>ERZ1066124.373-NODE-373-length-32594-cov-22.033437_pt1 | contig 32594 bp, 34 predicted proteins | sample MGYA00382771_ERZ1066124 | MGnify/ENA primary metagenome ERZ1066124 (study PRJEB33369, sample SAMEA5778354) | biofilm metagenome | biome: Industrial cooling water; feature: Water cooling tower basin; material: Biofilm | place: United Arab Emirates | collected... | reverse complement strand
GCATGGGGGGCGACCTCCATGCTTAGGTTAACGGTTTTACGCATTCACCCGATAAAATTAACGCTAATCAGTAGCAAAACGATATCAGCATTATCGAGATTGATATTGATCTCCTCGCTCCAGTCGCTTCCGGGAGGGATATCTTGATCATGCCAAGTGGTAATAACGTCTTGACGCTTAAGCGGTTTAAGATGCTGTACAAGCTGGTCTTTCAACGACTGATCGATCGGGTTATGAGAGTAGGAAATAAAAACTGAAATCGGCTGTGGAGAGTTCAATTGCGATCGATTGTTAGTCGCCATACCTGGGGAGCATCGGTAATATAAAACAGTTTTCACAATACTCGCAGGCAAAATTCTATACTATGACTTACACAGCTCGCGGTGCGAGTGAGCAGTTGTAGCCGTCAGTAGGCGCTAGATGTAGCTAGCGGGCTGAGAACAATATATCATGGCAAAAAATTCTCAGTCGCTTTCAAAGACTCGTTTTGGTTGCGTAACAAACTACACAGCTAGCAAATCTATAGTATTTCTGAACTGAGCGGGATTACGTTCAATTGAATGCGTACTCCTCCAGATGCTTTCATGCAGAGGGATGAATCGCAACTCATGCTTTTTTGAAACAGAATTAAATAAACCGCGACTATGAATCGCGGTCTAACAGAATTTCAGCGAAGGGTTGTAAAGCACGCCCTAAATAGCGCTTCTCCAACTTATAACGGGCGATACACGCGGTAATTGATGTCCGGGAAGATATTGTCGATCGCTTCGACTTTCTCAACCCAACCCGAATCAACTTTGCCGTGGTTCAGATCCTCGTAGAGCTTGTTGAATCGCATTAAATGCGATCGTGTTCTTCTCACCGCATAAGGAACCATTGTTCCCGTCCGCATAATAAATGCCCAGTCCGAAGATTGTGCGAGTAGCAATTCTCGTGCAGCTTGATTCAAAGCTTTCCACTCTAACTCATCCGCAGGCTCCCGCTTCGCAAGTTCGATCATTCGTTCTGCGGCTTTGTGTAAATGCGGATAAATCCAAGCATTCGTCTCATTCAGCCAATACTCGTGGAAACCTTTGTACCCCCAGCTTGATTGAGACGGGCGGCAAACTTGCTGAGTCGGATGCTTTCTCAGATAGTCTGCTAAGTGCGTCATTTCAAAGGTCTCTTGATCAAACCAAGCTTTACGGAATAGATAGTCGATGAACATTGGACCTTCGTACCACCAATGACCAAATAGTTCCGCATCATACGGCGAAACAATGATCGGCGGACGGTGCATGATGCCAAACAAATGCTCGACTTGCCGCTCTCGGTTGTAAACAAAGTTGCCTGCATGCTCTGTGGTCTTTTGTCTTGCCCAGTACGGATCGTAAAGCTGCTTATCGCCCAGTCCTAGTCCTTTACCCGTAATCTTGTGGTACTTGATGCCTACATTCTTCCGCTGACCATTCGGCATAATGTACGGCTTGATGTATTCATAGTCCGCATCCCAGCCCAAGTCGCGATAGAACTCTCGATATTCCACGGCTCCGGGATAGCCCACTTCCGAAGACCATACTTGCTGAGATGATTCATGATCGCGCCCGAATGCAGCGACACCTGGTTCTGTGAAAATCGGAGCATAGCTACCATAGCGCGGGCGCGGACGTGCATAGAGAATGCCGTGTCCATCAGTGAGGAAGTAGCGCAATCCCGCATCGGCTAACATTCGCTCTACGCCTTCGTAGTACGCGCATTCTGGAAGCCAAATCCCTTTTGCGGGACGACCAAACGTTTGCTCATAATGTTCGCAAGCGACTTGGATCTGTGCCCAGACGGCTTGCGGGTACATCTTCATCAGCGGTAAGTAGCCGTGAGTTGCACCACAGGTAATGATTTCAAGATTGTTGGAGTCGAGGAACTGTTTAAAGGCGGTGATGAGATTACGATCGTACTTTTCCCAGGTGTTGCGAACGGCGTTGAATTCTTTAGCGTTATGTTCTGCCAAATATTTCATGTGACCGGAGTGAGCATGACGCTCGACTTCCAGTTCTGCCAGTTCTTCGAGTTTTGATAAATGTTCGTCGTAGCGTTCTTGTAGGAGCGGATCTGCCAACATCGAACAGAGTGGCGGAGTCATGCTCATGGTAATTTTGAAGTCTACGCCATCGCGCTTCAAGCCTTCAAACACCTGAATTAACGGAATATAAGTTTCAGTAATCGCCTCGTAGAGCCATTCTTCTTCTAGTACAAAGTCGCTTTCAGGGTGACGCACAAACGGTAAGTGAGCGTGCAGCACTAAGGCAACATATCCAATGCTCATAGGGATTCTGGGGTAAGTGGGCGGGATCGTTGCCCAAATTGTACGGCAAAATTGTGACCAAGTTTTGTTAATTGGGGATCAGATTCGTAGGCAGGGATCAAGTCGGGATCGAAGCTAGGGTTTTCGCTGAATGCGATCGGGAAAATCGGGCACAAGGCGCGATCGCTCAAGTTCACCTGTTTGATCGAAGAATCTCAAATTTCCAGCTTGGTCACATAACCAGGCTTCGATCGCGCCCGCTCCGAGATATAGGTCTTTTTTGGTCAGCATTTCTTCGATCGTATTACTGCCCAATTTCACTTCGACACAGATTTCAGGCGCGATCGAGGCGGCATCTTCATCTTCAATCTGATCTAATCGATCGTGCGATGCCCAGACCACATCAGCGACTTTTATTCCGTCTGTGGTTTGAATTGCAAGCTCTGGTAGAGCCAATCCACCGTTTAATAACTCATTCAAGCGATTTTGAATGATGCCTTGGTAGATATTGTGTTTCGGTTTGGCAGGAATCATCACAACCTGTCCCCACTGATTAAGCTCGATCTTGAAGGGGAGATTTTGTAAGGTTGGATCATTAACAACGTCGCGCCACTGCATAAGTTAATCCGAAATTCTGCCCAATTTTAACGATAAAAAACGACGATCGAGCTATGTTCGATCGTCTTTCATTCCTTGGCGCGCTGCTGATTAAAGTCGATCGCGGCTGACAATGAACCTGATCCGAGTAGCAAAAATGGCTGAATAATCATTTGAGTTCCGTATTGCGATAAAAGATGCAATGTCGCAGACGTGCAACACGGACAGAATAAGGGTTCAAGAATCATCTGAATTTCCTAGTTAAGCAGCATTTTTATAAATCTTGCCGTCCTTCATAATCACACTGAAGTTTCGGGCTGGATTTTCGATCAGTCTAATGTTCTCTAACGGATTACCATTTACAAGCAGCAGATCTGCAAGTGCACCTTCTTCCACAACCCCTAATTTACCTGGATAAGGGTTACGAGGTCCTGATAACGCTAGAAGTTGAGCATTCGCACTGGTGGCAATCTTCAATGCTTGAGCAGGCGTATACCATCGGGTTAATTTCGCGAGTTGTGCCCCTTGTCGAGCCGCAACTTTAGGATTGTGCAACGTGTCAGTGCCCCAAGCAAGTTTGAGATTGTACTTCTTCGCAAGCTTGATCGCATTGTCAGTGCCCGTAGAGACCTGAAGCTGTTTAGCACGATTCGCTGATCCTTCTGGATAAGGATTTCTATCCTCATCGTCAAGAAAAAGCTGGATGCTGAGCCAAGTTCCTCGCTCCGCCATCAGTTTGGCAGTTGGCTCATCGATCAGGTGTCCATGCTCGATCGCTTTAACGCCTGACCGGATTGCAGTCTGAATTGCAGTGGGCGTATAAGCATGAACCGCGACGTAAGTATTCCAGTTCGCAGCCGCATCTACAGCAGCTTTGAATTCGGCTTCAGTGTATTGACTCGCATCGAGTGGATCGTATGCTGATGCGACACCACCACCTGCTGCTACTTTAATCTGAGTCGCACCCTGCATCAGTTGTTCTCGCGTTCTTCGGAGCACTTCGTCTACACCATCCGCGATCGCTCCCACACTGTAGACCTCTGCGGGACTTGGCGGGGTTGTCGCGAATCTGGGGATCTCTTTTAGCGATCGAAAGTCTCCGTGTCCGCTGGTCTGAGAAATCATTGCGCCAGAAGGATAGATACGCGGTCCTGGGACAGTGCCATCATCGATCGTCGCCTTCGCTGCAAATGCTGGACCTGCCATATCACGAATGCTAGTAAATCCCCGCAGCAACATTTCAGTTGCGTTGTTCTGCGTGATTTTCAATAGTTTTTCCGGAGTCATATCGGGCGAAAGCAGGTCTTCGATTTTGGAAGTTACCAAAACGATATGGGTGTGATTGTCGATGAGTCCCGGCATTAAAACTCGACCTGTGCCATTAATTCGTGTCGTTCCTGATGGTTCAGAAATTGCTGCTGTTGAAATTTGCTGGATCTTGTTCCCAACAACCAACACGTTGGAAGGTGCAGACAACTGTTCAGACGTTCCGTTAAAGATTCGCACGTTCTGAAACAAAGTTGCGGGGGGTGCTTGTACAGCGGACGGACTCGGTTGAGTTTGAGCGTAACCGACTTGGGCAATGAACCCAAAGGCAATGAGTAATAGAGCACCTATTAACACCTTGTAACGCGGTTGCATAGGTTTGAACATCCTTATTCTTGGCGATTAGCACTAGAAGTCAACTGTCGCTAAATCTACACATCTTCTAGCGGTAAAATCCTATCGCTTTAGCTTAGAACATTTGGAATTTCAAGGATTTATTTAATGATTGAGTAAGGCATAATTTTATACTGGAATAAAATGAAAGTTTAATTATTCACTCGATATCAGAAATAGAAAGTTCATGTTACTGTACACATTAAATCTAATGTTGCATTGCTGATATTGCTGGGATCGCAAGCTTGCGAAAAGTTACTACAACCGTAAATAAGTTGAGAGACAGATGTTATTAGAAAACGTCAAAAATTATCAATCTTCTGTAATTGATAGAGTTTTGTCTTGCTCAGAAAATCTTTTTTTAAGTCGATTTCTCACTTATTGTGGGAGCGTTTTATCAATTGCGATCGCGCTTTCTATCTCTCCATCCCAAGCCGCCGAAAAAATCATCGATCCGACTGAACTCGAAGCAACGTTTACATCAGAAACTCCGAAGGTTCTTAGTAAAACAGAATTCACTCAGACCTCAGTACAAGCCACAGATTTACAACCTGAATCCACGATTCAACCGCAAGCAATCGCACCTACTGAAACAACGATCGCTCAAACTCCCCAATCAGAACCCGAAGATCGTTGGCGCTTCTCCGCAGAACCTTACTTCTTTGTGCCGCTCGATGTCAGCGCCGATGTCACCGCTGCGGGACGGAGTACTAATGTTCGGGCAGGATTGGGATCAGTGTTAAACCTCGATCGAGCTTTCGATGTCGGAGTGCGCTTAGAAGCTCGGAAAAATAACTATGGCTTTAATTTAGATGGGTTCTATCTCTCGGCTGGACAAAGTGGAAACATTGGTGTAACCTTTCCTGCTGGGACTTTAACGGCTGTTGGTATTCCAGTTGCAGCAAGAGTAACGACCGATGCGAGCGTTTCTATTCGACAAGGCACGATCGATTTAACTGCCTTTTATCGCGTCGTCGATACACCCTTGAATAGTTCAGCAAATTCTTATCCCCGATTGGTGTTTGAACCTGTACTGGGCATTAGAACCAACATCTTGAGGCAAAAAATCGAAGTGAATTCGGTGCGGATTGGACCAATTCCAGTGCCGTTCGATCGAGAATTTAGTATCTCTAGAACTACTTTTGAACCTTTGATTGGTGGACGAGTTGGAGTTGATTTATCCGATCGTTGGTCTCTAGCACTCCGAGGCGATGTCTCTGGCTTTAACATTAGTGCCGCTCGTAATCTCACTTGGAATCTCTTAGCAGGAGCACGATATCGTTTATCTCCGACCACATCGCTGCAACTTGCTTACAGTTTTAGCAACTTCCTCTTTGAAGATGGAGAAGGATTAAGACGGGCTAGACTGAATCTCAAACAACAAGGATTATGGTTAAGTGCCTTGTTTGAATTCTAAAATGAAGCGATATCTCTGGTTTGCTGGAATTGCAATGCTCGGTTTCACTGCTTGTGATCAAGTGCAAGCCCCAACCGCTTCGCAACCTCCGACACCGCAACTTAAAACCGTGACAGTAGACAACAGCCGAGTTGTTGAAGGTCAAACGGTGTATGTTCCAATCTATTCGCATATTTACATGGTCGAGCCAGGTCGCAGAATGGATTTGACAGCGACATTGAGTGTTCGGAATACGGATTTATCGCAGCCGATCGTAGTCACTTCTGCAAACTATTACGATACCAATGGCAAACTGGTTCGCAAGTATTTAGAAAAGCCGATCGAACTATCTGCCCTTGCCGCTACGGATTTTGTCGTTGCAGAAGCTGATCGTAGTGGCGGAGCAGGCGCGTCTTTTATTGTGGAGTGGGTGGCTCAGAGAAATGTATCGAATCCAGCGATCGAAGCTGTGATGATCAATACAGGCGGGAATCAGGGCATTTCATTTGTCAGTCAGGGACGAGTGATCAAAAGTCGCACAACTCAAAAAACTCGATAAAAAAGGTGAATTTGATGAGTTCGCTTCGGGGCGGGTGAACAACGAAGTGGGAAAACTTGTCAAACTGACGCTAAAAAAAGGTGGCGCAAATTTCAACTTACGCCACCTGCTAACCTTCACCTACAAACTTTTGCACTTATGCTGAGATCGTTTCTCTCAGTTCAGCTTCCAAAGCGCGTAATAACTGTTCATCACCCCGCTCTTTTGCAGCCTGCATCCGACGAGTCACATTCCGATGAATCGTCAAGCGGTGAGCATCCGCAATCGAATGTGCCCGTCGAATAATCCCCGTCCGTCGAGCTTTGACGGGTTTTGCCTCAACCTTTTTCGATAAGTCCACGTGAGGAATGCTCATTTCAGCGATCGTTTGGCAAGTCCAACCTTTCGGAGAACGACGCGCAAGCATTTCCACTTCAGTCACTTCTAGGCTGGGGAAAGAAGGAATATAGGATTGGGTAAAACGGGAGTGGCGCATAAGAACTTACGGTTCGACCGGGATAGGAATTTAGTCTATATTTTGTATCTTATGCGACAGTTTGACAATCGAAAATGCCCCTTAAGGAATATTTAGAATTTCGATTCTTCGGCTTGAAGTTCTGCTAAGTGGGCACAGACATCGCCTGAATCCCATTGCAGTTCTGCCATTAAGAGGGTACTAATTCCAGTGATTAAACCTGTCGCTAGAAATTGCCAGTCGGGAATCTGAGGCAGAATCGCGAGTCCAGCAAGATTGAGCAACCCGATGAAGGCAAAGGCACGCGATCGCATTCTCACGCCCGTATACAAATAGCCAACACCATCGACAATCAGCCACAACTGACAAAGATTCACGAGGATCTGTCCCCAACCCAGAAAGACCCCCAAGTCAGTTAAGCCCACCCCGAATAGCATGAGAAACACCCACGCATTGATCACATCGTTGAGCGGTTTGATGCTGCGCCAATGATGCGAGAGTGAAACCATCACGATCGTGCCCAAAATCGTTAATCCCGTCCAAAGAATCGCTTGGAGTTGCCAATCAATCACGGTGAACTGAGCGATCGAAAAAATGAGCATCGAAATCACACCCCAAACTAGACAGGCTTGATCGATGCGGGTGTAAAAGGTTGATAAAAGAGTTTTGTCTCCGAGTTGCCAGTGAACGCGCCACAAGCCCGGTAGATCTTCGATTTCAAACGCCGATCGCTTTCTTCTTAAGAGCGGAGACGATAAGTTAAACCACTCTGGCTCGATAAAAATTTTCCAAGTCATTTGTTAACAAAACTTATTATTGTTCTAAGAATACCTCGATCGCACCATCGAAACTACTCTTTGGATACGAGAGGAAAAAGCTGAAACAAGTCAATAAAAAATTTGAACAAAAGAGTCAGATATCGACCAATTTATAAAATGATTTTGAGCAATACTGTAGCAACAGTTTCAAAATGAGTTAAACAATACTTTAGAGCTACTACTTTTAACGCAAGATAGAACGCTAAAATTGCAGATATGAAAAAAGTAATCAGCAACCAGTGATTCACACCGCATCGCCAATTACTTTTTCTCTAACCCATCTGTCTGAACCTAACCGTTTACGACATTACCGCCATTCGGATGCAGAATTTGTCCAGTCATGTAGCTGGAATCATCCGAAGCTAAGAAGACATAACTCGGAGCCACTTCTTCCGGTTGTCCTGCCCGTTGCATCGGAACTTGCTGACCAAAGCTCTCAACCTTTTCAGGCGGGAATGTGGACGGAATCAATGGAGTCCAAATCGGTCCCGGTGCAACACCGTTCACACGAATTCCTTTCTCTACTAGCGACTGCGACAGCGATCGAGTAAACGCAACGATCGCGCCCTTGGTCGAAGAGTAATCGAGCAACTGTGGACTACCTTGGTATGCGGTTACTGAAGTCGTATTAATGATCGTGCTACCTTCCTTCAGATGCGGCAATGCTGCCTTGGTGAGGAAGAACATCCCGAAAATATTGGTGCGGAACGTGCGCTCTAATTGCTCTGCGGTAATGTTTTCGATGCTTTCTTGCGGGTGTTGTTCTGCCGCATTGTTGACCAAGATATCGAGCCGTCCGTATTCTCCAACCGTTTCTTGCACTGCTTCTTTACAGAACGCCTCATCGCCAATATCACCCGCGATCGTAATACAGCGACGACCTTCTTTCTCGACTAAGCGCACCGTTTCTTCAGCATCCTCGTGCTCATTGAGATAAGCGATCGCGATATCTGCACCTTCTTTAGCAAAGAAAATTGCTACCGCACGACCAATTCCACTATCACCGCCAGTAATTAGAGCAACTTTATCGAGCAATTTATCGCTGCCTTTGTACTTGTAATCTGAATGTCGAGGCAGCGGATTCATTTGGGATTCTTGTCCGGGCTGCTGGTCTTGCTTCTGGGGGGGTTGGGATTTCTGCTGTTCTGACGCTTGTACCATTGGTTTGCTCCTTGCTCTTGGGACATTGGCGGCTCATACCCAATTGTTTTTCGAGTGCGACAAATTCACGTTGCCCCCATAACCCCCCAATTCTGGGGGGAACCGGAATTCAAAGTCCCCCAGAATTGGGGGATTTAGGGGGCGAAGGATCTGTAGCACTAATCGATTAATCTGGTGTTAGGTGTTGCTCTTTGAGCAATACACCCAGACTTCTACCGCCAAATTCGGTTGCCGTTCTCATCCATTCGCGCCTGACGAATCATGTCGGAGATTTCTTCTGCATCTTTCACATGGTGCAGAGCTTTCTTTTCACCTTCAGGCGTTTCAACCACAAAATAGGTCGGAACGGTAATATGGTCGCCCGTGATATCGGGGGCATCGACTGCAACTTGTTGTGCCTTTTCTTCTAAAGACTTCGATTCATCAATCCGATCGCCAGGGTTCGCCGTCAGACCACCCTTGTCAAGCTCTTTCATGTGCTCTAATTTTTGCTGCGGATCAACCTCTTGGGGAGTCATCGGTTGATTGATCCCAGTACTATTTTCAGCAGGTTTTGAATCGTTATTCATAAGATAAAAAATTGAACTCTAACTGAGATAAATGTAAAAAAAAGAGGCGTTAAATGCCTCCTTCAAATGTATGAGTTGATCAATCGTCCAAAAGCGTGAAGCCTCTCATTTATCACTCTTCCATTCAGCTAGGTCTTCCTTTCGGACCGATACCAATCACTGCCACTTTATGCCGATAAATTAATTCGGCTCCATACCATCCAGTGATGCCTAAAGTTGCAGCAACTAAGGTCGAAATAATAATTCCAGTCGGAACAATTGCGCCCGTTTGATTGCCCCAGCGTAACCATAGATTTGCACTAGATAACAATAGCGCCGCAATGTTTCCAACCATGTGTGCCCAGCCTGCACTATGTTCGCGAACTCGTCCAATTCGCAAGAAATCACTCATACCCGTTGCAGCGGCAACCAGCCCAGTAACCAAACCGCCAATTAAGAGCCAGAAAGAAGCCCGCGCCCAGAACGCATCTTGGGTAAAAAAGTAAGCGGCATCGGTCAAAAGCGCGCTCGTCAGCATTGCGATCGGGAATGTCACAATCAATGGATGCAACGGGTGTTTGGCGATGTGAACGGTGCTGGGAACACCACTATCGCGCAATTCTGCTTCATCCGATTCAACCAACAAAGGAATATTCGGCGTAGTTCTCGACATCGTGTTCTCCTGTGAGAGTAATTGATTTAAGATGACGGAAATTGATTGACGATCGCTTCTGACTCAAGAATTAATTTTCCTTTCAAAGCAGCCAATCGCTTGATCTGAAGCGTCATATCTCCGACTTCAAAGTTCCGGAGATCAAGCAGTTGTTTTGCTTGGTTTAACATCGCTTCAGTAAATTCTGGGGAGAGTTCTTGATTGTCTAAATATTCAATATCTTCCAGAACAATTTGGTGTTTGTCTGCACTGACTTTTGGAACTGCTGTAAATGCAACCGATTTTCTTTCTTGTGAGCCTTGTAAAACGACTTCAGTACTAAAAAGAATCTTGCCTGCTCCGGGCAGTCCAAAGTTAATTTTTTGCATATCAACGGTTGCAGTTTCGCCGTTGACTTGTACTTCTAAATCCTGCATTTTGCCCTGAACAAACTCAGAACGAAAGGCACGATTAATATCCTCTTCAGTGAGAGTAACGATCGCTTCTGCTTCGGTCGGTTGCGTCAATTCAATCTTGCCAGTCACAAGACTTAACGGATTAATCGCAACCGATCCCGTATTAAACTCCATCTGTTCAATGCGGAGGTCTTGTTTCATCACCATTCCCGCACCCGCGATCGCAACCGAGTTCAATGCTCCGGTGATCACTTTTAAGGGATCAATGTCGATCGCGACATTTAGATTTTCAACTGCATCGAGTTGACTTCTGATTCCGAGTTCTGCAACCTTGCTAATCGCCTGGTCATCTAAATCCGGCATGTTTCGCTCCTGCGCCAGTCCAATCAGCGTTACTTTAGAACATCTGCACATCGCTCTAAATCTGCACACTGACAGAGGAAAGGCATGATCGCGCTCTATCTAGGGAGAGGCAACCCGCATCGGCAATTCCACAATGAAAGTCGAACCTAATCCGAGCTTGCTCTGCACCGTAATTTCTCCGCCCATCAACTGTGTGAGCGCTTTCGTGATCGCGAGTCCTAACCCGGTTCCGCCATGTTGCCGGGTCGAAGTCTGATTCACTTGACGGAATTCTTGAAAAATCGAATCGAGATTCGCATCCTCGATACCAATTCCGGTATCTTGAACGACGATCGCAATTCTGCCAAATTTTCCGGGTCTGACTTGAACACAGACAGAGCCAGAATCCGTAAATTTAATTGCGTTGGAAATCAGATTGACAAGGATCTGTTTTACTCTGATTCGATCGTTGAAGATGAAAGAATTTGTGACACAGAAATGATGATGGAAGTCGAGTTTCTTCTGTTCTGCCATCGATCGCATTTCTTCGACGGTTTGCCCGACTAATTCATTTAGATCAAACATCTCTAGCTGAAGATCGATTCGTCTCGCTCGCAGATTCGAGAAATCTAAAATATCTTCAATCAAGCTCAATAAATGCCGTCCGTTCTCAAAAATTCGTTCGATTAGCTTTAATTGATGAGGCGGGAATTGGCGATGAAATTGACGCATCAATAAATCTGAAAAGCCTAAAATCGCAGTCAAAGGCGTTCGCAACTCGTGTGACATGGTTGCGATAAATTGCTCTTTTAATCGATCTGCTTCAGTTAATTGTAGATTTTGATACTGAATTTTTCTAAGTTGTTCTTCAATTTGTTTTCGAGTCGTAATATCTCGAATCAGCCACCGGAGCGCGATCGTATCTCCGCTTTCTGTTCTGACCGCAACGGTTGTTAACGCTGCTTCAAATCGCGTTCCATCATGGGCGACCAGGGGAATTTCCCACTCGCGCACCTGATGAATTGACTGCAATTGAAGCAAAAGCAATCGAAAAATATGTCGATGTTCTTCAACGACAAAATTAATCAGCGTTTTACCAGTAATATATTTTTTTTCTATTCTTAAGAGGTCAACTGCAACCCGATTCGCCTCCTGAATTTGCCCATGATTATCTGTGATTAAATAGCCATCAGGAGCAAATTCAAATAATTCTTGATAGCGACGTTGTTCAGCTTCTAAAGCTTGCCTCGCTTCAAGCAATTGTTGATTTTGCTCACAGACTTGTTCTTCAGTCGCCTTTAATTCCTCTAGCGCCTGCGATAATGCAAATAAATAGTCCGAGAACGGTGAATCCGGTGAGGAAGATTCATCGACAGTGTCAAATAGTTGATGCACTCGCTGATCGACGGTTTCTAATTGCTGAATCAGCTTTTGCCGATCGCGGATATTTTCGGATTCATTCATAACGCTACGATCGAAGATTTCTAAAAGAGTTAACAAAACGAGAAATAGAGGATATTAAAACATCGAATATAGAAGGAACGTAATCGCAACTCAGCTTGAATCCAGGTGAATTCAACTTAGATCCCATCAATCGCATCATTACAAACTCTTTGGATTCTTGACTCTACCGTGAGGACAGATTTGGCGGGAAATGCGCTAGATTGACAGAACGTATTCGCGCTTGTTTCCATGCCGATTCAGAATCACCGCTGGTTTTTGCCCTCGATCCACGTTGAGCCAGAACTGTTTGAAATCTATCGATCGACGCATCAGTTTTATCAAGAAGTTCAGTCTCGCGAAGCACACGATCGCTACTGTGAATGGTACGCGGAAATTTCAGCACAAAATCGCCGCGAACTAGAAAAAATGCGCGGCGATATTAATGTCTTCAGTTGGTTTCGACGGCGCTAACACGAAAAAAGAGCGGATTGCTCCACTCTTTTTAATCACGATCGCGCTAAATTGTTAAACGACTTCAAGCTCAAACTCTTGAAGGTGAGCGCGAAACTTGCCTTCAAACTTGACCAGGAACGGAAAATTTGCGCTCACGGGGCGACCTTGCCACTCTTTCACGACCGCAATGATTTCCCCTTCTTGACCCTTGATATCAAACGCCTCGTTGCGGTGTTCTGGATGGTGATAGACCACCACTGATTCTTTCACTCGAACACGATCGCCAATTTTCATAACCTTGAGTGTTCCTCTCTCCGCAAGATTCACCACAATCACTTGCCCTGAATGAACGATAGACAACCTTTTAATCTTTGCATAATGCGTGTCGATCGCTCTATCGTTTAAGCAAATCGTTATTGATGCGCTGATGCAATGATTCGATCATCGGCTGAATTCGTCCTGCCTCGGTCTGAATCCGCCGCTGCATTCCGACAGGATCACGATAGTACCAAGTTCCCAACGCCGCACCGCCCCCTAAAAGCAGCACCAACAAGGTTTTGAGGAAAATCCGATTCTTCCGTTTCGGCTGCACCACTTCAGTCGGCGGAATGATAACGGGTGCTGGCAGTTCGGGATCGTCCGCACTTTCCAACGACTTCGACACGGGTAATCGCAACTCAGGCAGAGCGGCTGAAACTTGACAATGAGTCAGCACGATCGAGGCATTATCGTGACCGTTCCGCTGATTGGCAAATTCGAGCCAAGATTGAACCGCTGATTCGATCGAGAATTTCTCCTGCAAAATCAGTTCCGCATAATCCGCCCAAGATTGCTCGACAAATCCGTTATCGCTCATGCCATCCGAACATAGAACAAGCATTCCATCTTCTTCAAAAATGAACCGTCGCACACTCGGATGCAGATGATGTCCTTCACGGGTTCCCATTGCTTGTGTGAGTGCTCCCGAATCGGGACGTTTTAGCGCTTCTCGATACAGCGATCGACCCATCCGCACCTCACGCACTGCCACATCATCATCTACGGTTAACTGATGACAATATTCTGGTGTAATCCAATAAGCGCGACTATCTCCCACATTCACAAGATAAACTTCGTGAGCATTATTCGCGATCGAGCCTCCCGGTAAAGTCACTCGCTGCGGAATCTGTAACGCCATCACTAAAGTCGTTCCCATCCGTCGTCGAGCCGTTCGGTTCTGAGCATCATTCTGAGCAGCAATCAAATTGTTTACGACTCTAACGATCGCTGCTAATTGATCACAAATCAAATCCGGTGGTAACGGTTCTGGCTGTCCTGAAATTTCCGATAACAATGCCTTCACTTGCAATTGAATCGACTGTACAGCTAACTGACTCGCAACTTCGCCACCATCATGCCCACCAATCCCATCACAAACGATCGTTAATCGTGCCGACAAATCATCAAACGTTTGCGTTCTCGAAGTGAGTGGGTAACAGTAATCTTCGTTATGCGATCGACGTTTCCCAACTTCCGTCGCTCCATAGACCTGAATTCTCAACGGCAATTGAGCCGATTGCTCCAATAACAGCAGATTCAATCGAGTGGAAATATCGCGGTAGCTCACATCCGAAGCTTGCATCAAAGCGCAGATCGCTTGTAACTGTTCTGCGATCGCAGGTTTCGCGTCAGGTAACAATACAAGCCAACTCTGCGCCAAATTCGCCAAAGTCGGTTCAGCAAATGATTCCTGCGTCTGTCCTTCATCCAGAATCAACTCTTTCAGTCGAATCCGCCAGCCTTCAATCCGCACAAAATCCGGCGATAACAAACTCGATGCAACTCCCAGCTCCTTTAACGGTGTCCACAATTCGAGAATCTGCCATAACCAGTAAACCTGCCGAGTTGCATTTCCTTGATACCAAACTTGAGCGATCGATGGCTGCAATTCCCCCGCTTCCGTAATCGGGACATTCTCCAGCAATAAGATCTCATCGCCCCCATCCCGACACACGCCATACACCTCTGGAACGTGCAACCGATACGGATACAGCAGTAAATACGTTTGCGCCAATTCCGATGCTGCTAGAGGAGCTTGCGGATCAGTCTCAGGCTCCGTATCCAGCCAAATTTGGGATGCTTTGACCTGATAGCGAGATGCGATTGTATTGCCTGATTTTTTCCGCTGAGCGGTCGTCCCCACAGCCCAAAGATAATGAAATCCTTGAGATTGAAACCGTCTCATCGTTGGGGTCGTTGTGCGCTCAAAGAGTTTACCAGAGGAGTTCATAGTAGGAGAAGCTAGAATGAAGAAGGCGAATCGCAACGCATCTTACCGCCAACTGAGTCGAAAAGATCAACACATTGCCGGAATGTTGCATTCACGGATTGAAGTCTGTATTAAAGCATGAGATTTTCTTCTGCGATCGCTGCACTCTAATCTTTATTCGGTGTGAGATTTCGATCCTTTTCCAACTCGATCAGCTTATGACTCCCACAGTCGTTTGGTTCATTGTCGGTGCAGGACTGTGTTTGGTGGAATTCATCCTGCCCACCGCATTTATCGCCTTTGTGTTAGGCATCAGCGCCTTATTCGTGGCGATCGTCGCTCACCTATTGCCGATCGGCTTCCAAGTCGTGCTTTGGGTGATTTTGTCGATCGCGCTGATTCTCTTTTCCCGCCGTTTTGTCAATCGTCGGGCTGCTTTCAAACTCGATGCGACCGAAGCCGAAACCCTCACTGAAATTCGTCCCGGTGAAGTTGGACGAGTCTGCTACGAGGGCAATTCTTGGGCGGCTCGGTGTGAAAGCTCAAATCTCGACATTCCCGCAGGTCGTCGCGTGTATGTGGTCGGTCGTCGGGGAACTACTTTAATTGTGATGCCAGAAGAATTTTAAGGAGAGGTTTATATGTGGGGTTGGGTTATTGCTTTAGTTGTCGGTGGTGGAGCCATTTCGAGCGTTAAGATCATTCAGCAAGGAAACGAAGCCTTAATCGAACGTTTGGGGAGCTACGATCGCAAATTGTCCCCCGGACTGAATTTCGTTTTACCCGGACTCGATCGCGTTGCTTATCAAGAAACAATCCGGGAAAAAGTCCTCGACATTCCACCACAAGGCTGTATCACCCGCGATAACGTTTCGATTACTGTAGATGCTGTCGTGTACTGGCGCATCGTAGACATGGAGAAAGCTTACTACAAAGTGCAAAATCTCCAATCTGCAATGGTGAATTTGGTATTAACTCAGATTCGTGCAGAAATGGGACAGTTGGAACTCGATGAGACCTTTACGGCTCGATCGCACATCAACGAAATCCTCCTGCGCGAACTCGATACCGCAACTGATCCTTGGGGCGTAAAAGTCACCCGTGTAGAACTGCGCGACATCATCCCATCGAAAGCCGTTCAAGAATCGATGGAACTGCAAATGTCCGCAGAACGCCGCAAACGGGCAGCGATTCTCACTTCTGAAGGGGAACGCGAATCAGCGGTGAACTCGGCTCGTGGTAAAGCAGAAGCGCAAGTCCTTGATGCAGAAGCCCGTCAGAAAGCCGCCATTCTCGCAGCCGAAGCCGAACAAAAAGCGATCGTGCTCAAAGCCCAAGCCGAACGCCAACAAGCTGTCCTCAAAGCTCAAGCCACCGCAGAAGCGATTCAAATCGTGACACAAGCCCTGAACAATGATCCTCGTGCGGCGGAAGCTGGAAAAGTTCTCTTAGCGCTGAGTTATCTCGATATGGGAACAACAGTCGGTAAGAGCGATAGCAGCAAAGTGATGTTTATGGACCCGCGTAGTATTCCAGCAACATTGCAAGGAATGTTATCGATGGTCGATGAAAACGGCAACGGTAAAGGCTAATTGGTTTAGATTCAGAAATGCCTCAGCGAGTTCGATTCGTTGGGGCATTTTGTTGTTTATTCGTCTTTAATCCAGAGATCTGAGCAGAACTACAACCCGATCCTTCACCTCATCTCGCACCCGTCGAAACACATCAATCGATCGACCTTCTGGGTCATCCAGTTGCCAATCTTCAAACACTTCTCGCGATACCCATTCCTCCGGTAAGTTAACCCCACAACCACATAGAGAGATCACTGCATCATAATCTTCAGGCTTGAAATCGCTTAACGGCTTTGAGATTTGCTGACTCACATCAATCTCCACCTCTGACATTACTTGAATCACGATCGGATCAACCTGACTCGCTTCTAATCCTGAACTCGTGACAGTCACTTTGTCTTTTCCCAACGCCTTGGCAAATCCCTCTGCCATTTGAGACCGCCGAGAGTTCTTCTTACAAACAAACATGATTTGTTTCATGTCTCCTCCTAATTTTTCAAATCAGCAAACTCATTCGATAGATACCGATAAGCCCAAACTGCAAGTTGTGCACCTAAAATGGGCGCGATCCAATACAACCAGTGATGTTGCCACGTCCAACTGATGAGCGCAGGAGCAAACGATCGTGCTGGGTTCATACTCGCTCCAGTAATCGATCCCATACAAGCCGCTTCTAATCCAACCGTTAAGCCGATCGCAATTCCAGCAAACCCGATCGGAGCGCGACGATCGAGTCCAGATCCCAGAATCACGAGCATCAGAATGAAGGTCAGAATGGTTTCTAAGATAAAAGACTGTTGCCAATTGTCCTGATACGGTAGTGTTGCCCCTAGATGTGCCACAGAGCCAAAGGATAGAAACAGCATTTCTGAAGCGATCGCTGCGCCAAGTACTTGAGCCAAAGCGTAAGGCAACACTCGATTTTTCGGGAAAAAACCACTGCTCCAAAACGCTAACGTCACAGCGGGATTAAAATGTGCGCCGCTAATGTGACCCAAGGCGTAAATCAATGCCGTAACGACTGCTCCAAACACAAAGCTAATACCGAGATGAGTCACAGCCCCCTGAGTAAGACGATCGACAATAATAGCCCCCGTTCCTGCGAAGACTAATGTAAAAGTACCGATCGATTCTGCCAGTAGCTCTCTTGAGTATGTTACGAACAGTTGATGTTTTTTCCCCTTCATGTCGATGCCTCAAGTTAGCTAATATCACCCACATTCAAAGCCAATTGAACAAGGGACATCCTTCAGTTCTTTATATATTGATACTTATCAATATTGATGATCGCTGATATTATGGCAAGACATATTGATGTATGTCAATATAAAAATTATGAAATCCTCTAAACCTTCCATTCCTTGCTGTCCGCCTTTACTAGCTGGAAAACTCACATCTGAAGAGGCTGCACAATTAGCAGTATTGTTTCGGGTTCTGAGTGAGCCAGCTCGATTACAAATGCTGAGTTTGATTGCGGCTCAACCGAATCAAGAAGTCTGTGCGTGTGAGTTAGTCGAATCGCTGAGGTTATCACAACCCACGATCAGTCACCATCTCAAAGTCATGTATGAGGCAGGGTTGCTAGAAAAGGAGCGGCGTGGAACTTGGATTTACTATCGGATTGTGCACGATCGACTTGTAGCTTTAAAGGATGTGTTCTCTTGAGCAGCAAAGTTGCCCGAATTAATTTTTGATTGTCCAAACGCTGGATCAACGCTCAAATTGCTTCAATGTCATCTAACGAATATGCAGAAGAATCATCGATTTCGCGTTCTTCTCGGAGTGCTTTCACGATCGCTGCAAAATCCGAATCGTTCTTAAAAACGCCTGCAAATTTCATCCAAGGTTTCTCAGCTTCTTGAGACAGATTTTGGATTTGTCGATCGCGTTCGTCCCACTCGTCGCGCAGTTGATTGACCCACGTTTGAGCATCTTCACCGTTGAGTAGATTCGGGGCGATTCCTTCCAAGTCTTGCCAAGACTTTTTAGGTTGCATTTCGGGTGTTTGCATCTGCTGAACTTGTTCGATCAGTTGCGATCGTTCTTCAGGTGTCAGTTGAGCAATTTCATCCAAGACTTGCTGCAATCGAGGACTCATGATAATTCTCCAAGCGAGTTAGCTCAATTGTACTTTCTCCGTGTGAATTACTTCGCTAATTGCGATCGTGGTTCAAAGCGGTAGATTGATTGTAGTGGATGCGATCGCTTCATACAGGATTCACCTAGACTCAAATCAGCCTGCTACAATTACAGCACGATCCGATTTAACTCAAAAGGTTATGCAAGAAATTGAAGTTCAAGGCACGATCGACGAACAGGGCTATATTCAACTCGATCAACCCTTGAGTATCAGCAATCGGACCAATGTTCGCATCATTGTTATGGTTCCTGAAGAGTCTGATCTGGATGATTATGATGAACCGGATGAAAGTGTTTTAGCTGGACTTCGCCAAGCACTCAGCGAAGTGAAGGCAGGGAAAACAATCCCACTGTCTGAGCTTTGGAATGGGATTGATGAGTGAAGATCAGGGTTTTGTAGAGATTATTGCTGCCCCTGAGTTTCAACGCCGAATTCGTGATCTTTCTAAGAAATATCGCCAGATACGCCGCGATCTTGAACCTGTTCTCGCGCAGCTTCAGGCTGGAGAATTTGTAGGGGATCAAGTGCGAGGAACGGGATATGCCATCTTCAAGGAACGAGTTAAAAATAGCGATATTCCGACTGGAAAACGCGGAGGATATCGACTGATTTATCAGCTTGTTTCTCCGACTTGCATTGTTCTACTTTTGATTTACCCGAAATCAGAGCAGTCTGATGTCCCCGCTAAAGCTATCATCAGCATCATTCGAGAATTTGAGCAACTCGAAAACTAGAGCGATCGCGGTTTAAAGCAGTAGCTTGATTGTATCGGATGCAATTATGGCTGTTTTTCCTAATAGGATAAAAGTCTTAAGTTAAGTCCAGAAATATGTTGAGGGAAGACTTGATATGTCCCATTGGGAAACAACACAATGCAAAATCGCATCCCATCTACTCAAGAGTCAAACAGTAAATTTAACTTGAATTTGCTACAGGGTCGCATAGCTCAAGTGGTTGTGCAAACTGTGTTTGAAGAGTTCGGCTATTCAATCTGTCCCTACGGTTACGAAAACTATCTGTCGGGTCTGCTACCTCAGATGAAAAGTTCCGACGATCCTGTAGTCAAGAAGATTAGAAAATCTCCTGACTTTTTCATCTATGACAGCGATCTGAACAAAGGATGTCTGGCAGAGGTTAAGAGTACAGCGGAAGATGAAACTTCTTACGACCTCAAATTCAACCTTCCAGAAATTCAAGCTCAATGGGCTGAGTCCATTTTGGTTGTTTACGGTTGCCGTTCAGCCAATATCTATTGTCTACCAATCTCTGAGGTGCAAAAGTCTAAAGGAATTGATCTGAAGGAGGAATTTAAGACCTTGCCGCAATTTTTTGAGCGCATTAATTATGATCGGTATAACGCTTTCATGGATGAAGTTCGTAAAACTGTAGGTAAGTTCACGTATTAAAAGGCTTTGATCACGCTTGTAGATACATAAGAATTTTGGCTTCTAACAGGCGCGAATTTAGCACTTGTTCAGACGGCAGAGCAGTTCAAGAATTGCTCTGCCGTCTTGAACTGTATCTAACTCGCCTCAGACTTCAAAAGCCGATCGAGCAATGAAGCCGGACGTTGAGCATACTGCCACGCGAACGCATGACGAAACGCCGCATCCTGACACGCTTGCAATTCCTCAAACCCAATCACATCTTGAGTTAAGAGCGTTTCATACTCAAACGGCAACCGCACATCGTTCAATCCCGCGTTATCGGTACAGATTGCAATATCGACTCCTGCATCGAAACACTGATCAAACACTTGCTTGAGTTGTCGAACTTCCTGAAGCGTTCCCGTTTTCAAATAGGTGGTGGGGCACACTTCTAGACATTGCTTGCGCTGCGCGACTTCCTTGAGCAAATGCGGGTAACGGAGCGGAATTTGAATGCCATGCCCGATACGATCGAGAAACGGCAGCAGTTCAGGATAATTGCCTTCGGTTTCGTACAGATGGCAAGTTGTGTGCAGATTCAGCGATCGAGCATATTCAAACAGTTCGATAAATTCGTCGATCCGTTCTGCATAATACGAATCGCCGCCTGCTAAATCGATCGCGCAAATGTATTCCGGCATCTGAGCCGCTAACTCTACGATCGCTCGATTCACCTCGTACGGTAATTTCGAGTGCATACAGAGGATTTGACTGCTGACGATCGGGTATTCTTTCAATCGACTCGATCGACCGACAATCTGAGCAATTTCGGTCATTTGCTCGATTCGACGCGACTGATCTAGAGTCGGATTCGTTCGCAGATAAGGCGTATAGCGAAGTTCCAGATACGCCAAATTCTCGAAAATGTATGCACCCCGCATTAAACGGTAAATGAAATACGGAAGGGCTTCAGCGGTTTGGACTCCTTCCACGATCGTATGAAGTTCCAAATATTCATCGAGCGTGTTGCGGGGTCGAGTATAAAAATCTTCAAACTCAGGAAAATTGGAAAAGCGATCGATCAGTTCCGATTCGCTGCGTTCTAAATAGCGCCACAGGATGCGAGGTACAACTGAACCGCCCAGGTGACGATGCAATTCTGCGTATAAAGCCACGGACACCTCTGATATTGATTCTGATGATTGTTCTCTATTCTGACGTGTCTTTTTAAACTTGATTGGCACTTTGCAATACCAAAATCAAACTTTCAAACTTTAGTTTGACGCAGAGTAAAACTCTGAGTGCCTCCGCAGACTTATACAATGGAAGTAGACCGCCGTTTTAATAGGGAAATTAGAGATGGATTTGGTTGCACTTCAAGGGATTTTAGATAATCTGTCCTTTGCCGTTTTATTCGCGACGATGCTGATTTATTGGATCGGTGCAGCCTTTCCACAGATTCCATACGCTTCGACTGTGGGAACGGCAGGAATGGCGATCGCGAATCTCTCAACGGCGACACTGCTTGCGGCTCGCTGGATCGAGGCTGGCTATTTCCCGCTGAGCAATCTTTATGAGTCGCTCTTCTTCCTAGTTTGGGGTATCACGACGATGCACCTGATTGCCGAGAATATGAGCAAGAGTAAGCTCGTCGGGGTGGTGACGGCTCCGGTGGCGATGGCGATTACGGCATTTGCGGCACTGACTTTGCCTGACACGATGCAGGCTTCGGCTCCTTTGGTTCCGGCGTTGAAATCGAACTGGTTGATGATGCACGTCAGCGTCATGATGTTGAGTTATGCGACGTTGATGGTGGGATCGTTGTTAGCGATCGCGTTTCTTGTCGTGACTCGCGGACAGAATATTGAACTCAAAGGAAGCTCGATCGGGACAGGCAGCTACCGCGAAAAATCCTATCAGTTGCACCGCTCTGAAGAAGTGAGTGTCAATTCTGGTGGGACTGCCGTTTTAGAACAAACGACGCTTTCCCCGCAGCGTTTGACTCTGGCGGATACGTTGGACAATATTAGCTATCGCGTCATTGGGCTGGGATTTCCACTTCTAACGATCGGCATTATCGCGGGTGGCGTTTGGGCGAATGAGGCTTGGGGATCGTACTGGAGTTGGGACCCGAAAGAAACTTGGGCGTTTATCACTTGGCTCGTATTTGCGGCTTATTTGCACTCACGGATTACGAAAGGGTGGCAAGGTAGAAGACCTGCACTTCTCGCAGCAGCAGGATTTGTCGTGGTTTGGATCTGTTATTTGGGAGTGAATCTTTTGGGTAAAGGACTCCACAGTTACGGATGGTTCCTATAATGTCACAGAGAACGCGATCGACGAGGATGGAACATGGATAACGGATTTACCCCAATGAATGAAGATGAAGTCTTGTTCGTCGATCGAGGTCGCGTCTTGATGAACAATCCGACCTTCAAGGTCAGCGAGTTTTTGGATCAACTCGCACAGGTGATCAGTGAGCAGTCTGATGAATGGTCAGAAGATAGCGAAGCCTGGTTTGATGAAGGCTTGGAATGCGAAGCTCTAAGATTTAATTCGGGAACGGGATGGCAACGCGGTAGAGTTCGGATTCGATTGGAGTTTGCACCCGCGAGACCGCAGGAGCGATTACCAGAACGATCGTCAGCCAGACAACCGGAACCGTTGACGCGATTGGAACCGTTAGGCGATCGACCCAAACCGCGCAATATTGACGACATTTACGCGGACGAAGACGATTATTAATCGCATTATATTAATCGCATTAGGAGGATCGTTCGATGGGTCGTTTTGATCGTTCCCCTCGCAGATCTACTAAGTACGTAGTTGGGATGCTTGTAGCAATTCTTATCCAAGGGATTAGCTTTGGTCTATTTCTATACCCGTGGATTGAATATCCTGCTTTGATTGGTTGGGGACTAGGTTTCGTCGGAATCAGCTTGGTGTTAATCGTAAACTTAGTATGGAGAGACTAAACCTGAGCGCGTCTTCTAATATGACGTATTCTTGGACTCCTCTCCACGCTCAAATTCACAAAACGATTCGCCATCGCAACCTATTACAGAAAAATCAGTCGATTCTGATCGCGGTTTCTGGGGGACAGGATTCGCTCTGTTTGGCACAATTGATGATCGATTTACGATCGCGCTGGAATTGGCAACTTGCGATCGCGCATTGTGACCATCGTTGGCGTTCCGACTCCCAGGAAAATGCTCATCACGTCGCTACTCTAGCCGAAAAATGGGATTTGCCCTTTCATCTGAGAGTTGCAGATTCCACCCTTGAAAGTGAAGCAGCAGCTAGAGAATGGCGATATGCTCAACTCCGATCGATTGAAGGATTTAGCTCGATCGCCACCGGACACACTGCCAGCGATCGAGCGGAAACGCTTTTATTTAATTTAATTCGAGGCAGTGGAGCCGACGGATTACGATCGCTCAATTGGACACGATCGCTCAGTCCAACCCAAACTTTAGTGCGTCCCTTACTCGAATTAACTCGCGCTCAGACTGGTGAATTTTGCCGCGATCGCAATCTGCAAATCTGGGAAGACAGCACAAATTCAGATTTAACGTATTCCAGAAATCGAATTCGACAAGAATTAATTCCGTATTTGAAGACGTACAACCCTCAAGTTGAACAGCATTTATCGCAAACGATCGAGCTTCTGAGCGCAGATGTAGATTATCTAGAAGGTGCTGCATCCGAGCTTTACGAACAAGCGAACTCTTCTAATGGTTTGGATCGACGAATTTTAAAGCAAGCAGCGATCGCGCTTCAACGTCGAGTCATTCGACAGTTTTTAGCGCGATCGCTCAATTTCAGCCCGAATTTCGAGCAGGTTGAAAAATGTGTTGCTCTGATTACGGCTCCGAATCGATCGCGGACTGATCCATTTGTAGGAACAACGATCGCAGAAGTCGCTGGAGACTTCATTCAACTGAGAAGCCTTTGATTATTTGTACGATCGCGTTAGCAAATCAAGCTGTGTTACTTCATCAGCATCGAGCGACCACCCGATCGCGCCTGCGTTTTGTTTTGCCTGATTCGCATTCTTCGCACCCGGAATCGGAATTACATTTCCTTGAGCAATTAGCCAATTCAAAGCAACCTGAGCCGGGGTTTTATCGTGCTTCTCACCGATTTGAGTTAAGCGATCGATCACAGGCATCAATTTCTCCAATCCCTGCCGACTAAATTTCGGATCAAGCTTCCGCGCTCCGGTCACAGAATCGGCATTCTCAGGCTTATACTTTCCAGTGAGCAATCCTTGAGCCAGTGGACTATAAGCGAGGATCGTTACCCCCAATTCTTTTGCCGTCTGTAGAATTCCATTCGCTTCAATCTCACGATTAATCAACGAATAGCGCACCTGATTTACCGCCAGCGGAACACCCTTTGCCGCCAAATAGCCTTGAGCTTCTCGCATTTGATCAGCCGAATAGTTACTCACGCCGATCGCGCCAATTCGCCCTTGTTTAACTTCTTCAGCAAGAGCTTCCATCAGCGTTTTCTTGCCCATGAAAAAGTCGAACGGCATGTGAACCTGGTACAGTGCAACCGATTTCACACCCAATCGATCGAGGCTATGTGTCACCGCATCATGCACCGATTGAGCACTAAACCGCCACGGTAACGGCATATATTTAGTAGCAATCTGAACAGGCTGATCCGTCTGCTTCATGAACTGTCCTAAGAACTGCTCAGACTTGCCTAAACCGTAGATTTCAGCCGTATCAAAGAACGTCACACCGGACGCGATCGCATTTTCAAAGGCTTGTTTCAGATCCGTTTCGGTATAGTCCCTGCCGTAACTCCAGAAAAACGAATCACCCCAAGCCCAAGTTCCGATACACAGCGGTGGAACCGTCAGATTGCTTCTGCCTAATGAAATCGCTTCAGTCACCACGAGAATTCACCTTGTTACATTTCTTCAAGTTTAGCGAACACTTTTCGCGGCAAGGAATCGCGCCGCATTATTCCTATCGCAAGGTAGACTTATAAAATTGCCTATTTATAATCGCGCTCGTTATGCCGTCCTTTTTACTCGAAGTTGGAACTGAAGAACTCCCTGCAAGCTTTGTCGATGAAGCCCTGTCACAATGGCGATCGCGAATCCCCAAACAGCTTACAGAACTCAATTTAGCCTCCGATTCGATCGAGTTTTATGGCACTCCGAGACGGTTAGCGATCGTGATTCAAGGCTTACCCGCACAGCAACCGGATCAGGAAGAAGAAATTAAAGGTCCTCCCGCTCAAGCTGCTTTTAAGGATGGTCAACCCACTAAAGCAGCAGAGGGATTTGCTCAGAAACAAGGGGTATCGATCGACGATTTTGAGATTCGTCCCACCGAGAAAGGCGAATTCATTTTTGTTAAAAGGACAATCAAAGGTCGAGCCATTTCAGAAATCCTGATCGAATTGATTCCGCAATGGATCACGCAATTGGAAGGGAAACGCTTTATGCGTTGGGGTGACGGCGATTTGAGATTTTCGCGCCCGATTCGCTGGCTTGTGACGTTGCTCGATGAAACAGTTTTACCGATCGAGATTACGAGTAATTCGATTCAATATAAGAGCGATCGTATTTCTTGGGGTCATCGCGTTTTACATCCCGATTCGATTTCGATTCCGAATCCAGAATCGTATGTTTCAGCGTTGAAGTCTGCATTTGTTGAAGTGAATTCCGACGATCGACAAACCTTGATTAAACAACAAGCGGAAGAAGCCGCAAAACGAATCAACGGTGTTGCCATTATTGATCCAGATCTGTTGCGCGAAGTCACGAATTTAGTCGAATACCCGTCTGCTGTAGTTGGAAAGTTCGATGCAGAATTCTTAGAGCTTCCGGCTGAAGTTATTACAACTGAGATGGAAAGCCATCAACGCTATTTCCCAGTTCGGAAAGCAGGTAGCTCTGATTTGCTTCCTAATTTCATCACAGCATCAAATGGTGATCCGAAGAAAGCAGACATCATTGCAGCGGGAAATGAACGAGTCATTCGAGCGCGATTATCCGATGGGAAATTCTTCTTTGATGCCGATCGTAAAATGCCCCTCGAAGCTTATCTACCAAAGCTCGAAACCGTAACTTTTCAAGCGGATCTTGGATCAGTGCGATCGAAAGTTGATCGAATTATTGCGATCACCGCTCAACTCTGCACACAGTTAAATGTCAGCGATCGTGCTTCCGTCGAACAAGCCGCATTGTTATGTAAAGCCGATCTTGTGACTCAAATGGTGGGAGAATTCCCAGAGCTTCAAGGGGTGATGGGACAGAAATATGCCCTAGCTTGTGGTGAATCGGAAACGGTTGCAACTGCAATCTATGAACATTACTTGCCGCGTGGTGCGGGTGATGACTTGCCGCAAACTTTAGCAGGACAGATTGTAGGAATTAGCGATCGCTTAGATACCTTAGTCTGCATTTTCGGTCTCGGATTGATTCCGTCTGGTTCGTCTGACCCGTTTGCACTGAGACGGGCAGCAACTGCGATCGTGAACATTACCTGGGCAGCAAATCTAAAACTCGATCTCAATCAGCTACTAGAACAGATTGTTTCGAGCTTTAGTACAAACTATGCTCAAGTTCAAAAGATTGCCGCACCAGAATTGCTCCAACAGCTAAAAAGCTTCTTCTTACAGCGAATTGAAACACTGTTAAAAGATGAGCGCTCCATTGATTACGATCTCGTTAATGCTGTTTTGGGTGAAAACGACCCAGACTATACAGCACGAGCATTACAGAACTTACTCGATGTTCGTGATCGAGCCGAGTTTCTCCAATCGATTCGCAATGATCAACGTCTTGCAACTATCTATGAAACTGTGAATCGTGCCTCTCGCTTAGCAGTTCAAGGAACTTTAGATAAACAACAGCTTGATCCAGTTCCAGTAATTCGCCCTGAACTATTCGAGAAGAACTCAGAGAAAGCTTTCTTTGCTGCACTTCAGCAGTTAAATCAAACAATGCAAGGACAAGCGGATTATACTAAGCTCGTCAAAGCTCTGAGTCAGATTGCGCCAACGGTTAGCGCTTTCTTTGATGGTGAAGACAGTGTGTTAGTGATGGATTCTAATCCTGACATTAAGCAAAATCGATTGAATCTCTTAGGTGTTTTGCGAAATCATGCCAGAGTATTAGCGGATTTTGGAGCGATCGTGAAAAGCTAACTCACCATGCTTGTAATGAGCGGATCGGGAACTGGAAACGATCGCTTCTCCATCAGCGTAAAGCAGCGTTTCTCAGGATTAAACACAAACACGGTTCCGGTCTCGATTTCATACATCCAGGCATGAAGGCTCAGTTGTCCGCTGTGGAGCTTTGAGCGAATTGCAGGATAAGTTTCTAAATTCTCGATTTGAGTGAGGACGTTTTGTTCGATCGCGATTTTCAGCAATCGATCCGGATCAAGCCCTGCGTAGTTATCTTGCACGACTCGGCGTGTCGCTTCTCCGTGACGTTTCAGCCAGTCATACACCGCAGGCATTTGTTCTGCTAGTGTTCCGATTTGCAGCAATCCTTTCATGGCTCCGCAGTGAGAATGTCCACAGACGATAATGTCTTTGATGCCTAAAGCTTGTACTGCATATTCGATTCCGGCGGATTCTGCGCTGCTTGCGGCTCCGTAGGAGGGGATAATATTGCCGACATTCCGCATCACGAACAATTCACCAGGTTGAGCTTGGGTGATCAGACAGGGATCGATGCGAGAATCCGAGCAGGTGATAAACAAGACATCTGGGGATTGTCCACCGGAAAGGCGTTCAAACAACTCGCGATGGTCGTTAAAATAATTGCTGTGGAAAGAGTTTACGCCTTGAATGAGTCCGGTTAGCGACATAGTTTTATCTCTGGATACGGTGAGGAGTACGATCGATAGAGCCAACTCAGGCTTGACTATTGCATTCTTCCGTTTCTACAAGGCTAATGTAACACTTTCCGAATTTTTGTAAAGAAATTTCTATCCGCCAAATTTCGGATTTTGCTAATTCAAGGGCAGTAGAATCTCGAACACAGTTCCCCGTGAACTCGGCTCGATGCTAGAGTAGACACGAAATTTTCCGCTGTGTCTTCCGGTCACGATTCGATAACTCATGGCAAGACTCGTTTCTCGTACTAAATCAGTTGAGAAGGCTTGCATTAATTGATTCTGAGCTTCGATCGACATTTCGACATTGTTATCCGCAATCTGAATCGAAACCCAACGCTGACCCGTTCCATCGATCGAGCAAACTTCAGTCGCGATCGTAATTCGAGGCGGCTCATCGGCTTGCATTTCGCGCCGAGCCGCTTGATTGAGCAGAGAATCGATCGATCGATTCAAAATATTCATAAAGACCTGACTCAATTGGCTGATGAAACAAGGCACAGGCGGCAAATGTCCGTACTGTTTCACCACTTGAATCTCGCTCGACAGGCGACTTTTTAATAACAGTAAGACCGAATCCAAGCAATCATGTAAGTTCGCCGGACGCGGATACACTTCGTCGATGTGGCAGAAATTTTGTAGACTGTTTGCCAATCTCGACAAGCGTTCGGCTCCGGTTCTAATACTCTCAAGGGTTTTGGGCAAATCTTCGCGGATGTAATCGAACTCGATCGCATCTTTCAAATCCGTAATTTTCTGCGGTTCCTGAACAATGCACTTTTCATAGACATTGATAATTTCAAGCAGACTCTTACTGTATTCTGCAATGTGGCTCAAGTTGCCCCAGATAAAACTTACGGGATCAAGAATCTCATGAGAAACGCCATCGACTAATCGCCCCAGACTAGCCATTTTTTCACTCTGAACCATTTGAAGCTGGAGCCGTTCCACTCTCACTTGCGTCTCAATTCCGCGTAGCTGCCAGTAAGCAATATTTAACTCGTGCGCGTCGAGAATTCGGTATTGATCGGTGTTGAGGTGAACGACGATCGGATCACTTAATCGCTCAAATGGACGGCGTAAGGCTTGTTGTGCGGCACTGAGAATTGGAGTATCACCGCTCAGGATTAACGGAGAAGTACGATCGTAGCTGTACAACACCCGCAGCGGCTTATCGAGAAACAGATCAATTCCATACGGACGCAGCAAATATTCGAGCAACCGATGGCGCGGTAACATCCCTAAAAATCGCCCGTGTTCTTTCAGGATCACCCCAGGAAGTAGCGAATACTGCTCAAAGATTTGAGCGATTTCCGTTCCCAAAACGTCCAACTCTGCCGCAAAATCATACAGAGGCAGATCTTTAAGCGTCGATTCTAGTTGAATCGATTGGGCGTTTCCGCTGCTTAACACGGGAATGCTCAGTGGCGATCGAGACTCAGATTTTGTAAACACAAGGGCTGTCGTCCGGGTTACTTGCTGAATCTACACTGCCCAAATTTGCGTCTACCTTACCAGAACCCACCTGTACTCCTGATATGCAATTGATTTCTTTCTTGCTCCGTTCGTCCCGCAAACTGGTCGCGATCGCTATTTTCACCGGATTCTTAAGCGGGATTAGCAGTGCAGGATTGATTGCGTTGATTAGTCGGGGTTTGGGCAATCCCAATTCAGCGATCGGACAAATTGCAGGCGCATTCATCGGGCTTGCAGTACTATCGCTCATTACCAGCGTGATTTCTCAGGTGGTATTGATTCGTCTTGCTCAAGATGCGGTGTTTAATCTCAGATTGCAGTTGAGCCGACAGATTCTTTCATCTGAATTGCGACATCTAGAACAGCTTGGTAATGCTCGCATGATGGCAACCTTAACTGAAGATGTGCAGGCGGTTGCTACTGCTGTTTCTTCGTTTCCGTTTCTTTGTATTGATCTTGCTACAGTAGTCGGATGCTTCGTCTACATCGGATCACTGTCTTGGATTGTGTTCGCGATGGTGATGGTCTTGTTTGTGTTTGCATTCTCGACTTGTCAATGGATGCTGAATCGAGCGCGGCGGCGAATGGTGTATGCGCGGGAAGATCAAGACGTATTGTTTCGACATTTTCGATCGATTACCGATGGCATCAAGGAAATGAAGCTCCACTATCCGCGCCGTCAGGTCTTCTTAACAAAAGAACTAGAAACGGCTTCAGCTTCATTTCGTCGCCATAACATTGATGCGCTGATTTTATTTGCAACGGCGGGGAGTTGGGGAAAGCTGATTTTCTTCTTCGCGATCGGCTTTGTACTGTTCGCGCTTCCAAATCTACTGTCTATCCCACTCGAAACACTATCAGGCTATGTTCTGACCTTCACTTATTTAATGTTGCCACTTGATAAGTTAGTGTTAAAGCTCCCGGTTCTCAGTCAAGCGAGTGTTTCATTACAAAAGATCGAAACCTTGGGACTATCGCTGAGAAGCCGCGCAGAAGCTTCAAACATTCCGAATTCGATTGCTCAAGATTGGCAACGGATCGAACTTAAACAGGTCAATCATAGTTATCACCAATCCGAAGATACACAGTTCACACTCGATGATATCAACCTTACTTTGAATGCGGGTGAGATTGTCTTTATTGTGGGCGGAAATGGCAGCGGTAAGTCTACACTAGCAAAGTTACTAACCGGACTATACGCACCTGAGTCGGGAACAATCACACTCGATGGAATTCCAATCACAGAGACAAATCGAGAATGGTATCGACAGCACTTCTCGACAGTGTTTGCAGACTTTTATTTATTTGATCGATTACTCGGACTAGATGCAACCGATCAACAAGCTCAGAACTATCTCCGACAGTTACAGCTAGATCACAAAGTCCAAGTTACGAATGGTCAGTTCTCTACAACAGAACTATCACAGGGACAAAGAAAGCGACTCGCATTGTTAACCGTTTACCTTGAAGATCGCCCGATCTACCTATTTGATGAATGGGCATCTGATCAAGATCCAATGTTCCGGGAATTGTTCTACACCGAATTTTTGCCGAAGCTAAAACATCAAGGAAAAACGGTTTGGGTGATTAGTCACGACGATCATTATTTCCAGTACAGCGATCGTGTCATCAAACTCGACTATGGTCGAATTGAATTCGATCGCCCCACGCGCTAGATCACACGCTTCAAGAAAACTTCATCACTACCGCATCAAACCTTCATTTTTGGGGAAACCTGGAAGTACATTTTCCTCTGTGCTTCTGTGTCGGTTCATTCCACCCGATGAGCCTTGGTTATAAGTCCTCTTAGCTGAACTTGATGCCGATATGACTTCTCTCTCCTCGCATCTGCCCGACCAGCCCCAAGCGATTACCCTCAATCCCAAACCCTCGACGCTAACGGTTGCAGCCAATCATGCACTCGCAACCAAGGGCAAGTTCTCATCATTTCTCGCGCCGCTGACTCAGGAGAAGTTTAAAGAAGTCGTTCACGAAGTCGAACACAAGCTCAAAATCGTCAATCAAACCCTGTCGATGCTCGATATGCAAGGGTTTGACACGATTTTGGAGGAGATGCTGAATTCGATTACAGCAAAAACCGGAGAATTGCTGAATGCCGATCGCACAACGATTTATCTACTAGATGAAGAGAAAAACGAACTGTATACGACTGTGACCGAGGGATCAGGAGGACGGACGATCGAGATTCGCTTCCCCGCCGATCAAGGAATCGCTGGCGAAGTCGCAACGTTCAAACGCCCGGTAAATATTCCGTACGATTTCTTTGATGATCCTCGATCGACACAAGCCAAAATTCAGTTCAACAAAACAGGCTATCGAACTTACACGATGCTGACGATGCCTTTGTTAAACGACGAAGGAAATCTTGTTGCAGTCGTGCAATTAATCAATAAACTAAAGCCCCGATCCAATCGTGCTTTCCCCCTCGATGAACGGATCGCCCTCGAAGGCTTTACGATTCAAGACGAAGAACTATTCCGAGAATTCGCCCCGTCGATTCGATTGATTCTGGAATCTTCTCGATCGTTCTACATTGCGACTCAGAAACAACGAGCCGCAAACGCACTAATCAAAGCAACCCAATCGCTAAGTCAAAGTAGCTTAGATCTCGATGACACTTTGAAGCGCGTGATGGATGAAGCGAAAGCGTTGATGAATGCCGATCGCAGTACGCTTTGGTTAATCGATCGCGATCGGAATGAGATCTGGACAAGAATCCCGACCGCAGAAGGCACGATGAAAGAATTGCGTTTACCGATCGGAGTTGGATTCGCAGGACAGGTCGCAGCTTCGGGAGAAGTAATCAATATTTCATTCGATTTATACGAACAAGAAGGAGCCGAAACTGCGAAGAAAACCGACCAAGCAAACGGCTATCGAACTTGTAGCTTGCTCTGTATGCCTGTTCGGAATGCAGACGGAGAACTGATCGGCGTTACTCAGTTAGTCAATAAAACCAAGCAAGGCGACTTTCCGCCTTACGATCCGAAAGATTTTCCTCAAGCTCCCGAACGCTGGAAAGCAAGCTTCAACCGCAGCGATCAAGAGTTCATGGAAACCTTTAACATTCAAGCAGGCGTTGCACTCCAGAATGCGCGATTGTTTGAAACCGTGAAGC
>ERZ1066124.370-NODE-370-length-32698-cov-26.841957_pt1 | contig 32698 bp, 38 predicted proteins | sample MGYA00382771_ERZ1066124 | MGnify/ENA primary metagenome ERZ1066124 (study PRJEB33369, sample SAMEA5778354) | biofilm metagenome | biome: Industrial cooling water; feature: Water cooling tower basin; material: Biofilm | place: United Arab Emirates | collected... | reverse complement strand
GCCAGGATTAATCTTCTAACCATCAACCCCTTTCTACTAATAGATTGGGGTTGATGCTTTTAGTTAGAATATCTTTTAACAAGTTGAATTATAGTTTTAGGTGAATCTTGTTTAGAAACTCCAATTCTTGAAATTTTATAAGAGTCAAACAAAAATAATAAATGTCTCAATCTGCTCTTAAAAAGATAAGCTGATTGATAATAATGAGAAGTTAATTGTTCAACTTGTTTGTTAACTTTATTGTAAGGATATGCTAAATGTTGAGCAGTTTCAGGGATTTTAGAGAGACAAGTTTTTAAATCTTGTTGAGATTTAGATAATTCATATTTTAAATCTTGGAATGTGAGTCGAGTTAGATCAGCATGGCTATAACCATGTGATTGAACATCATAAAATCCTAATTCTACTCCTCTTTTTAGGTCTTCACAGTTTAAATACTGAGTCTTTTTTTGAGAATCATTGCGTTTCATGAATTTTGGGTTAATAAAAAGAACTATTTTAAGCGGTTTGTTAGATTTTTGTTGAAGTGATTCTAGTAAAGGCAGTAAATAAACATCAATGTTTTTATAACCATCATCAAAAGTCAACATGATTGGTTTACTATTCTGTAGTTCTTGTGGAATCGTTTGAGAGTGGCTAACAAAATAATCATAAAATTCTTGAGTAGATAAAAACCAATAATCATTGTTAATCAAATAAATTAGTAATTTTTCTAAATTTTGTAGAGAATAATCTAAATAAGAAGCTCTTGATGGTAAATCATTAGGACGGTTTTCATCATAAATACTGTGAAAACCAAAAATAGGTAAAGGAAGCAGAAAAAACTCAGTGATGCTAAAAACAGATATAACAATAATTAAAGCGATCGCAACTATTTTAAAAATCGGATTTTTACGAAAAATAGATAACTTAATCAACCAGAAACTTCCTTATTCATCAACCGTCAAACTCATTTACTGATATCATAAATCATCTCGGATGAATAAAGCATAAGGTTGACACGATGAATAAATTACGCATTGGTCTATTGTTTGGGGGTCGTTCAGGAGAACACGAAGTATCAATTAATTCCGCAAGAGCGATCGCCAAAGCCTTACTATCAGACGAAAATCAGCAGAAATACGACATTTTACCCTTTTATATCGAAAAAAGTGGCGTTTGGCAAGCCCCAGAAATTGCCAATCAAGTTTTAGCCGAAGGAAAATCTTTTTTATCCGATACAGCCACTAAACAACAGCTTTGGCAGTTTCCCCCACAAGTGACAGAAATTGATGTTTGGTTTCCTATTTTACACGGGCCCAATGGAGAAGATGGCACATTGCAGGGGTTACTCCAATTAATGCAATGTCCCTATGTGGGTAGTGGTGTACTGGGTTCGGCGATTGGGATGGATAAAATAGCCATGAAAACCGCTTTCGCTGAGGTAGGTTTACCTCAAGTTAAATATATAGCAATTACTCGCGCTCAAATTTACTCGAATCCCTGCGTATTTCCTAAACTTTGCGACGAAATTGAGCAAAAACTAGGCTATCCTTCTTTTGTCAAACCCGCTAACTTAGGTTCATCAGTAGGTATAAGTAAAGTGCGGACTCGCCCAGAACTTGAAAAAGCACTCGATGAAGCAGCAAGTTACGATCGTAGAATTATTGTTGAAGCAGGTGTGATCGCCAGAGAGCTAGAATGTGCAGTATTAGGAAATGATCAACCATCCGCGTCGGTTGTGGGAGAAATTACCTTCGATAGCGACTTCTATGATTACGAAACCAAGTATACTGATGGACGTTCTCAAATGGTGATTCCTGCCGCTATTCCACCGCAAATTGCAGCACAAATTCAAGAAATGGCCGTGAAAGCTTTTACCGCAGTCGATGCAGCAGGGTTAGGACGAGTTGACTTTTTCTATGTAGAAAGTACAGGCGAAGTATTTATTAACGAGATTAACACCCTACCTGGTTTTACAGCATTTAGTATGTATCCCCAAATGTGGCAAGCTTCGGGGAGATCTTTCCCTGCATTAGTCGATCAACTGATTCAATTAGCCTTAGAACGCCATGCCTAAAACTATTTTTCGGGTAATTCGTATTGATTAACAATTCGTTTCGCATACTCAGGCACATGAGCATCTAATTTCTCAGGATAATTGCGCTTGAGATAAAGATAATTGCGGGTGAAATGGGAATCAATAGAAAAACGAGCATATTCTAAACCTTTGGGGCCGATTTTTTCAATGACTAAACCCATCATTTTCGCTGCCCACATGGGTAGAGTAACGCCTTTATCATATGCTGGTATACTCTGCTGTACGGCGGCTTTGCGATCGCCACTCGACATAACAGGCTGAGTCTCTAGCTGATCTTGGACTAACTCTAACATTTCTTGTCCCGTCTCATTACGAACCATAATCCATTGCCACCCAAAAGGCGCACCCATATAGCCCACTACTAAATCAGCCAGGGAATTAACATAATCAAAACAGGACATACAAGACGGTGCAAAAACATCTTTTAATTCTTTCGTATTTAAGCCAAAGAAAGGGACTTTTTCAATAGAGCCATCTTCATGTTTAAAATGTACCCGAAAGTCTTGCATAAACTCATAATGAACCACTGTCTCAGGTGATTTGCTAGTCGTTTCAAGAAACTTTTGTAAACCCGCACGAGACACATTATCAACACAAGGAGTCCCTAAAATATAGAGTTTCTCTAATCCTAATTGTTTTTCGACGGCTCTTAAAGCTTGAATCTGACACCCAACACCAATCACTAACAGGCGTTTCATCCCCGAATTCTCAATCTCTTCTAAGACCGATAAATTAGGAGATAGAGTCGGTTTGTTGACCTTAGCGGCTAAAATTTCTTCTGGTGTGCGGGCTAAAATAGGGGCAGGTTGAAACCGATCATCCGAAGTATTTTGCACACAAACCACACCTTCTACTTTCCCTTGAATTAACATTTCACAGGCGATCGTACTTACGATGCCAGTCCACTGCGCCCCCTCAATAGGTTGTTTCTTTTTCGCTGCCATCATGTCTTGATGGACTCCAAAATAGAGTTCATTTGAACTATCTAAATTACGGCTGCGTCCATGTGCTTGGGCTTCGAGTTCGGCAACTTGTTGATGGATAAAGGCACAAGCTTCTTTAACGTAGTGAATATAGTAAGTGTCACAGAGTCCGCATTCGCTACAAAGTTCTTTAGCAGGGCGACGACTTCCATTCTTGAGGGCTTTTGCTTTTTTGTGAGGTGCAGCCAAGGTCATAAAGTTGATTTGTTAACTAAATTTACATAACGATCGTTTACCTTACCCCAGAACCTAGCCCAAATGTTAGGTATTTTAAAGAAATTAACAGTCCTTGTTTAATCAGACTTATATTACTCGACATAGTGTGGTGGGTAGGTGCTGAATCACTCGCTGAAAGGGTGATGGATCTTCTAATGCTTGAGACAAGATTAAGGCTCCTTGAATGGCGATCGCGGCATCTTCTCCCCGTTGTCGGGCTAGTTTTTCTTCCATCCCAGACTCAATCAGGACATCTGCGATCGCATCAATCCAAGCGCATAATAATACTTTTACCTTTGCGTGAAAGACATCGCGGGCTGAACCTAGTAACAAAATAGCAAATAGACAGGGCTGTTTTCCCCCTTCATAGAGTTGATTTAGGCGATCGCACATCTGCTGTAATCGAAAAAGAGCATCACCTGGACTATTTAGTATTTGTAAGATGTTTTGCTCTAACCAACCTTCAAGATAATTAAGGACTGTTTCGACCATCTCCTCTTTACCATTGGGGAAGTGATGATAAAGACTGGCTTTACCTAATCCTGTCGCTTCAGAAATCCTAGATAGAGTAGCACCATCATAACCATACTGCCGAAATAGATTTAATAGACACGGGATATAAGTTTCTTTGGGCATTTGTCACAAGTTGAACCTTTACTCTTGACATTATACCGAACGTTCGGTACAGTTAGATTAAATATGGAGGACTAACTGATGATTAAGCTATACGGTCACGAACTATCAGGGAATAGCTACAAAGTCAAACTAATGCTGTCTCTGCTGAGTTTGGACTATGAATGGATTAAAGTCGATTTGATGGCAGGAGCGCACAAAAAACCTGATTTTCTGGCTCTTAATCCCTTTGGTCAAGTTCCAGTATTAGTAGATGGAAATACAGTTCTAGCAGACGCACAAGCAATTTTAGTATACCTGGCGCGGCAGTATGGTCATCAACAGTGGCTACCACTAGAAGCCGAGCCTATGAGCAGAGTCATACGCTGGCTTTCGACGACAGCAGGAGAACTACGACAAGGACTTGAATCAGCGCGGTTATATCATCTGTTTAAAGCTACCAGCATCGACATCGAACGAGCCACTCAAAAATCAGAATTTATTTTAACTCAATTGAATAATCATTTGCAAACACAAGAATGGCTAGAATTGGGACATCCGACGATCGCAGATGTGGCAGTGTTCCCCTATATTGCGCTTGCTGGTGATGCTAAGATTGCACTCGATCAATATCCAAATGTATTAGCTTGGATTGAGCGCGTCAAACAACTTCCTAATTTTGTCGGCATGATTGGTATTGAACAATCTATAAAAGTTTAGGAGGGGATATTATGCCACGTAAATTCGGAGAAATTGCCTTTACACCCGAAGTAAAAGCAGTCCAAGAACAGCTAGGGTCACGACAGACCTATGAACGCTATATTGCTAATGGTTCTGCTAATGATACGATTACTCCAACGATCAAAGAATTCATTGCTCAACTAGATGGCTTTTATCTGGGTACTGTCAGTTCTAATGGCTATCCCTATATTCAGTTTCGCGGGGGGGCGCATGGTTTCCTCAAAGTGCTGGATGAAAAAACGTTGGGCTTTGCCGACTTTTCGGGAAATGTACAGTATATTACAGTAGGTAACCTGTCGGGTAATGATAAAGCATTTTTGTTTTTGATGGATTATCGTCATCGCAAACGGATTAAGATTTGGGGTAGAGCCGAAACCGTTGCAGGAGATTTAGAATTAATTGAACGACTTCGAGTGCCTAACTATCCTGCTGCAATTGAACGAGCGATCCTGTTTCACGTTGAAGCGATAAGCGAGAACTGTCCTCAACACATACCTATCCGATATTCTGAGACAGAAGTTAAAGCAATGATAACTCCTTTGCAAGCCCGCATCGCTGAGTTAGAACAGCAGTTAAGTTTACAAAATGTTACTTGATTTTGATTGACAAATTATCACTTTTAGGCATCTATCTTTCGGCTTGTTCGTAAGCGGCGACAATGCGCTGTACTAAAGGATGACGCACGACATCAGCTTGTGTGAGATAGCAAAAAGAAAGTCCTTCAACTGATTTTAGAATACGTTGAGCAACGACTAAACCTGATTCTTGTTGAAGAGGTAAGTCGGTTTGGGTAACATCTCCAGTCACCACCATTTTAGAACCATTTCCTAAGCGAGTCAGTACCATTTTCAGTTGAGCAGGTGTGGTGTTTTGCGCCTCATCAACGATAATAAAAGAATTACTCAGAGTACGACCGCGCATATAAGCCAGTGGTGCGACTTCAATTTTACCGCGCTCCATGAGATCAGGGATTTTTGCCGCGTCGATAAATTCATAGAGGGCATCGTACAAAGGACGTAAAAAAGGATTAACTTTTTGCTGCAAGTCTCCAGGTAAAAAACCTAGCTTTTCTCCCGCTTCGACAGCAGGACGAGTTAAAATGAGGCGTTCGACTTGATCACTCAATAAAGCTTGTACGGCTAAAACAGCCGCTAAAAAAGTTTTTCCCGTTCCCGCAGGCCCAATACAAAAGGTGATATCGTGGGTTTGAATGGCTTTGATGTATTGACGCTGACGAAAAGTTTTAGCGCGAATCACTTCACCGCGTCGGGTTCGAGCAAGAATATTTTGCTGTAAATCTTTGTATTCTTCCGATTTTCCCGTATCCAGGGCATGAATCGCGGTTAGGATATCGGGTTCTGAGATAATCTTGGCTTCTTCCCAATATGGCTTAAGGGAACGTACAATCTGCATCGCACGTTCCACCGCTTTTTCTTGCCCATAAATGATTAGTTCCTGTCCCCGTAAGACTAAAGTTGCTCCAGTTAGACGGGAAATGGATTTAAGGTTTTCTTCTCGGTTGCCAGCTAATGCGATCGCACTATCTAGACTTTGAAATAGAATGGTTTGGGAGGCTTCTGTCATGTTTATTAAATATAAAGCCATTTAGACCGCGATCGGCCAAACCATTTTATTTTCCTTGCGCTGCGACTTCGACCACTTTAGCAAAAGCTTGGGGATCTAATACAGCGAGTTGGGCTAACATTTTACGGTTTAGCTGAATATCGACTTTTTTCAATTGTCCAATTAATTGACTATAGCTTAGGCCTTGTTGGCGAGAAGCAGCATTAATACGGGTGATCCACAAACGGCGAAAATCTCTTTTACGTTTGCGACGATCACGATAGGAGTTCCGCAGAGCTTTCATTACCTGTTGGTTGGCTGTGCGGAAGAGTTTAGAATGAGAGCCTCTAAACCCTTTGGCTAACTTTAGAATTTTCTTACGACGTTTGCGAGCGACGTTACCGCGTTTTACTCTTGTCATGGTGCTTGGTGTTTGCTTTTTTTAATTGCGAAATGATCAGTCAAATGATAGAGATGAGATTTATAAATAAGGCAGCATGAGACGTACTTCATCTTCATCTTCAGGGCTGACTAAAGTAATGTTAGACAAACGGCGATGTTTGCGCTCAGAAGATTTGTGCTGCAATAAATGGTTTTTGAAGGCTTTACGACGAAAGATCTTGCCACTTCCAGTAGCTCTAAATCTTTTCGCTGCCGCCCTGCGGGTTTTTAGCTTGGGCATAGTTTCTCTACTAAATTCGACACAATCGCTAATTATATCACCAAAACACTATTCTATACAAGTTACTCTTTTTAAAATTAACTCGCTAATTTAGCTTTCATTGCCATTTCATCCCAGTAAGATAAAACTTTAATGATTTTGCCTTGTTCATTAATTTCAAAAGTGCTAATTCCTTCTACAGTTGCAGTTTTGCTATTTTTGGCAGTAACTTGCATTGTCCACTTAATCGCGGCACTATTTCCTGCGACAAACACAGAATCTTGAGTAATTTCAAACTTTTGATAGTAATTGGCTAGAATATTGAAAAACTTTTCCGCATCTTGTGCCAAGTTTAGCGGTGGTGTGCCAACGGGATCACAAATTAACGCATTTTCATCGAGTGTATCTAGCCATTGGGGTAAATGGATAGCGGCTAGATTTTGATAGTAATTAGTAACAACTTGTTTAATGGTGTCTTCTAACATTTTGGCGATCGTACCTGATTAAAGTAAACTTTCTAAAACTGCACCGACTACTCGATGATCTTCATCTTGTCGAAGATAGTTTAGCGCGTCTTGGGCTTCAGGTACAGAAAATCTAACTAAAGCTTTGGCGGTACGAAAACGAATGCGCCATGATGGGTTAGATACCATTGATAGAAGTAGTTTTAATGCTTCGTCTTGTTTCGGTGTATTGACTAATAAACCTAAGACATCAATAGAGGAAGTTCTTACAGTTTCGTCATCTGCGGTTACACCATAAGTACAAGTTTCGTAGATTTCTTCAGGTGAGTTTAACTCGGTCATTGCTGCTAGAATACTACGACGGACTAACCAGTGATCATCTTGTACAAAAAGCGATCGTAAATGGGGTGCCGACACTTCACCAAACAGGGATAATGAATTAGAAGCTTCAGCGCGAACATTCGGATCACGATCAAACTTCATCATTTCGAGTAAAGCAGCGAAAGACTCGGCAGTACGTTTTCTACCTAAACCCATTGCGACAAAGGAACGGACTAAAAATTCTTGATCCTGTTTTTTGCTTAAAAGTAGCGGTACAGCAACATCAGGTTCATAATTTCTTAACTCTACTATGGCTTTAAGACGCTGTTGCGAGTCAGTATCCGATAAATAGGCTTCGATTTGGTTAAGATCCATAAAAGGTGATTGACTGATAAGTTCTTTAATCTTTACTTTACTTAAGGTAACGTGTTTTGGGAAGATACAAGAAGGTGTTATAACCGTATTTTCGGCTTTGGTTCAAATGTCATAGATACTGATATTTGTAGATAAAGAAAGGGAAAATACAAGGAGTAATCACCGAATCAATCTAAATTAATCTAATCACTTTAAGAAAAACTATGCAACTCACCGAAAGAGCCAAAGAATTAATTACTAAATCTAGAATTGTTAGTTTTGCCAATTGGAAAGATGTTTATTCTGATGAAATAATTGCTATTTTTCAAGTGGCTGATGATCAAGGACGTTATTTAACAGATGAAGATCTTGAAAAAATCAAAACCCTTACATCTGAGCCAGCTTTAAGTTTAGAACAAGCGCAATTATTGCGAGACGAAGCACCTGATATTATTGCTAAAGCACGACAAAAAGTTTTAGATACTTTTCCCAATATTACCAAACCAAGAGGCGATTTATATCCTCCTGATCGGGCTGAGGCTTGTTGGCGAGATTATTGGCATTTCTTGAGATGTATTACCTACGGAATTGCTGCGAATCAAACCGAATATACAAGTCAAGAAGGATTAGATAATATGCAGCTTCTCTATCAAGAATTGCGGGTACCTCTTGAGGCGATGGTTTTAGGTTTAGAACAGTTAAAGGTATTCGGTTTACAAAAATTCTCTGAAGAGGAACAAGCTAATTTAAGTCCCTATTTTGATCATCTCATTTCAGAAATGAAGCAGTTTTAAATCGTTTAAATTGTAGGAATGACGAATTAGCTATAAAAATTCATCTTTCCTACAGTTCGTTCCTTATTAACGACGGGTGCGACTTCCTGCTTGACCGACTACTCGGATATCTTCTGGAGGAATAATCATTCTAACTCGATTTCCTTCTACCTCTACGATGTCTTGTAAACCTCTTTCTTCCATAATTGAAAGGATATCAATTCGCTCATTTTTTTCCTCTAAAAAATCAATAAATCCATCTAAAGAATCTGCACTACGCAAATATTCTTGCAGTCGTCGCCATAGTTTAGGCCAAATTGGGGGAATTGTGGCTAAATCACCTCGATCAGTAACAGTAACGCCTTCTAAAGTCCGATCATCTTTCCAATAACCTAACTTTTCTTGTTGGGCTTTTTTTAGAGCAACATTCAATTCATTCCGCAAACTAGCAAAAAGAGTATTGTAATAGAGAGGATAAGCATAACCTCGTAACATTTGCTGATAGTTAACTGAATCGCGTAACAATACTTGATCTAAAAAGATTTCCTCGCCATCTGATTGTTCTGTTTCTCCCGCAAAAACAAAACAAATCGGACGACCCGAAGTATCATCGGTCATTCGTGCTAGGATATAACCTTCTGGTGTGGATTGACTGGTTTCATCGTAACCAATCAAATCCAACATAATCTCTCTAGATTGCGTTGAGAGAGGTTTAATTGCAGCTTTCTCTATTGCATCGATTCCCTCAAAACGAAGTTGCACTGTTCCGTTACTCATTGATATATTGGGTCGTCTCCCTTCTAATTGTAATAATAATTCTTTTTGATTCGCACGAAAACGAACAGAATCCCCATCAGGTTCCCCGATTTGGGGGGTAAAAACCCCTTTAATTAAGATAAAAGGCATAAAAATCTCTCCAATTCAATTATTTTAATTGAGTTGGGGAACAATCTATCTAAATTATAGTGTGCAATTTGTTTAAGAATTATACCATTTTCCTAAAAGAAGACAACTGATAGCTGGTAGGGGTTTGGTAACCAAACCCTTACAATGTGTAGTTTTTGAGACAGAGAATTTATTATCTGGTAATATTTCCATTAAGTAGGGGAAACGATTAAGAATAATGTTGATCGAGTCGTAGAAAAGTCTGTAATAAAACATTAGCACCAGCAACGCACTGTTCTGGTGAGGTATACTCAGTTTGAGAATGGCTAATCCCTCCAATACTCGGAACAAAAATCATTCCCATATCCGTTAGATTAATCATTTCTTGAGCATCATGACTAGCACGACTGGGCAAATAAGTATAACTTAACTCTAAGTCTTCACACACTTGAGCGATCGTATTTTGAATCTGAGGGGCTGCGGGTGCGGGTTCGTTACGGAGAAAGGGTTCTAGCTTAATTTCAGTCTGAGTTCGAGTGGCGATCGCTTTGATATTCTCTAATAATTCTGCCATTAAATGATCTAAATGCTCATTAGACAAATCTCGAATATCTAAACTCATCTCCACTTCACCAGGGATAACATTCGGTGCATTCGGGGTGACTTGCAGTTTACCCACTGTTGCGACTTGTTGACCCGATGTGTTACCAATACGATTAACCGCTAACACAATTTCTGAAGCAGCAACGAGCGCATCTTGACGCATATTCATCGGAGTTGAACCTGCATGACTCGCACGACCTTTAATCGTAATGATAAAGCGTCTTTGTCCGACAATTCCCTGCACTACGCCGATTTGTTTACCCAATGTTTCTAAAACGGGGCCTTGTTCTACGTGTAATTCAACAAATGCCGCCATTTCTTGTTTAGTTCGTTGTGCTTGCTTTATTTTATTCCAATTTCCGCCTACAGACTCTAAACAGCTTTGAATATCGGTGCCATCCGCATGAGTGTAATATTCTGGCTCATTAACAATTTTACCAACCATTGCTTTAGAACCGATCATCGTACTTTCTTCATCAGCAAATACAATGACTTCAATGGGATGATTTAAACGTATATCCGCTTCTTGTAAGACTCTAACGACTTCGATACCTGCTAAAACCCCATATGCTCCATCATAACGACCCCCTGTCGGAACAGTATCAATGTGAGATCCTGTTGATAATGCGGGTGCCTGGGGATCTTTTCCCGCATAAGTCCCTATTATATTCCCTGCTGCATCAATTCTGACACTCATCCGGGCTTCAATCATCCAATGCTGTACGAGATTGCGTGCGGTAATGTCTTCGGGAGTAAAAGCAATCCGACAGACTCCACCATGAGAAAGATGTCCGATTTTGGCTAAATCTTCAATACTTTGATTTAAGCGATCGCTATTGACCGATAAAGGTTTAACTAGACTACTAACCATTAATATAAACTTTGTTACTGTGTCGAAATAAAATTGTATACATTCTATCTCGTCTCAGTTAAAAACATATCTAAATCTGGAACATCCACCCAACAACGACGCTCATGGGATTGATGAGTGAGATCCATCAAAAGTTGTGAGTAGACCCCTTCCCGTAAAGATGGAGTTAGAGACTGACGGTTATCAATCGATTCTACCCAACGATTGACCACTCGAATAAAAGGTGCTAAACGTCCATCGCTAAAGACTTGAGGAAAATCTAAACGTTTTGGGATTTCAATTTCTGTTAAGTTTTCTCCTGCGGGTGCGACCATTAACCGAAAGCCATGTACATAATCTTTGAGATTAGAACTACCTAAAATTAGAGTTCCCTTTTCGCCATACACTTCTAACCAATGTCCCCGACCATTATAGGTTACTGAACTGAGTGTCATCTGACAGGGGGTACCATCGGCTAATTCAAGCATCACCAGACAGCTATCATCTGCGTCTACAGGCTTTAAACGATGAGCGTCATTTGGATCTGACCTTTGGGAAATGGCACAGCTTAAATAGCCACACAGACGCTTTACAGAACCGAATAACCAATAAATATAATCAAAAGCATGGGAACCGACAGCACCAAGTACACCACCCCCCATATCTTTTCTAGAATACCAATTCCAAGCGCGATCGCTTTTGGCTCGACTGGCTACCATCCAATCTATTTTAATGAGGCGTATTTTGCCGACATAATCTTGTGCTAAATATTCGGCTAGAAGTTGCCATGCAGGAATGAAACGGAATTCAAAGTCTGGCGTTACAATTAAATTTTTTTCAAGCGCGAGATGATATAAAGCTTTAGTTTCATTCGCATTCAGATTCATCGGTTTTTCTAATAAAATGTGTTTTCCTGCTTCAAGTGCCTTTTTTCCCATCTCGTAGTGTAAAAAGGGAGGGGTAGAGATACTAACCGCATGGACTTCATCTAACGCGAGAATTTCATCGAGTTGATTAGATGCGTAGGGAATATGATGAGTTGAGGCGATGGTTTTTGCTTTAGCTAAATCTCTGTTATGGATAGCGACGACTTCTGTTCGATGATGATGAGCAAACCCTGGTAAATGGATTTGTTGTCCGAACCCTGTACCAACAACTGCAACGCCTATTTTATCCATATTCATAATTTTAAGTTAAATGGAAAAGCCCTTGAGAGTCTTGCCGTGTTTCGACCTCAAGGACTTTGCTTTCTTCTCACTCCTCACACGTATTAACTATATAAGATATTTCAACTTTAAGCATAATTTTTAGTGACGCTTTAGCAAGTGGCATAAGCGAAGGAACTGAAACTATTAAGAGATTGTCATTAATAAACGGTTTCGTCCTCTTTTCGCCACGCAGGGTCAACAATACAGATAAAAACGAGTGATTCGTCGCCACAGCTATGAATATATTGTTTAGCATTTGGGGGAATATAAACTGCATCCCCAGGAACGACTATTTGTGTTTCATCGTTGATGTGCATTTCTCCTTTCCCACTCAGAATATAATAAACTTCTGAGGTGGTTAGAGAATGGGGTAAGGAAGTTTCGCCTACTGGTAGCACAGCATGAGCTAAACTATAGCGTAGTTCTAAAGGTTGTTTATCAGGATGGAGTAATTCTCTGAGTTGGGTACTATCACCTGCTAAAAATTCTTCACAGTCTTTCAGATTTTTGACGAACATGGTTTTAATAAATTAAATGTGTTATCCAGTCCGTTTGCATTTTACCTTGTAGGGGTTTGGTCTCCAAACCCTTCCCAATTATCCGATAAATTTTCGTTTTTCTGTTGATTGGCAAAATAGGGTAACATCTGATTCTGAGTCGGCCAGTTTTTATAAATAAAGTAAATAAGATAGGGTAAAGAGATCACGATCATTAAAAATCTATAGCCTAATAAAGAACTTACTGATTAATCCTTTTACGTTCCAAATTTAATATGCCCAAATTCTCAGCCAAAAATCCAATCAATCAACTGGCACATTTTGGAGTGACAGTTGGCAGGCGAATTTTATATAAAGAAATAAGATAAATTATTCGGAAAATCACATCAAATGAATAAACACGGACTTCATCAAGACCATTCACAAGCTTGGATGATTCAAACTTGGTTAGCTTTTATTCTTGCCATTAGTGCTACCAGTATCGGTATACTTTATCTTCCCGTCGATAATTGGGTTAAAGGTTATATGGGAATGGGTTTGGTGTTTACAGTTGGTTCAACGATAAGTTTAACGAAAACACAACGCGATACATACGAAGCGAAAAAATTAACTTCCCGACTCGATGACGCGAAAGTTGAAAAGATTTTAGCCGAACACAATAATTTTAATTTGTAGGCTCAAAAAAAAACTCCAGAGTTTAAAAATCAGAATTAAACTGCTGTTTTTTCAGTTTTTGATGGACTGCATCAGCCTTTCCCTGCGGATAAGCCAAATTCCTGATTACTATATGCTTTCTGGCTTCTTCTAATTCTTTTAAATTAGTATAATCGACCCAGTGAATACAATCTACTGGACAAGTATCGATCGCTTCTTGTATTCTATCTTCGGAGTCTCCATCTTGATTAAAGACTCGTGAACGTCCATGTTCGGGTTCAATATAAAAAGTATTAGGGGAAACATGAGCGCAATGTTTACAACCAATACAGGTAGCTTCATCCACATATACGCCTTGTTGTCGTAAAATTCCCCCTAATTCGGGTTCAAACCCTGTTCGTTCGGGTTCATTTCTAAAAACTCCCCCTAACTCGGGTTCAAAACCTGAGCGGTTGGGGGATAAGTCAAAATCAGCCATTAGGCACTCCAACGTTGGACAACTAAGCAAATTGAACCATCTTCGTTGACTTTTTGTTCGCTTACTTGAAAACCTTGTTTAGCGGTTTCGCTCATAATGGTTTGGTAAGCATAACCTTGAGAGACTTTTCTTAAAAATCCTTCAACGGTTAAAGGTTGTTGCCAGTATTGTAAATCAGCAACTAATTCATATTCGTGACCGTTCCAACTAAAACCGATATCATAGTCATTTTTTTGTTCAACTACTACTTCGGCAGTACGGGTTTGTCCTTGATATCCTCTAATGCTTGTTGGGCCTTCTTTCCACGCTATCCCCATTTCGGTTAAAGCAGATTTGAGAGAAGAGACGTTACGGATTTGGGTTTTGATGTTGCTAAAGTGTGACATAGTCCTCTAGATAGATTTAAAGAAATAACAATAATCTTGCGTTCAAAATTACCAATCGCTGAAAGACGCTTGATTAGCGACTTGCGTAGATTGGCTAATCGTTTGATTGTAATATTCTGAGCTTTTCTCTTGTGAAATAACTGTACCAAGTTGTGCTTCTATTGCCGCCGTGACCTCTTGACAAGATGCGCCTACTATGCCTGTAACCTTTTCTTTGACACGACCATCAGGATAAATGACAAATTCTAAAGTTTCCATATTCATAGTTGGTTCACAGTCCCGTTTAATCTTGATCAGCGAAAGATGACTCACAGAAATTACTAAAATCTAAATTAGCTAACAATCGTAAGCAAGCTTGACAATCTGTGTTAAATTTTAGCAAAAGTTTACATTGTCTGAGTATCTTACTTTAGTTGTTTGTAAGTTTCGCTTAACTTTACTAACATAGTCAAGAGCTAAAAATTTTTTCTGTGCCAAATGTAATAAAAATATACAGAAGTTTTGGGCTTAATCGCTTAAACCATAGCCAAAAATCTATGGTCACGATTCTAAAAAAATTTTATTGAACAAAACTAATGACGTAGCGACGAGGAAGCAGGATAATGAAAGATCGTCCATTGGTTTTGGTTGTAAAGTAAACATATGAATCAAAGTGCGATTTCTATTGGTGTCTTGGGCTTTGGTGGATTAGGACAAGCCGCAGCAAAAATTTTATCAGCCAAACAAGAAATGCTTCTAGTCGCCGCAGCCGATAAACAAGGTTATATTTATCATGAAGAGGGTTTAGATAAAGAGCGCATCATCACAGCCTATCATCAACAGGGTTCGGTTGGATATTTGGAACCTTATGGAACATTAAGCCAAAATAGTATTGCAGAATTAATCGAAAAAGCTAACGTAGACGGATATTTTCTGGCTTTACCCAATCTTCCTAATACTTTCATGGCTGAGGTTGCTAAAGCGTTTATTCAGTCGGGATGGCGAGGGGTGTTAGTCGATGCTCTCAAGCGCACCAGTGCTGTAGAACAATTATTAGAAATTAAAGACGATTTAGCTAAAGCGGGAATAACTTATCTGACAGGATGTGGTGCAACCCCAGGACTTTTAACAGCCGCCTCCGCGATCGCATCTCAAAGTTATACTGAAATACATCAAGTTAAAATTACCTTTGGTGTGGGTATTGCCAACTGGGAAGCATACCGCGCTACGATTCGAGAAGATATTGCCCATTTACCTGGTTTTGATGTCGAAACCGCAAGCAAGATGAGTGATGCAGAAGTAGAAGCGTTTCTTGATAAAACCAACGGCATCCTAACCCTAGAAAATATGGAACACGCGGACGATATTATTTTAGAACTGGCGGGAATTTGTTCTAGAGATAGAGTAACAGTTGGTGGTGTTGTTGATACCCGTAATCCCAAAAAACCAATTAGTACAAACGTTCAAATCACAGGGCGTACTTTTGAGGGTAAGATTTCCACTCATACATTTACATTAGGTGATGAAACCAGTATGGCAGCTAATGTTTGCGGGCCAGCATTTGGTTATCTAAAAGCAGGGATAGCATTACATCGACGTGGAATACATGGTTTATTCACTTCTGCGGAGATTATGCCCCAATTTGTTCGCTAACCTATTCATTACAAAGCTATCTGTGTTACTGCAATATTTCCCGAAAAACAGACATCAACATCTGTGCCTTCTTTTCTGGGACGTTTGCTGTATTCCCCATAGTAATAAAATAAATCCCCTTCAACGCGATAATTAACGGGTAAAGGTTGAGTACTCGGTTCACAAAATACAATTTTTGGGTCTGGTGAACTGGGTTCCAAATGGGGTAAATTCACATTCCAAAAACAATTCATGGGTAACGGACGAGTGAATAAATCTTGTAATACTTTAGCAGTCCAGTAACTCGCCCAATCCCAGTCTATTACTAACGGCCGTTTTATCCAATGAGAAACAGCAATACCCCGAACCCCTAACATTGTTGCTTCTCTGACTGCTGCGACCGTTCCAGAAATATAAACATCTACCCCTAAATTACCACCCGCATTAATTCCCGATAACACCCATTCTGCATCCGTTACGAGGTGTTTTAGGGCAATACGGGTACAGTCTGCGGGCATTCCATCAACTGCATATTCTGTTGCCGAACGTCGGTTAAGCTTTAAAGGTTGATGTGTGGTTACTTGATGTCCACAACCTGAAAATTGTCCTGTAGGGGCGACAATAATTCCAGTTCCGTTTACTGCTTGTTGTAAAGCTTGTATTCCAGGTGCATCAATTCCATCATCATTGGTTAAAATTAAGGTCATAGGAAGGAGTTAAAAGTAAACATTAAAAGTTTAGTATAAAAATTAAAGTCTAGAAACTTAAAAATATGTTGGCATCTAAAAAATACTTTTCAGTTTCAGAATTTCACCGTCTTTTTGAATTGGGTTTTTTTGGTGAAGAGGAACGACTAGAATTAATTCGTGGAGAAATCATTAAAAAAGCTGCAAAAAGTACACGTCATGTTGTTTGTTGTACAAGATTAAACAAGTGTTTAAATAGTTTATTGACAGGACAAGCTATTTTAAGATGTCAAGACCCAATTAGTCTATCATCGAATAGCGAACCAGAACCCGATTTTGCAATTGCTAAACTTAAAGATGATGATTATCTTTCTGGTCATCCGACACCCGAAAATATTCTTTTAGTTATTGAAATCGCTGATTCTACTTTGACTTATGACCAAAAGGTAAAAATACCTCTTTATGCGGAATCGGGGATTAAACACTATTGGATTTTTAATTTACTTGACAATCAACTTGAAACTTATAGCCAACCTTATCAGAAAGCTTTAGACCAATTTGATTATCGTCAAAAAATTGTTTACTTACCGAATCAAACAGTAACTTTACCAGAATTAACTAATTTAGTTTTAGATTTATCACAGATTTTTTAAGTATATATTTTTAGATTATCCCTTTTATGTAACTTTAAAAAAACTGTAATTGTGATAAAATCTTCTAAGATTCTTCTAGATCCAGAAGATCTGCTAAATCTAACGTTTCATCTAAATCTAGAGATAACTGTTCAGTTGAAGGATTTATTATTACTGCTTCTCGTTTAGAAACATAATCAACAAGTTTAGTCCAGTCAATCTGATTATTATTCATAAAGTCGCGCATAAAATCTTGAGTCATTTCATTAATTTTAGCTGCATAAGTTTGTTGAAAAAGTGCATCTTTTTTCTTGGCTTCTTGATCGATAGGTACAATAATTTCTTGATAAAGATTATCGTCTTCTGAAAGAAAATTCCAAAAATCTTGACCAGCATATTTAAAGTATACTTTTTCGGGATCTCTATCTTTTTTTAAAGGATTTGCCTCTTTACCGTACATACAACCATTTACGGCGATAATTTCTTTGTATTTACCCTTTATTCTAATCAATTGTTTAGCTTTTTTAAAGTTATCTTTCATTCTATTAATTTGATCAGAGTTACCCCAATTAGTACCCGATTTAATACCTACAATATAATAATTTCCATCTCTTTCAAATTCTAGATCAATACTGTTCAAATCAGATTTAAAACCTTGATACAAATTTTCAGCTATATAAATTGCAAAATTTTCTAATAAATTACCAAAGATTGTTTCTTCTTGAGAAGATAAAAAAGCATCAACAATACTTTTGACAAAATCTCCAGCTAACTCAATATTTTTAGCTTTAAATAAATAAGGGTTTTTGCGTCCGAGAACATTAGACAACTTTAACTTACTAAGTTTTTCAAATCTTTTGTTATAAAATGGCGTTAAAACATTATTGATTAAATAATCATGATAAATTTGATAATTTTCTTGACTCATACTAGAATTTTTATGATTTAATAAATTATTCAGTTTTATGGTATTAAGCTGTTCATTAAATAAAGTTTTTTCAAGCTTATCAATGGCTACTTGATAATACTCTTCTTTAATTTCAATACCTAGATAATTTCTTCCTAATTCTTTAGCTGCTATACACGTTGTACCCGAACCTAAAAAGGGATCGAAAATTAAATCATTCTGTTCAGTAAATAATTTGATAAACCAAGAAGGTAGAGTTTTAGGAAATGCAGCACTGTGATTTTTATTATTACATTCTGTAGCTAAATGTAAAACATTTGTTGGATAAGCCATTGTTCGCTCTAACCAATTTGAAATATTTTTTCCAAATCCACTTTCAACTTTAGAATTATCGCGCTGTTTATCAGTTTCACTCAAGTTACTTAACCGAGATTTTGCCCAATCTCCCATAGGAACCATAACTTGCTCTTGATACATTTTAAATTTCTTTTGCTTGTTGAACTGTAAACATCTTTCCCAAGCATCTCGAAAACGATTCGGCCATTTCCCTGGATAACAGTTTTTTTTATGCCAAATATACTCTTCTGTCCAGAACCATCCTTGTTTTTGTAGTTCTAAAATCAGTTTAATAACATAGTTATGTCGTTCTCCATTAACCGCTTTCTCTTTAATATTAAGAATGAACGTTCCATCAGCTTTTAAAACTCTTTTAAGCTCTTGTGATATGGGCAGAAACCAAGTTACATAATCATCTGGATTGATTCCACCATAAGTTTTTTTACGACTATCTGCATAAGGAGGAGATGTAACGATTAAGTTAACAAAATTGGATGGCATTTGCTGTAATACTGTTAAGCAATTATCTAAAAAAATCTGATTCTGCCATTGCTCAGACTTAGTTAGAGTTGTTATTTCATTAAAATTGCAATTTTGTTTCATTGACACTTAATAAACTTAGGCAAAAATCTATCTTTAAGCAATAAACTTAACTAAATTAAAAACTTAGTTAGGAATCAAAAGGCTAAAAATTGTCTATTGATTCCTCTCATTTTACACCGCAGATAAAGATTGTTGTAAACGCAATTTATCCCAACCTTTTTGATGCAGTAAAATCCAAGATTGCATTAAATCAGGCCCCTGTAATTCTCCCATTAATCCAGCGCGAAGGGATTTCATTACTACACCTTTTTTAACTCCCTGAGATTTCGTGACTTGGTTGACAATTTCTTTAGCCGTTTCCTCAGTTAATTCGGCTGGAATTTTGTCTAAAATCTCTTGTAGAATCTCTTTAACTCCAGCAGTTTTAAGTTGAGTTAGCGCATCTTCAGTAAAGTTTAAGGTTTCTCCAAACAGCAAACGACTTTCTTTGACTGTATCACTCAGACGGGTTAAACTGGGGCCAATCAGTGTAGCGAGTTGTACTAACCAAGTACGCTCCCCTAAATCTTTATATCCTGCTTCTTCTAAGTAGGGAATAATCAGATCGACTAACTTCTCTGGTGCTAAATGATGCAGATATTGACTATTAATCCAGTCTAATTTATCCCAATCAAATTTTGCACCTGCTTTATTGACTCGCTCTAAACTAAAAACTTTGGCAGCTTCTTCTAGTGTAAAGATTTCTTGTGTCGAGTCGGGGGCTGTCCATCCGAGCAAAGTCATATAATTTGCCATTGCTTCGGGTAAAAAACCCATTTTCTTGAAATCATCAATTGAAGTGACTCCATCTCTTTTAGATAGTTTTCGTCCTTCTTGATTCAAAATCAGGGGTGTATGAGCAAATTCTGGGATGGATGCGCCATAAGCTTCATATAACAAAATCTGTTTAGCCGTATTAGCGATATGATCCTCACCACGAATAACATGAGTGATTTTCATATCAATATCATCGACAACAACCGCTAAATTATACAAAGGTTGTCCAAACGCTTCATCTTGGCTATCTGCGGCACGTGCAACCACCATATCCCCACCGAGATCACTGCCTTTCCATGATACTTGACCTCGTATTGCATCATTCCAGACAATTTCACGATCGTCTTCAATTTTAAAACGAATTACAGGGATGCGACCTTCTGAGATAAATGCTTCTTCTTGTTCTGTGCTTAAATTTCGATGACGGTTATCGTAACGGGGTGCCTCTCCTCTGGCTTTTTGGGTTTCCCGCATTTGTTCGAGTTCATCTGGAGTACAATAGCAACGATAGGCTAAACCCTTATCTAGCAAGGTTTGAATATATTGACGATAGAGATCTAAGCGTTGAGTTTGGTAAAAAGGGCCTTCATCCCAGTTGAGTCCAAGCCATTGTAAACCCGACATGATATTATCGGTATATTCAGGACGCGATCGCTCGACATCTGTATCTTCAATTCTTAGTATAAATGTACCGCCCAGATGATGAGCAAACAACCAATTAAAAACGGCTGTTCTTGCGGTTCCGATGTGTAGATTTCCTGTTGGACTAGGTGCAATACGAACTCTAACGCTCACGATATCCTCTTTAATTCTAGTGCAGTCTTATATTCTAATCTAGTGCTTGTCCTGCTGGTTTGCGTCGATCGTTCACACCATAGATTAATTTTTGTTCTGGATCGATTTTAATCGATTCCGCAGCACCCCAGTTATAGAAAGGCATGATGGTATATCCCATTTCTAATAATTTTTGAATCGTCGTCTCATTTAACCCATTTGGTTCATTTAAAACAGCATTAGGTAAACCTTGATAATGAATGCGAGATGAATTAACTGCTTTTTCTAAATTCATTTGATGATCGATTAAATTGGTGATCACCTGTACAATTGTCGTGGGAATAGTTGAACCCCCTGGAGTCCCTGTCACGAGGAAAAGTTGACCATTTGTTGTAACAATGGTGGGAGACATCGAACTAAGTGGCTGTTTTTGCGGTTGAATTAAATTAGGATTTCCTTGAACTAAGCTAAATTGATTTGCTTCACCTGGTTTACTGGTAAAATCATCCATCTCATTATTTAACAAAAATCCTGTATCACCTGCCATTACCGCCGCACCAAAATTAGAATTAATGGTATAGGTCACAGAAACCGCATTTCCATCTTTATCGACGACAGAATAATGAGTTGTATTCATTCCTTCTGGTTTTAAAATCGGTTGATAAAGTTCTTCAGGGTTTCTCGCTTTATTGGGTAAGATTTTTGTTCTTATTTGTTTGGCGTAATCTTTGGCTAAAAGTCTATCTAAAGGTATATTGACGAACTTGGGATCACCTAAATAGAGATTGCGATCGCTATAAGCATATAACATCGCCGATAACATCAAATGTAAGCTTTGTGGAGTCTGAAAACCTAATTTTTTGAGGTTATATCCTTCCAAGATATTCAGCATTTGACAGACTGTGGTTCCTCCTCCTGGGGGTGGAGCGGAAATCACGACATAACCGCGATAATTACAGCGTAGGGGTTCTTGTTCAGTAATCGAATATTGCTGAAAATCTTTGAGACTTAGAATACCCTGATTTGCTTGACTTGCTTGAACAATTTTTTGAGCAATTATTCCATTGTAAAAAACATCAGAACCTTGATCCGAAAGCAGTTTCAGGGTTTGAGCTAAGTCTTTTTGAATCAGATAATCGCCAACTTGATAACTATTTTTTCTATCTTTAAGGAAAATCGCAGCAACATTCGGTTCTGTAAATTTTTTCTCGTTTAATTTTAAAATCCTAATGTCACCTTCAGTTAAGATAAATCCTTTTTCTGCTAACTGAATTGACGGTTTAATAACTTGTTGTCTCGATAAAGTACCATACTGATTTAAAGCATAATCTAACCCTTTTACAGTACCTGGTACACCGACTGCTAAATATCCCTTTCGACTTCTATCAGTAACAACTTTTCCTTGTTCATCTAAATACATATTAGGAGTGGCAGCGAGGGGTGCTTTTTCACGAAAATTGATAAAAGTTTCTTTGCCATTTGCTAAACGAATGAGCATAAATCCTCCTCCTCCTAAATTTCCACAACAAGGATCAGTTACCGCGAGTGCATAACCAACAGCAACCGCAGCATCGATCGCATTTCCTCCTAGATTTAGGATTTGGATTCCTACTTTTGTCGCTTCATGTTGTGTCGTGACAACCATTCTATTTTTAGTAGAAACGGTCATTTTAGAAGGAGAATAATTAGGGGTTTGAGCAGAATTAGAATCAGTAGAGATTAACCAACTTAAAAACTTGTAAGGATAAATGAGGGGATGATATATATTTTTTGCAGTAATGATATCGAGAAGAGTTATAAATATTAAAAAACTGGTGAATAAAATTATATATTTAGAAATCTTAGATATTTTCATCACTTCCTTTTAGCGTAACTTATAAGATTGATGAATTACTATAGCATTGATTCGATTATGAACACATAAAACTCACACTACGAAAATTATTGCCAAATTTGGCTTAAATCTAACACAAATCCTAGTAACACCTCGTCACAATTGACTTCTGTGGGTGATTGCAATATTTTCACTTCTTGATTAACTCGATAAATCTCGACTTGTTGCGCTTGAGGATTAATCAGTAAACCTAAGCGTACTCCATTCGCTCGATACTCTAACATTTTTTCTTGTAGGTCAGATAAAGAGTCAGTACGAGAACGCAACTCAATGACAAAATCGGGTGCAATAGGGGGGAATTTTTGCTGTTGTTCAGCAGTCAGTGCATTCCACCGCTCTAGTTTTATCCACGCAACATCTGGTGAGCGTTGACTACCTAGCGGAAGACGAAACACCGTAGAAGAGCTAAAAACTTCACCTAGCTGAGTTTGGCTATTCCAGTTATAAACTTGACTACCTAAGTTCATTTCGCGCTTTCCACTTTCTCCACCGACTGGGGACATGACGATTAGTACTCCTTTTGCGGTTAGTTCTAAAGGTTGCTCTGGATTAGCAATACATAGCTGATAAAATTGTTCATCAGTAAGATGGAGCGTACTGAAATCTAGTCGAATCGGTTCAATAATTGAAGATTCTGATAAAGTCATAAAATCCTCAGATAATTTTGCTAACTATTATAAAGATTTATTTGTAAATTATTGCCAAATTTGGCTTAAATCTAACCGAAATCCTGATAACACCTCATCACAATTGACTTCTGTGGGTGATTGCAATATTTTCACTTCTTGATTAACTCGATAAATCTCGACTTGTTGCGCTTGAGGATTAATCAGTAAACCTAAGCGTACTCCATTCGCTCGATACTCTAACATTTTTTCTTGTAGGTCAGATAAAGAGTCAGTACGAGAACGCAACTCAATGACAAAATCGGGTGCAATAGGGGGGAATTTTTGCTGTTGTTCAGCAGTTAGTGCATTCCACCGTGAGAGTTCTACCCAAGAGACATCAGGGGAGCGTTGTCCACCCAGAGGAAGTCGAAACACCGTAGAAGAGCTAAAAACTTTCCCTAGCTTAGTCTTGCGGTTCCAAATGGTTAAGTCCGTCCCTAGCTCTAATTCATAATTTCCACTTTCTCCACCAACTGGGGACATGACGATTAATACTCCTTTTGCGGTTAGTTCTAAAGGTTGTTCTGGATTAGCAATACATAGCTGATAGAATTGTTCATCAGTAAGATGGAGCGTACTAAAATCAAGTCGAATGGGTTCAACAATTTCAAATTCTGATAAAGTCATAAGTTTTTTGAGCCAAAATTATAAGATTTATTGTTTAGGATTGCCATTTTTATCTAAATAACCTCGGTCAATTAAAAAAGATTTTAAAGCAGTAGGATAATCAGTATATTTACCAACAACATTTTCACCTTTATAAATATTTAAACCCCAATCGGATGAGCGATCATAATTAGATAACATAAATTTCCAACCTGATTCATATTCACCTAAAAGGATTTTTTGAGCGACATAACCTGATAAGACTCCATTCCGTTCATAATCTTCTTTCTTAGCGGTTAAAACAGCTTGATACATATCTTGTAATCGTTCTCTTAAAAGCTTTGGATGATTGCGAGTGACATCAATTAATTTACCATTATCAAACTGATAAATAAGTGTAGGTGGATAAGAACCCGCATAAGAACTAAATTGATATAGAAAAGAATTATCAGATGTCATAAATTCAATTTTCTTGTCATTATTCAAGTCTTCAAAAACACCACCCTCACCATCGATAAAACCTGTATCTGTTTTAAAAAAATTATTATTTTGCCAAGTATAAATAGAATAACTTGTACAACAATGCGCCCCACCGCTAAAGGTTCTAATAATGACTTCTTCTGTGCCATTATTATCTAAATCTTGTAAATCAATTTCGACAGGTGCGAACCTATTATAGGCTTTATCATTAACAGATAAAACATTATTATAATAAATTTTATATGTTAAGTTCTCAGTTGGTTCATCTTGATTATCTTGTGCAAAATTTCCAGGTTTATAACTAACTATAACTTTAATCGATCCCGATTTAATTTCTTTATTTTGTACAAGCTGATTTCCATCAAGTTCTAAACTTGTTTTTGCGAGAACTGGAATACTGATTAAAAATGACAAAAGAGATAATACTTGTATATTTTTTTTCATGGCGAGCTAAGACTTTAAATTCAACCAATTTTTTGCTAACTGAATTGCTTCATCAGCAGTTGATATTTTACCTTCAATTTGAGCAATCTGGAGTTCAATCAATAATTGACCAATTTTTGGACTAGGAGGAATTTTGAGACACTGAATTAAATCATTTCCTTTGACTAATGGTTTAGGATGTGCAATGGGATCTAATGGATCTAAGTAACGATTCATTAAGAGAGTAATCCAGTCTAAATTTATCTGATCCACCATAGCAAAAAGAGCTAAATATGGAAAAATATTTTTAGTTGCTTGAAATAAAAAATATTGCTCTCTTAGACTTTTATCTATAATCGACTGTTTAAGTTGAGCAAATGTTCTTAAAAGGGTTGTAATTGTCCGAATATCATTGCGAGAATATTTTAACTGATTTAATTCTATTTCGGCTGCTTCGGGAATCTTAGAGACTAAACACGTTAATTTTACTGTGAGGATCATGTCTGAGTTAAACTTAAAAGGAGTCGCCAATTGTTGCTCTAAAAGGTGTGCTGATGATTCAATTTGAGCGAGTTTATTTAATCGATTAGGTGTGATATTGTTGAGCCAACTTTGTAATACTTGATCTTGCCAGGCAACTGCTAACCAATAATTTCCTAGGGCATTTCTTAATAAATAATTTAATTCAGATTGAACTCTTTCCGCAGCAACTTGTCGAACCAGTGGGGCTAAATGACAAATCGTTGAGCGAGTCTCACAATCGATTTTAAAATTAAGTTGTGCAGCTTGACGATAGGCTCGTAATAAACGTAATGGATCGTCTTCTAAATTAGTGGGTGATACCATTTTAATTATACTACGTTTTAAATCACCCAATCCGTCTAGCGGATCGATCAGCGTTTGACTATGAAAATTATAAGCGATCGCATTAATTGTAAAGTCGCGTCGTTGTAAATCTTTTTCTAAACTATTTCCTTCTTGTTGAGCAAAATCAACGGTTCCTTGAGGAAAAATCACTCTAGCAATTTGCCTTTGCGGATCTAAAACCACAAAACCAGCATGATAGTGATTTGCAATTTTTCGCGCTGTTTCAATAGCTAATTTTGGAATAACAAAATCTAAGTCTATATATTCTTTTTTACGACCTAAAAGCGCATCTCGTACGGCCCCACCAACTAAATATGTCTCAGGTGATAGCCAGTCTAAACTAAACGGTAATTCAGTCAACGTTAAAGCATCTATTTTTTCGTATCGAACCATTTATGTTACAAAAATCTAAATAAAGATCAAGCCATCACCCTCCCGTTTGAGTTAGATTAACAGAAAAGTAGGAGAGTAGTAGAACTATGTGTATTTGTGTAAACTGCTATTTTGTAGATCGCTGCACCACCTATCACGCAGTTGAGATTCAACATCAACAACCCCATTTAACTGAAAATCCTGATTTTGAAGCGACAGAACCGACGATTAATGTGAACATTCGCCCCAAAGCAGACTATATCGAGATGGAATGGGATGTCGTTGGTTGTAATAGTTTTTTGTGTGAAACAGGGAAATGGGCTAAACTTCGCCCTGGTGAAGCTGTACCAACTTAGGATTGACCATCTATCACATAGTAGATAAACTATTGTAATCAATTCTAATGCAGCCTCATGACCGGAGAAGAACTTCATCAACTTTTGCTTAATAAGTGGGGATATTCCTACGATATTCAAGTTAGACGCATCAAGGGAAGGATCTTTATTCAAGTCATGTGGAAATACTTAGAACAAGTTTCCTTTCCTTTGTCTAAACTGGAATACATCGAACATCTTAACACCATTACTACTTATCTAAATGCTTGGGGAGGGGTGGAACAAGTCACCTCGTTTATTGAAAAAACTCGCGAACGTCCCCGACTGGGTAAAGCAGTTAGTATTCCTTTAGATTTAGGTGAACGTTCCTCAGAATGGATTTTAGATGATGGTTAATGTCCCGTCAGTTTAACCATGCCAATTCCCCCGAAGTATAACCCTAAAACGGCTCCTGCTAGGAGAGATTGGGTTAAAGGATCGGTCGATGGGGTTAAAATCGCGCCTAAAACCACTGAACCGAGTACCACAAAACGCCAACCCGATATCATTTGTTGTGAGGAAATAATATTTAAGAAGCCTAGAATTAGTTGTACGATCGGAATCTGGAACGCTAAACCCGTACTAAACATCAATAATAAAACAAGTTCAAAATAGCGATCGATTGACCATGCTTGTTCAACTACATCCGCACCATAATTAATAAAAAATTGTAGCGCAGCAGGAATCAAAGCCAGATAAGCAAAAGCTAATCCCGCAAAAAACAGTACACTTGAACCCAAAAAAATGGGAGCCAGTAAACGACGTTCCCGACGGGTTAATCCTGGTAAAACAAATTGAGCAATCTGATAGAGAATAAAAGGACTCGCGACAAGTATTCCACTGTATCCTGCAACCTTAAGCGAGACAAAAAAGAATTCACCTGGAGCTAATTGTAAGAATTTAACACCATTGGCAGGAACTTGGAGCAATTTCACCAACGGTTTCACAAAAATAAAACAGCCGATCATCCCAAAACCTGCGGCAATGAGACAATAGAAAATACGCAGACGTAACTCTTCTAGATGATCGAACAAAGACATTTCGACCTCATCAGGAAGCTCATCTAGATAAGTGTCAGGGTCTGTTTCAGGAGGGGTTTTAACTTCTGTAGAGGCCATACAAGCTAATGAATAACGCTTTTCCTTATTCTATCGATTCTAATGATCTTATAGGTTGAGGATTTCCTTTAAGCCTTTTTCTCAAAACGTTAAGAAAATCTTTTAATAATCGTCACTAATATGTTAAATTAGATACAGAATTGAATTCCGTGACAGCACTGGGGAAGCCTGAGCCGCTTACTCCAGTTTTTTTTAGAGCAAACCCGCTTTTTCAAAAATTTGACGGGGTGTCAGCTTCAAATTAGGTAAAATGGAATCTTCTAAGCTATCATCATCTTTGTTGGTTTGTAGTGGCGCATCGGGATAAAAAACCGTAATTTTCTTGGCTTTAGCATCAACTAACCAAACTCTGTCTACACCCGCATTGAGATAATCAACCGCTTTCTCGCTTAAATCACTAAAAGATTGATCTAATGAAAGCGTAATGGCAACCTTTTAGGTACTGCTTCTCCATCAACAAGTTCATAGGTAATATCAGGATCGCTTAGAGCTAAAAATTCTTCTAGAGTAAGAAAGGATTTGATGATTGATGTCATAGTTGATCATCTCCATAATCTAAGAGTACGATTGCTTTAAAAAAACTCTCTGTCTAACGCGATCAATTTAATTATGATTTTAAGCTAAATAAGATAGCAACAAAGACTACTCCGATTTAAGAAAACCTATGGCAAAATAAACGAGGGAGCTAAGATAGTATCGAGGGCTAAGTCAGAAGTTAAGTATTATGAGTAAGTTTGTATTTGTTACTGGGGGAGTTGTCTCCAGTATCGGAAAAGGTATTGTAGCGGCTAGTTTAGGGCGATTATTGAAATCACGGAATTATTCGGTATCAATTCTCAAACTCGATCCTTATATTAATGTTGATCCAGGTACAATGAGTCCTTTTCAGCATGGTGAAGTTTTTGTGACCGATGATGGGGCTGAAACCGATTTAGACTTAGGACATTATGAACGCTTCACCGATACTGCGATGTCTCGTCTTAATAGTGTGACGACGGGATCGATCTACCAAGCAGTTATTAATAAAGAACGTCGCGGGGCGTATATGGGGGGAACGGTTCAAGTCATTCCCCATATTACCAACGAAATTAAAGAACGGATTTTACGAGTTGCCAAAGATACAAACCCCGATATTGTGATCACAGAAATTGGGGGAACAGTAGGAGATATAGAATCATTGCCGTTTCTTGAAGCAATTCGGCAATTTCGTAAGGAAGTAGGACGTAATAATGTAATTTATCTACACGTGACTCTAATTCCTTGGATTCCTGCCGCTAAAGAGATGAAAACGAAACCGACACAACATTCGGTGAAAGAACTGAGATCCATTGGGATACAACCCGATATTTTAGTTTGTCGTAGCCATCTACCTTTACAAAGTGGTATTAAAGAAAAACTATCGGCTTTTTGTGATGTTCCTGTAGAATCGGTAATTACTTCACAAGATGCCAGCAGTATCTATGAAGTGCCATTGATGCTAGAACAAGAAGGATTAGCCCAACAAACTCTAGAATTGTTTAATCTAGAACAAAGACAGCCAGATCTATATCATTGGGAAACTTTAGTACAACGCATGAAATCGCCTAAACATGAAATCGAAGTGGCGATCGTTGGTAAATATGTTCAGTTGAGTGATGCTTATTTATCGGTGGTTGAAGCGTTGCGTCATGGTGCGATCGCAGTTAATAGCGAAATTAAATTGCGTTGGATCAATGCAGAAGATTTAGAAACAGGAGATCCAGACATCCTGCTTGGTGGTGTAAGTGGGATCGTTGTTCCTGGTGGATTTGGGATACGCGGGGTTGATGGTAAAGTTAAAGCGATTCAATATGCACGTGAAAATAAAATTCCGTTCCTTGGACTGTGTTTAGGAATGCAGTGTAGTATTATTGAATGGGCGCGTTATGTAGCGAAACTAGATCACGCCAATAGTGCAGAATTTGAGCCAGAAACACCGAATCCTGTCATTAATCTGCTGCCAGAACAAGAAGACGTGGTTGATTTAGGGGGAACAATGCGCTTAGGTTTATATGCCTGTCGTTTAACCCCAAATACGCTAACTTATTCATTGTATGGTCAGGAAGTAGTCTACGAACGCCATCGCCATCGTTATGAGTTTAATAATGCTTATCGTAATCTCTTGTATGAGTCTGGATATACGATTAGTGGAACTTCACCTGATGGGCGTTTGGTAGAAATTATTGAATTAAAAGATCATCCTTTCTTTATTGCAACACAATTCCATCCAGAGTTTCTGTCACGTCCCTCTAATGCTCATCCTCTGTTTTTAGGATTTGCACAAGCTTGTCTTAATTCGATTTCGGAGGATCTGGTTACAGAAGAAATTGAGTCTAACGGGAATAAAAACATAGATTCAGTTTGGACTCCTGTCGAGAGTTTAATTTAGAACGGTAGAGACGCGCCATGGCGCGTCTTTACAAAGACCATATATATTACTCTAATTTCTCAGTAATCGTAAACCATTGAGTGTGACTAAAACTGTCGATCCTTCATGTCCTAAAACCCCTAGCGGTAGAGTAATTTGATTAGTAAAGTTAGCAATTAGCAGTAGTAAAATAAAACTCAAAGCAAAAATAATATTTTGTTTAATAATTCGCCTTGCACGATCGCCTAAACAAATTGCATCTTCTAATTTTTCTATCCGATCGCTCATCAAGACGATATCTGCTGTTTCGAGGGCTACATCACTTCCCGTTGTTCCCATTGCAATACCAACCGATGCGGTAGCCAGTGCAGGAGCATCATTTATCCCATCTCCCACCATTGCTACAGTATTATATTGCTTTTGGAGTTGTTGAATTACATTTACTTTATCTTCAGGTAATAATCCTGCATACACTTGATTAATTCCGATTGCTAAAGCGATACTATGGGCAGTTTGCTCATTGTCTCCCGTTAACAGAGAAATCGATTTAATCCCCAAACGTGGTAACCCTGTAATCATCTTACTAACTGTAGGACGTACTGTATCAGCAATTCCGATGATTCCTAAGATTTCTTCACCATAAGCTACCCAAACCACCGTATTTCCTTGCTGTTCCCATTGTTGACTCATTTGGTGCAAGGTTTCATTATTTTGATGCGTTTGCTCTTGAATAAATGACGCTTTACCGATGATAACCTTTTGTCCGTCTAAAAAGCCTGTAATACCTTGTCCGACATGAGCTTGTACATTCACTGCATTCTTTGGTTGTAATTGATGAGCCGCTTTAAAAATTGCCTCAGCGATCGGATGTTCTGATAAACTTTCTACAGCCGCAGCAACTCGAAGTAATTGCGTTTCATCTTGATTTAATGCCATCGTTTTAACGACTTCTAGCTTACCTGTGGTGAGTGTTCCAGTTTTGTCGAATGCGATCGCTCTAACTCGTCCCATATTTTCTAACTGTGCGCCATTTTTGAATAAAATTCCAGAACGTGCGCCGTTAGCCATTCCAGATAAAAGTGTTGGCATAATGGCAGCCATTAAAGCACAGGGTGAAGCGACGACTAAAAAAATCAGTGTTTTATAAATGGTATTTTCCCAAGTCCAACCCAAAAGCAACGGTGGTAATATTCCGAGCAATAGACCAATAATGACGATGACTTTAGCATAGCCTCGTTCAAAGCGTTCGATGAATTGTTGTGAGGGAGGGGTTGCGGTTTGTGCTTGTTCAACAAGACGGATCACACGTTGGATTAAACTACTTTCAGGGGGTTGATGAATCTTTAATTTTAAAGCTCCATTTCCGTTAAGAGTTCCTGCAAAGACTTCATCACCTGCTGTTTTTTCAACGGGGAGCGACTCTCCAGTAATAGACGCTTGGTTAAGATTGCTATATCCTTCAATTACTATGCCATCGGTGGGAACTAATTCACCTGGTTTAACTAATACCATGTCTCCTATTTGGAGTTGAGCAACAGGGATCATTTGTTCTTGATTATTCACAAGCTTTCTGGCAGTATCTGGTGTTAAACTCATTAAACCTCGGATACTGCGATCAGTGCGTTGCATGGCATAGCTTTCTAATGCACCACTAATAGCAAAGATCAAGATCAATACTGCTCCATCGACAATAAAAGAGTATTCCTGTTGCCACAAACCCAGAATAGCCGCCCCTAATGCAGCAACAATCATCAGCAAGTCTACATCTAATTCTTTTTCTTGCAACAAAGTCGTTAAGCCATCTTTTGCGCTGTTGTATCCCCCAACGACATAAGCAACAGGCAAAATGAATAAACTGATCCCCAACCAACCGAGGTTAAGAGTGAACCAACCACAAAAGACAAAAATAGCACAAACGATCGCTGTCACCGCGTCTGGATGTTCTTTCAATAGGTTTGAAACAAAAGTCGATGAGATGATCATTTTGAACGGAGCAAAAACAACTCTTTTACTCTAAACCTTAACATTATTGTCAGTATTTCTTAAGGATGGATTGAAAGGAGCGATCGGCTGTTAAAAGTGATCATGATTTATCAAATGACACTTAATCTGTCACCAACACTTAAACGACAATATCTCGTCTTAATGACAATTAATTTGTCTTCACGACAATAATCTGACATTGATGATAAATAATGCGTCACTGTACACTTATTTTTAAACTCCCCGGGTGGGATTCGAACCTACGACCAATCGGTTAACAGCCGACCGCTCTACCACTGAGCTACCGAGGAATGTTTGTCACGATTACTAATCATAACAACAACATGGATAAAAAAGCAAGCCCTTTTTGAAATTTTTTTAATTGTTTTTACAGTACAAATGTTTTAGAATTTGAAGCTACCCCGAATTGCACCAACCCACAAAGGAGCGCGGTTATTTTCGGGGTTAATACCGACATAAATACCAGGTGTGACGGAAATATTATCGTTAATTTGATAAACATAAAAGGTTTCTAATAACCAGGGATTATCTTCGGTTGCTTCGGTCACATCGGCAATATTGTTATCATTGCTAATGTTAGCCGCATAAGGGGGTTGTCCATTTGTCATGACTCCAACATTGCCCTCTTTAAATAAATCTGGAAAAGCTAAACTAAATTTCCAGTTCCAAATATCAGCCGTATCACCGTCTCTGAGTCCCCCTTGCGCGTAGGCTCTCGTATACATTCCCCAACCTTCTACACTAATTTGAGGAATAATGCGCCATGCAAATAAAAGAGCAACGTTATCGGATGCTGTAGCATTGTCATTAAACGGATTAGTGGTCAGTCAATTTAGAATTAAAGGGTAAAGCCGCTTGAGCTTAATCCGAGC
>ERZ1066124.357-NODE-357-length-33793-cov-26.583467_pt1 | contig 33793 bp, 31 predicted proteins | sample MGYA00382771_ERZ1066124 | MGnify/ENA primary metagenome ERZ1066124 (study PRJEB33369, sample SAMEA5778354) | biofilm metagenome | biome: Industrial cooling water; feature: Water cooling tower basin; material: Biofilm | place: United Arab Emirates | collected... | reverse complement strand
GTATTGGGGTTACTTCGGGTTCTGGTGTTGGTATTAGTTCAGGTTCTGGTATTGGGGTTACTTCGGGTTCTGGTGTTGGTATTAGTTCAGGTTCTGGTATTGGTTCAGGGGTTGGTTCTTCGGGTGGAGGTACAGGTATTGGAATACTTTCAGGAGTAGGTGTTGGTTCTGGGGTTGGTTCTGGGGTTGGTTCTGGGGTTGGTTCTGGGGTTGGTGTTGGTTCAGGACGCGGTGTAGGTGTAAAAATTGGGCTAGGTGTGGGTGTGGGTACGGGGGTTGCTTCTGGGGTTGGTGTCGGTTCAGGTCGTTCGGGAAATTTGGGTAAAAATGCACTAAAACCAAGGAAAAAAGCACTAAAAATAAGTCCTAAGAATAGCAATGTGGGGAGAAAACAACCAAGAGGCGATTTTTTGGGTCGTTCCTCTAATTGTGAAGGTTCAATAACAGGAACAGTAACAGGACGAGTGGGTTTAACGACAACGGTTTGTGGAGTTCCAGGTGATACAGCAATAGTGGGTTCAACAATAGATTCACCAACTTTTAAAGCTTGTAACATATCTGTAGCACTCTTATAGCGATCGCGGGGATGAAAACGAACTGCTCGATCAATGACAGATGCTAGATTAGAGTGAAGATGATTTGCTTGTTTTCTCCAGAGAATTTCCCCCGTCGTTGGGTCAGTTTCTAATTCTTGGGGTGTTTTACCCGTTAGTAAATAAATCGCCGTTAGACCTAAACCATATAAATCACTAGAATAGACGGGACGACCTGCGGCCTGTTCTGAGGCCATATAACCAGGTGTTCCAGAGACAACGGATAAGGTGGAGTGTCCCGAAGCATCCATGACGGTAGCCACTGCTTCTTTCATGGCCCCAAAATCAATCAGAACAGGTAAGCCATCACGGTTGCGTAGGATAATATTATCAGGTTTAATATCACGGTGAATGATTTTGCGATCGTGAATAAAAGCTAGAACAGGTAAAAGATGTAACAAAATTTTTTTAACTTGTTCTTCTGATAAATTGCCCTCATGCTGTCGGAGTTGAGTGAGGGTTTGACCTTCTATCCATTCTTGAACCAGATAAAAATTAGCGGATTCAGAGAAATAAGCATAAAGACGGGGGATTTGTTCATTTTTTTCCCCTAATTCTTCTAAAATTGCGGCTTCTCGTTGAAAACGTTCCTGTAACCATTGTGGAATAACGGGATATTGAACAACGGGTTTAAGTTGTTTAATAACACATTTGCGACTCGATGGCATATAAGTATCCATCGCTAGAAAGGTTTCGCCAAACCCCCCTCTTGCTAATGTTTGTTGAATCTGATAGCGATTATTTAATAAGTTTGTCATCCACGAAAACCAATCACTAAGACAATTATTGTTCTAGTACTCCTCAACCTATGATAAGCCGTCATTCCCTTAAATGTCAGAGACTCTAAATGTTGACGTAAGGTTTCAGCTTATAGGTATGCTGCAAAAAATATGATATTCTACCTGTATTTCAATGGTGTTTAGGATTAGATTAATGTTGTCATTAATCGCGGCTATTTCTTCTAGGCTTAAAAAACTATTTTGGCTTTGGGTTTTATTAATTTGGCTCTTTTTTAACTCTTCAGCCCTTGCCGTAGACCGAATCCCTTTAACGATTCCTTTATTACACGAACGAGTTACTACACCAATTTTAAGTGATGGTGTTGCTACGATTGATTTACGAAATTTTACCATCGATTTAACTGACAACAATTCAGAATTTAGAGAACAGTTTTATCAAATTTTACAAAATCAAATTACACGGTCTAAAAAGCCACTTGGTTTAGATCTGAGTGAGTCACAAATTAAAGGTGATTTTTTAGGACAACGTTTAGGTATGGTCACACTTCTATCAAAAGCAGCTTTATCGACTTTATTAACACCAGCAGAACAAGAATTATTACAACAAGATAAAAAATTTTCTCTCGTTGATAGTGAGCAATTATCATCTGTTATTGTCTTTCGAGGTGGTTTAAAATTACTAAACACTAGATTTTTTGGGAAAGTTGATTTTTCTAAAGCTTTTTTTCTTAAACCTGTTGAAGCATCTACTACTTATTTTTTTTCGGATAGTATTTGGATTGATACTCGTTTTGGTCGTTTTACTGATTTTAGTCGTTCTCTTTTTGCTAAGGAAGCTAACTTTAATCAAAGTCGATTTTTAGCTAGTGCTAAATTTAAACAAGTTCAATTTAAAGGGGTTTCTAAATGGCTCGATAGTTGTTTTGATAACGATGGTATTTTTACGCAGGCTGATTTTACTCAAATGGCTGATTTTACAAATAGTCAATGGTTAGAGGATGCGATCTTTAATCAAACAGTTTGGCGCGATCGTCTACTGTTTACTGAAAGTTATTTTCCTCAAGGAATTGATTTCAAAAATTCTACTTTTGAAAAATCAGTTGTTTTTCGGGCCAGTTATTTTAATAATATAATTAATTTTCAAGATGTTAAATTATTAGATCAAGTTGATTTTAGTAACGCAGAATTTACTGAACAAGCTAGTTTAAATGTTTCAGGTTTAGCGTTTGATTCAGACAAAGCCAGAATTTTAGGAGATGCTGGAATTATTGGTCAAGTAATCTCTTTACCTAGCTTAGAAGGAAATCAGGCTGTTTTAAAAAATTTAGTCAGAAATTTTAGAACTTTAGAATTAATTTCTGATGCGAATCAAATTGAATATAAAAGAGAACTCTTAAGAGTTAAAAAAATACATCAAAAAGTATTTGTGGGAACTCTAACAAAAATGCTTAACTTGGCTTGGTTTAAAGCTTTTATTTATTGGATATTTTTAAATATATTATTACTGTTGAGTAATTATGGGACAAATTCTAATTTAGTTTTTAGTACTGGAATTATTATAATCAGTTACTTTGGTTTTATATTTTGGTTAATTGATCGCTGGCGTAGAAAATATCCAACCCCAATTCTTCCCAGTCGTTATGATATCATTTGGATGATTAATAGTTATGTAACCTTAACATTAATTGGTTTATCAGGCATCTTTCAATCTTCAAATCATCCTTGGCTTAGTTTAGGTTGTTTATTGTTTATTTTATTGCCTATTCCTTTAGCATTAACCGTACTCTTGTATCAACAGGGACGCTATCATGATTTAATGGATATTTCTTATTTAGTACAAGATGGAACGCTTAGACAATTAAGGATTTTAATCGGTCGTTTGCCCATTATTCCTGATTACCCAATGTTTCGAGAAAGATATATCCCTATTCTGTGGGAGCGTCGCTGGAATTGGTTAAATTACTATGATTTTAGTTTAAATAATTTATTAAAAACAGGTTTTAATGATATTCGTTTAAGAGATGAACATTTACCAGGATTAGTCACGAGTTTAGTCTGGTATCAATGGACGTTAGGGATTCTGTATATTAGTCTTCTACTTTGGACACTTTCTCGAACAATTCCAGGGTTGAATTTATTGATTTATTTAAAATAATGTTTAATGTTAAAATAACAGTAAACTATTGCTTGAGGTTCAAGAAATGACACAAGCTGTACCTAAATTACTAAGTTTTGAGGAATATTTAGAACAATATCCCGAAGATGGCGGACGCTATGAATTAATTGATGGGAGAATGGTAGAAGTGCGACCAATTGGTGATCATGAAGATATCGGTGGCTTTCTTTCAGGTACTTTGTATATGGAACAAAGAAGGTTACAATTACCTTACTTTATTTCTAGATCTTGTTGTGTGAAACCGTATCGAGAGGCAACAGGTTATATTCCTGATGTCATTGTTTTAAATCGTCATACAATTGTTAATGATCCGTATTGGAAAAAAGCATCATCAATCACCCTTGGAGAATCAGCCTGTTTAGTCATTGAAATTGTGAGTAATAACTGGCGTGATGATTATATTAAAAAATTTGATGATTACGAAGCATTAGGGATTCCAGAATATTGGATTATTGATTATTTAGCAAAAGGTTCAGCCCGTTTCATTGGTACACCAAAAACACCTACTATTACTATTTGTCACTTAGTAGATGGAGAATATCAGGTCAGTCTTTTTAAAGAAAATGAAAACATCATCTCTCCAACTTTCCCCGAATTGAATTTAACAGCAGAACAAATTTTTCAGGCCCAAAAGTAATCGGCTAATCAGCTAAATCGATTTTTCTTCGATACAATTAACAGCAAAAGCCATCAAAAGCCTGCTCAATGAATAAACCGACAATCCTCACAGTAGACGATGATCCAGAGGTTTTACAAGCCATTACCCGTGATTTACGAAGACAATATGGCGATCGCTACCGCATTGTACGGGCGGACTCTGGAAAAACAGCCTTAGAAGCCTTAGAACAGCTAAAATTACGCAATGATTCCGTTTCGCTATTTCTGGTCGATCAACGAATGCCACATATGACGGGAGTAGAATTTTTAGAAAAAGCGAGTGCCATTTTTCCCGAAGCCAAAAGGGTTTTACTCACAGCCTACGCCGATACAGAAGCAGCGATACGGGCGATCAATGTGGCAAGATTGGACTATTATTTACTCAAACCTTGGGATCCTCCCGAAGAAAGACTATATCCGATTTTAGATGACCTACTCGATGATTGGAACGCTCATTCCAAAATCGAATTTCAGGGAATTAGAGTCATTGGCGATCGCTGGTCACCCGAATCACACCGCGTTAAAGATTTTATGGCCAGAAACCAAATTCCCTATCGTTGGCTGGATATTGAACGAGAAACCGAAGCTAAACAGTTAATGGCCTATGCCAACGTGCAAACCCCCTGTTTACCCCTAGTCCTATTTCCCGATGGCACTCATCTGGTTAAACCCGATAATATCCAAATTGCGGAAAAAACAGGACTACAAACCCAAGCCAGCAAACCCTTTTATGATCTAGCCATTATTGGAGGAGGGCCAGGAGGACTTGCGGCGGCGGTTTATGGGGCATCTGAGGGCTTACGAACGGTGATGATCGAACGGGAGGCCCCTGGCGGACAAGCAGGAACCAGTTCGCGTATTGAGAACTATTTAGGGTTTCCCGTGGGATTGAGTGGAGGAGATCTAGCGCGTCGGGCTGTCACTCAAGCAAAACGGTTCGGGGTAGAAGTTCTCACACCTCAAGAAGTCGTCAGGATTCGGCTAGAAAATAACTATCGTATTATTACCCTCAAGAGTGGTACCGAAATTAGTTGTCATGCACTGATTCTAGCGTTGGGAGTATCTTGGCGACGTTTAGATATTCCAGGAATTGCTCGTTTAACAGGGGCAGGGGTCTACTATGGCGCGGCGCAAACAGAAGCTTTAGAATGTGCTGATGAGGAAGTGTATATCGTCGGTGGTGCGAATTCAGCAGGACAAGCCGCGATGTATTTTTCTCGATATGCGCGTAAAGTAACTATGCTGGTTCGGGGTGAGTCTTTGACTGCAAGTATGTCGCAATATTTGATCGATCAGATAGATGCTAGAGATAATATTGAAGTGAAGTGTCTGTGTAGCGTGATGGAAGTTAAGGGAAATAATAGCCTTGAAGCTTTAGTCATTAAGCAAGAAACAGGTGAACTCGAAACCGTACCCGCGAACTCCCTGTTTATTTTTATTGGTGCAGTTCCGCGTACAGAATGGTTAGATGGCATGATTGAGAGGGATGATAAAGGTTTTATTCTGACAGGATCAGATTTACCCCATTTTAGCGATCGTCCGAAGGGTTGGACACAAGATCGCGATCCCTTTTTACTCGAAACCAATATCCCTGGCATCTTTGCGGTTGGTGATGTGCGCTGTGGTTCAATTAAACGGGTAGCCTCTAGTGTTGGTGAAGGAAGTATCTGTGTTCAATTTGTCCATCGTTATTTGAGCAATTTATGATCAATATTACAGATGAGTTAAAACAAATTCCCTTATTGTCCCATCTTGATGAACAGCAATTACAGTGTGTTGCCAGTCATGGAACGAGTCTGCAACTAAAAGCAGGTGATGTGATTGCAAAACAAGGTGATCCGCCAGATGGGTTTTATATTATCTTAGAAGGGATAACCGAATGGACGCATCATATCGGGCAACAAAATGCTTATGCTGCCACCTTAGTAACAGGTGATGTGTTTGCCGAACTGATTTTATTACTCAATGAATCCTATCCGACAACGGGACGCGCTTTAACCGATGTTAGATTGTATAAATTAGAACCTGATGCCTTTTGGTATGTCTTGCAAACTTGTCCGACGGTGATGCGACAAGTTTTGAAAACGGCTGCCGAGCGATCGCATATGCACGAATCAGTCATCCAACAACACGCGAAACTGATCTCTTTAGGTACAATGTCCGCAGGGTTAGCTCATGAATTAAACAATCCTGCTGCAGCCATTCGGCGTAGTGTGGAATCACTCTTAGAAGTGCTGTCAATGTTGCCTTCATTTGCCCTGAGAATGCACGAGCAGCCTTTTGACGCAGAAAAAGTGAATTTTTTGTGTGATTTTTATCAAAAATCGCTTAAAACTGCTTTAAAGCCGAGTCAGGATGATCCGCTTAGTCGAAGTGAAGCCGAAGATGAAATCAGCGATTGGTTAGAAGAACAAGGCGTTAATCAAGCATGGAAATTAGCCCCAACTTTAGTGGCTGCTGGGCTTGAAATCCATGATTTGAAAGTTTTGAAGAAAAATATTGATTCAACCTGTTTAGAAAGCGTTCTAGTATGGTTAGAATCGACTTTAAACGGGATGTGTACCCTACATCAGATCAAGCATAGTTCGACAAGAATCTCCGATCTGATCAACGCCATGAAAGATTATACCTATATGGATCGTGGCCCCTTGCAAGAAATCGATGTCCATGATGGAATCGAAAACACCCTAACCATTATGAAATACAAGTTAAAGTATGGTGTTGAGGTGATTCGAGATTATGGAGATTTACCGCATATTTGTGCTTATGGACGGGAATTAAATCAAGTGTGGACGAATTTGATTGATAATGCCGTCGATGCGATGAATGGAAAAGGTAAGATTTGGATTAGAACGAGACAAGAAAGCGATCGTATAAGAGTCGAAATTGCCGATAATGGCTCTGGAATTCCAGTGGAGGTTCAATCCCGAATTTTTGAACAATTTTTTACGACTAAAGAAGCGGGGAAAGGAACGGGTTTAGGTTTAGATATTGTGCGGCGTATTGTAGAGGGACAACATAAAGGAAGTATTCGTTTTGAGTCAAAAGCGGGGGACACTCGTTTTCAGATTCGACTACCGATTAATGCGGCGAAGTGTTAAAACTTATTCAGATTCGTTTTTTGGGGTAAATCGGTTAAGGATGGCTAAGATTTCCTCACGCATCTGGGCTTGTTTTTCATCGCTTTCGGTCTGACGTTCTTGGAGTGCCGCTAACTGATGATAATAATCAGCCTGTACTTCATAAAAAGAAGATTGAGCCGCCGCTATTCTACCTAAATACTGATAAAGCTGTGCTTGTTCTCTAGCTTTTTCTTCTTTTTCTTTTGAACGTGCATTTCTGTCGGCTGCTACAGCATCAGTTAACGCTTGAATTGATTTAGCGTTTGACTCAACAATTTTTTCTAATCTATCTAATCTATCTTCTGACATCTGTTAAACTCCCACTGATAAAAGTTTTTTAGACCCCTAGAGGACACAATTCTAACGATATACTCATATTATCCTTTATTTACTACTTTTTGAGTGAATATGAGCAAAATCATCCGACTAAACTATAAGTGAGGCTAGATTTTATCTTTAGCTCTTATTTTATTTCAATAATCATCTTTAAATTCTATATAAAAAGGGTTTGGCAACCAAACCCCTACAGTTTTGTCAATGAGATTAATTAATCGAAATGATTAATAATCGCTTGAGCAAACTCAGAACATTTGAATGGTTTTTCGACAGGAGGTTCCATTAAACGGGCTAAATCGTATGTTACCTCACGATTTGCGATCGCTTCAGAGATCCCTTTTTTAATCAAATCTGCTGCTTCTTGCCATCCCATGTACTCTAACATCATCACACCTGATAGGATCACAGAACCTGGGTTAATACGGTCTAAACCTGCGTGTTTCGGGGCCGTACCGTGTGTTGCTTCAAAAATTGCACAACTATCACCAATATTAGCACCAGGCCCCATGCCTAAACCCCCGACAATAGCAGCAGCAGCATCCGAAAGATAATCGCCGTTGAGGTTCATCGTCGCAAGGATAGAATATTCATCGGGACGGGTTTGGATTTGTTGGAAAATACTATCAGCAATTCGGTCATTGACCATAATTTTATCTTTCCATTGTCCCTTTCCGTGTGTTTCTCCAATGGCATCGAGAACCTTTTGTGCTTCTTTGCAGATTTTTTCTTTTTTTTCTGCGGTTAGTGCATCGTATCCCGGTTCAATCATGCGGGCATTGTCTTCGATACTTAAATCTAGATTACGATCTTTATTATCCAAAATCCAAGATTCTTGTTCAGTGACGCAGACATCTCTAAATTCACTCGTGGCTAACTCATAACCCCAATCACGGAAAGCACCCTCAGTATATTTCATAATATTTCCTTTATGAACAAGGGTGACCATTTGTTTATTTTTAGGTAATCTTAACGCCTGTTCCATAGCGCGACGGACAAGACGCTGTGATCCTTTTTTACTAATGGGTTTGATGCCTATTCCTGAATCTAGCGGAATTTGTTTATTTTTGTGTTCGGGTGTTGCGGGAATTAAATCAGTATTCAAATAATGAATTAATTTATCAACGATTTCTGTCCCTTGTTTCCATTCAATTCCCAAGTAAATGTCTTCGGTATTCTCCCGATAGACAATCACTTCTAGCTTTTCTGGGGTTTTATGGGGGGATGGTGTTCCAGCATAATAACGACAGGGACGAACACAAGCATATAAATCAAAAATCTGTCGTAAAGCAACGTTAAGCGAACGAATACCCCCACCGATAGGAGTGGTTAAAGGGCCTTTGATAGCAACGCCATATTCTTTAATTGCAGTCAGGGTATCTTCGGGTAAGTATTGATAGGTTCCGTAAACTTCGCAAGCTTCATCACCCGCATAAATTTTAAACCAGTTGATTTTGCGTTCTCCCCCATAGGCTTTTTCTACAGCAGCATCAATCACTTTTTCAGTAGCGGGCCAAATATCGACCCCTGTTCCATCGCCCCGAATAAAGGGAATAATAGGATCATGAGGAACAATCGGTTTACCTTCAGAGAATGTAATCTTCGATCCTGTTGTCGGGAGTGTTAGTTTTTCGTACATAAGCTTAAATCAATACTCGATGTCTTAATAAATGATAGGTTTTCTCGGAAAGAAGAAAGCTAATTTTACTACCAAAACCATGAGTTTACAAAATATTAAGATGTTGTCGAAAAATGAGACGATCGCTATTTGAGTTTTTTATGCTCATGAATGAAGGCTCACTCCAATACGACTAATGACGTTATATCAACCTTTTTTAGATTATGCGATCGCATTGTTACAAGAGAAATTAGATTTATCACCCTATCCCATCCCTTCAGGGTTTGAATACAAAGAAAATCTTACAGGAAAAGGAAAAAGACAAGAAACCGTCACCACCACTAGCTATGGTTTTCAATCCCCAAAACTGCGACAAATTCGAGCCGCACACGTCCAAGGTGGAAATACGCTACAAGTGCTGAATTTTGTCATTTTTCCTCGGTTAAATTACGATTTACCCTTTTTTGGGGGTGATTTAGTCACGCTCCCTGGGGGTCATTTAATCGCGATCGATATGCAGCCGTTGTTCCATAATGCGGAATATCAAAAAAAATATTCTGATCCCGTTTTACCGATTTTCCAATCCTATCAAGAGGTTTTACCCTGGGGTGGTGATTTTCCTGATGAGGCTAAACAGTTCTTTTCACCTGCTTTTTTATGGACTCGTCCCCAGGAAACCGAACTCGTCGAAACAAAAGTCTTTGATGTGTTTAAAGAATATCTACAAGCTTATCTTAAGTTTGTCGAACAAGCCGAACCCGTAACCGATGAAGGGAAATTAGCTGAGATTAAAGAAGCTCATCTACGTTATATTGGCTATCGTGCCGAAAAAGATCCCGCCAGAGGGATGTTTACTCGTTTGTATGGTTCGGAATGGACAGAAGAATATATTCACGGATTTTTGTTTGATTTAAAATAACTCTCTGAAAATTAAAACCCCAAGAGACTCTTTCATCCCTTGGGGTTAAACTTATCTAACTACTACTACAAAACAAAATCAATTAGCCAAGATTGACTTTTACGATTTTATTTTTTTCTTCTTCTGCTTTGGGGAGAGTTAAAGTCAGAATGCCATCTTTGTATTCTGCTTTAACATCAGTGTTTTGAATTTTGGTCGCGAGAGGGATCACACGTTGGAATTGACCATAACGGAATTCAGTACGTTTTACACCATTTTCTTCGGTGGTGTTTTCTTGACGACGTTCTCCACTGACATAAACTGCTTCTTTGGTGACTTGGATATCTAAGTCTTTTGCTTCCATGCCGGGAACTTCTAATTTAACGTGAATTGCTTCGTCGTTTTCAGAAATTTCTACAGCAGGTGCGTGGACAAATTGTTCACCGTTGAATTCAGTAGAAGGAACTAAGTCGTTAAATAAACGATTCATTTGGCGTTGTAGGGTTTCCATTTCACGGAAAGGGGAGTAACGTACTAAAGCCATTTTGTTTTTCTCCAATCTTGATCTACGTGCTGTATTTATTGCTTATTTACATAGTAATTAAAATAAAAAAGTCATAGAATACGGTTAAAGCGAAAAATCATGTAGAAATAACCGCATTTTCCTCTAAATTTAATTGTGTCGGAAAACCGAACTTATCATCTTAGGAACCGAACAGCCTTAAATTGTATTCAAATAAGCAAACTTAGAAGAAAAGTCATAGTATATACAGATAAGGATCTATAGCTTGGAGAACTATACCCATGCGTCTTTTATTCTTAGCTCCCTTCCTCACTGGCTTAATTTCGCTTTATATTTCCCGCAAATCACAAGATGAATTAGCCTATGTCACGGCGGTTGTAGCAGGTGTTAGCTTACTCGCTAGTCTAATACTGGCTCCCTGGCAAGTCCAGTTCTTACTCTTAATTCTCGGCTTATCAACGATCGGTTATATTTGGAAACAGCAAAATACAGAAAATAGCTTTGAGATACAACAGTTTCAGGCTACGGTACAAACAAAAGTGAACATGATGAAAGGACAAAAACCCGCAGAAGTTATCCCTTCATCTATTGCTGTGTCTCCAAAGGAAGTAACCGATAAACGAAAAGTCAGAAAATATCGTGGTGTTTTGATGGTAGAAACTCCCTCGCAACCTGCTAATACACCTTCTAATCTAAAGTATAGAGGTGCTAATGTTAGGGACAATAATTCTAACGCCTAGTTTTGCTTCTATTCAAAATCAATATCTTCTTTAAGAAGCATCTTCATCATTTCGACACTAAGATTAGGGATTTTGACTAAGCGGTTGGCTTGCTGTGAAACGGTTCTCTCAAAAATATTTCTAACTAATCTGCCATTGCCAAAGCTATCATCTCGTTTATTGTACAACTCTATCAATTTGTCAAGTAAAATCTTGTGAGCCGCAGGCTCTAATTGAAAGCCATATTTTTGACATTGTTGCTCAAACATGGCGATTAATTCTTGTGGTTCGTAGTCTTCAAAATAAAAATGACGGGAAAATCTTGATTTTAATCCAGGATTAGAATTAATAAACCGTTCCATTTCTCCCGTGTAACCTGCTACAATCACCACAAGGCGATCGCGGTAATCTTCCATCCGTTTGAGTAAAGTATCAATCGCTTCTTGTCCAAAATCATTACCTGAAGCGTCTTCGGGTTCTAAAGTATATGCTTCATCAATGAATAAAACCCCATCCAAAGCAGATTGCACCAGTTTATCGACCTGTTGCGCTGTATGTCCAATATAACCCGCAACCATACCAGAGCGATCGGTTTCTACGAGATGTCCTTTAGATAGAATACCAATCTGTTTATAAATTTGTCCCATTAATCTTGCAACCGTCGTTTTACCCGTCCCAGGTGAACCACAAAACACCGAATGCAGGGTTAGAGGAATAGCAGTTAAACCCTTGTCTTGTCTAAGTTTTTGAATTTTGAGAAAATTAACTAAAGTATTAACCTCTTCTTTGATATTCTCCATTCCAATCAGGTTATTTAGTTTTTGCAGAACATCATCAAGGGTTTCAGGTTGAGTTTGTACACTTTGTGGAGGTGTGGTTACTGGGTTTTGAGATTGTTCTTTTTTCTTTTTCTCATCGAGTAACATTTTCAGTCGGATAAGTTCAACCTCTTTATCTAGCCATTCCTTTTCGTAATCACGCATAATAATAACCGTTTTTGTTACTCTTCTAGTCTCTCAAACCGTTCTAGATAAAGTTGTAATAATTGCTGTAGTCTAGCATTTTCTGAGTGAAGATGATTATCTTATTTGCCGACCAGTATAACCAGTTAATTAAATTTATAGATAGCTTATACCAATTTTCAATAATCGTAAGAAACACCAAACTTCTGTAAAGACGCGCCATGGCGCGTCTCTACCTTTCTATCTCTTGCATAACTTTTGAAAAATGATATTAGATAATATATTTGTACTGAAATATATAAAATTTTAGACAAATTAAAATGTTGTCAGAATACTTTCAAACTCTTCTAATGTTTGTAAACTTCCAACCTGCCAGCTTTTTTCAATGGTTTGAGGAATAAACTCTAAAAGAGGTATATTTGGAAAAATAGAACTAATCTCAGAATTTATATAACCATTCTCTGTTAATACAAAAATGGTTAACTTACCACTATCATAAATCCATAATTCAGGAACTTGTATCGCTTGATAAGCCTCAATTGTTTTTGAAGTAACATCAGTCTCAATCGCTAAATCTGGTGGTAATCTTTTACGGCCAATCATTCTTTGATAATTTTGAATATAAAAACATGCATCAGGTTCTACACCCGCTATTCCTTCCTTTTTAAAAGTTTTTGACCCAAAAGGTTGATAACGTTTTTTAACAAATTTTAGTAATATTTTGACAATATTAGATAGTAAATCTCTTGGTATTTCATGTTCTGGTAAAGGAACCATAATTTCTAAATTACGATTACTGTAAGCAATGGGTGAAGTTCTCTTATCTCTCAATTCTTCTAAGATTGATTCAAATTCTAGCCAGGTCACATCAGGTATAGTCACTAAGCTACTTGGTGAAAATAGAATTTTGCTGATGGATAAAGAAACAGTCATAGGAAAATTAGTATATATAGTTTGACAATATTAAACTTTAGATTAATCTTTTTGAAGAGAAGACAATAATCTATTTTTCTAGAGTTAAATCTTTTGAATAAATTGAATATTTACTCTCAACCATTCATTAACTAAAGATTGAATATCGATATTGCGTTCTTGAGCAATTTTAAGCATAAATTCCTCTACATCTGAGTCAAGATAAAGAGGAAAATGGAATGTAGCATCTGGACTATAAAATTTACCTCTTTCTGCGTCTTTAAAGTCGTATTCAGGTTTCATAAGCTAATCTCTCGATATTGCTTAATTTTTTTGGGAGTTGCTTTACGGGCTGAAATAATATGAATCTCGCAAGATAAAGAGTTAACAATCTTGAATGTATGAATGACAACCCGTAATATTCCAGTGCGATCTAACCCAATTGTAATCCCTCTTTTGTTAAGTTAAGGAGTAGAATCAAAAACAAGATTAGAAAAAGGAGAGTGATAAATGATTGGTATCTTGAAAAACTGTAGCAGCTTGCTGAAAATTCAGTTGATGTTTGCGAATATTCTATTTTTCTTTATTTGAATTCTATTCAAAGTTATATTGCACGGAAAAGAATGATAATCTGAATACTTGAGATGAGCAATTTTAGCATGAACTATTGCTCAATTAAATTTTTTAACTTTTGATGACGAGATTACGCTTTTCTAAATTAACTTCGTTTTTATTTAACTAAATTAATTTTACTGATGTCAGTAACTCACTTGGATCAGATAGATGACCTAATTTTTGGCTCATGTAACCGACTTCATACTCAGGATAAAGTTCTTTTCTTAGTTGAATCCAAAGTTTAATCCCTTCTTTCTCAAATGCGTCTTCTTCTGCTTGACTCTTAAAACCTGATGCGGCTGGATCATCTTGATTTAAAATATCATCATAAGTATCTGACCAAGCCATCAATTTTTGTATAGTTTCAGGTTTTAAAGGTAGTATGGAAGGATCAATATCACCTGCTTGACCTGAACCAGCAGCCCACCAAAGAGGATAACAGTAATAATCTGGCATTAATTTAATTATTTTTTTCATATTTACCTCAACTTAAGAAGAACTTTTAGGATTTGCACTAACAATATAACCATTATCTGATATTTGTATGGCTATGTATTTAAGCTGATTATTAAAACTAAATCGATAAATTGTACGAGGTGTTCTGTGAGTTTTTCCTTGCAAACCAACTATTTGACTTTGAGTTACTGCTGTCATGATAACATCTGGAATTTGATTAGGCTGAATTCCTTGCTCAAAAAACTCTAAAGCGTGATCCTTGAGAATATGCTGTAAACCCGATTTTTCATCTCCAGTTTCTAAAAAGACAATTTTTCCATCAGGAGTTTTAGCAATCCTAACAATTTTTTCGGGACTATGTTTAACTCCCGCTTGCTGTAATTCTAAAATTAAATCTCTTTGTTCAAAGTTACTCAAATTCTTAAAAAAATCTCAATATAGACAGAGTACCCTATTTAATACTCCAAAAAAACGGAAAACCTACCTAAGTCTTTCGGGTTATCCCTCTCATCACAAAGGATTTAACCTGATTACAATGACTATTAGAGATATTATCAAAAAAACGACTATAAAGAATGCAACCCACTAATCCACAACAATTTACAGAAAAAGCATGGGAAGCGGTAGTCAGAACTCCAGACATCGCTAAACAGAACAATCATCAACAAATTGAAAGTGAAGATTTGATGAAGTCTCTTTTAGATCAAGAGGGACTCGCAATCAGTATATTTAATAAAGCGAATATCAGTATTCAGCGTTTACGGGATAAAACTGATGATTTTATTCGTCGTCAACCTAAGGTATCTAACCCAGGTGACTCTATTTATTTAGGTCGTAGTTTGGATACTTTACTTGATCGCGCTGAACAATATCGCAAAGAATTTCAAGATGACTTTATCTCTGTCGAACACCTCATCTTAGGTTATGCTAAAGACGATCGCTTCGGAAAATCGCTTTTTGCAGAATTTGGACTGACAGAAGACAAGCTAAAAGATATCATTAAACAGGTAAGGGGCAATCAAAAAGTGGTAGATCAAAACCCAGAAGGAAAATACGAAGCACTAGAAAAATACGGCCGTGATCTCACCCAACTCGCAAGAGAAGGTAAACTAGATCCCGTAATTGGAAGAGATGATGAGATCCGTCGTACCATACAAATTCTCTCACGTCGTACCAAAAATAACCCAGTCCTCATCGGTGAACCTGGTGTCGGTAAAACTGCTATTGTCGAAGGACTCGCACAACGCATCATTAACCGAGATGTGCCAGAATCACTACAAGATAGAACCCTCATCGCTTTAGACTTGGGTGGTTTAATTGCAGGTGCCAAATATCGGGGTGAATTTGAAGAACGTCTCAAAGCAGTTCTCAAAGAAGTAACCGACTCTCAAGGTAGTATCATCATGTTTATTGATGAAATTCATACCGTAGTGGGTGCAGGTGCAACTCAAGGTGCGATGGATGCAAGTAACCTCCTCAAACCGATGTTAGCAAGAGGTGAACTACGTTGTATCGGTGCAACTACTCTCGATGAATATCGCAAGTATATCGAAAAAGATGCAGCATTAGAGCGTCGTTTCCAAGAAGTATTTGTTGATGAACCGAATGTTGTTGATACGATCTCGATTTTACGAGGTCTAAAAGAACGTTATGAAGTGCATCACGGGGTTAAAATTGCTGATAGTGCCTTAGTTGCAGCAGCAGTGTTATCGAACCGTTATATTAGCGATCGCTTTTTACCCGATAAAGCAATTGACCTTGTAGACGAAGCTGCGGCTAAACTGAAAATGGAGATCACTTCTAAACCCGAAGAACTCGATGAAGTTGATCGCAAAATCTTACAACTGGAGATGGAACGATTATCTTTACAGAGAGAATACGATCCTGCTTCTCGTGAACGCTTAGAAAAGCTAGAAAAAGAACTTGCTGATCTTAAAGAAGAACAATCCCATTTTAACGCCCAATGGCAATCGGAAAAAGAAGTTATCGATCAAATTCGTACCGTCAAAAAAGAAATCGATCAAGTTAACTTAGAGATCCAACAAGCCGAAAGAGATTATGATCTCAATAAGATGGCGGAATTGCGCTATGGAACACTGACAAACCTACAGCGACAACTCAAAGACCTTGAAACCCAACTTTCTGAAAAACAAACGACAGGTAAAACTCTATTACGGGAAGAAGTCGTAGAATCAGATATTGGTGAAATTATCTCGAAATGGACAGGAATACCCATCAGTAAACTGATCGCATCCGAAAAAGAAAAACTACTGCACCTTGAAGATGAATTACATCAAAGGGTGATCGGACAAGATGAAGCTGTAACCGCAGTAGCAGAAGCGATCCAACGTTCTCGCGCTGGTTTAGCAGATCCCAAACGTCCTACCGCTAGTTTTATCTTTTTAGGCCCCACTGGTGTCGGTAAAACCGAACTTGCAAAAGCATTAGCAGAAAGCTTGTTTGATACCGAAGAAGCGATCGTACGGATCGATATGTCGGAATATATGGAGAAACACAGTGTATCACGTTTGATGGGTGCGCCTCCAGGATATGTCGGATATGAAGAAGGGGGACAACTGACTGAAGCAATTCGACGTAGACCCTATTCTGTTATTCTCTTTGATGAGATTGAAAAAGCGCATCCAGATGTGTTTAACGTGATGCTACAAATTCTCGATGATGGACGTTTAACTGATTCTCAAGGTCATGTTGTAGACTTCAAAAATACGATCATTATCATGACCAGTAATGTCGGATCTCAGTATATTCTCGATGTTGCGAATGATGACGAAGAAATGCGATCCCGTGTGATGGATGCAATGCGGAATAGTTTCCGTCCTGAATTCCTCAACCGTATTGATGAGATCATCATCTTCCACAGTTTACAAAAATCGCAACTTAGAGAAATTGTCAGACTACAAGTCAAACGGTTAGAAGAACGTTTAGAGGAACAAAAAATCATCCTCAAAGTCTCAGACGCGGCTCTAGATTTCTTAGTCGAAGTCGGCTACGATCCTGTGTATGGTGGAAGACCCCTAAAACGTGCTGTACAACGCTATTTAGAAACAGCGATCGCTAAAATGATCCTCAAAGGAGATTTTAAACAAGGTGACACCGTTTTTGCTGATATCGAAGACGAACGCTTAACCTTTAAACGCTTATCTCCTGAAATTGTGACTGCGTAAAAATCTTATGACTGATTAAACAGAAAATTTGATAATTATAGGGTTTGGTCTTCAAACCCTTTTTTTATATTTATCCAAGTCCTTTAAATCACTACTCTACCGTATCTTATATTAATTTTTCTTAGCTTAATCTCTTCTTAAAAGTATTAATAAAACAAATTTTTTATAAACAATTTATTTACAAAAAATAGTTATATTGTTCAATATAATAGCTAAATCATTGTATTTCAACGATTCTTGTAACATTTATCTATCTAATCTTGCTGTTATGAACAAATAGAATATAATAGTAATATATGACAAAAATCTTAAAAAAGTGTGAAGATTTTGCTGCTCGAACAAGATAAAAACTTTGCTGCTCAAATTCAAAACGAACTGCTCACTCAAGATTGTCTAATTGATATTGCGACAGATTGGAGCTTTTGCTGGCAGTTAGTCGAATTATTTGAGTATGACTTGATCCTATTAGATTTACTAAGTCTAGATCCTAACGCGATTAAGTTTTGTCAACGTAGACGACTCCTAGGAGATAACATCCCAATTTTGCTGATCGGAATCGAAAAATCTAGCACTGATCAAGAGTCAGCAAAACAAGTGGGTGCAACGGACTATCTAACCAAACCAGTAGCAATTGAAACATTACTAACCAAAATCCAAAAGTTAATCCGTGAAAACCCCTACGCTCATCCCTCAATCATTCAATGGCAAAAAATTCGGCTAAATTTTCTTGATTGTCAGGCAAGTTATCATAATCAACCTCTCTATTTAAACCAAACTGAACTTGCTCTACTAGCTTTGTTTGTCAAAAATCACGATCGCATTTTTAGCCCTAATCATATCTTAAAAAATCTTTGGGGTTTTGAAGAAAATTTAACAGAATATGACCTTGAGAGACATATCCTACAACTGAGGCAAAAACTACAAGATTCTGGTGCATCAGCAGGAATCATTGATATGATACACGGTCTGGGTTATTGTCTCAGGAGCGAAACCCAAGAAACATTCCCAGATGATTTGTCCTTTCAACCACAAACATTTGTCCCAAAATTTAATTCTACGGTTTCAGTTCGCCGATCCCCCCATTTAGAGAACCCTGCACCCCGTTTATTGATTATCGATCATGATCTAAATTTAATTCAATCACTGACAACTGAGGCTCATTCGTGGGGTATTAATGCAGAATCAGTCCAAAATGTCACTCAAGCTAGACACATCATCACTCTAAATCCTCCTGATATTGTTTTATTAGATATTCCTTTAAAAGAAACATCAGAAGACGAACTAGATTTATTATCCGAATTATCTCACGCCAATCCTCCCATTCCCGTACTTGTCTCCACCGAAAAAGAAGGTTTTTCCGAACGTCTAAAAGTTGCTCAAATGGGAGGGCAAGGATTTTTACATAAACCCATTTCTTCAGATTTAGTCATGGAGGCTGTCACCCATTTACTACAGCAAAAAGCCCCACCTGTCGGGACATTAATGATTGTTGGGACGGACTCTGCAATGCTGGAATCATTCAGTAACTTACTCTCTCCCTGAGGATTTTATTTTATTTTCTTACAAAATCCTCAACAGTTTTGGAACACCTTAGAACAATCCAATCCTGATTTATTAATTATAGATTTTGATTTACCCAAAGTGAGCGGTCTTGAACTTTGTCAAATTGTTCGTCAAGATCCTCAATGGAATGATTTACCCATTTTGATGTTATCAGCAGAACGAAAAGCCGAAACAGTCCAAAAAGTATTTGAAGTAGGTGCCGATGATTTTATCCATAAACCCATTGTTGGGCCAGAACTGATAGCGCGGATTCTCAATCGTCTAGAACGCCATCAAATGCACCTCCAACGGTCAAATATAGATGGTTTAACAAAAATTGCTAACCGACGCAAAGCAGTACAAGATATTGAGCGTTTATTACGCATTGCTCATCGGCAGGACAAACCCTTATGTTTTGCACTGCTAGACTTAGACCATTTTAAATCGATTAACGATCGCTATGGTCACAAAATCGGCGATCAAGTTCTCAAAAAACTCGGTGAACTCCTCAAACAACATTTTAGAAGCGAAGATATTATCTGTCGTTGGGGGGGTGAAGAATTTGCCCTTGGTCTTTTTGGACTAGAGAAAAAACTAGCCACTGAAAGATTAAAAGCCTTTTTAGCCATCTGGGAAGAACAAATTTTTAGCAGCTTTGAACAAGAATCTTTTTATATGACGTTAGAAAAGGGAATTGCTCAATATCCGACTGATGGCAATGATTTACAAAGTTTATATCAAGCGGCTGATACTGCATTATATCTCGCTAAAGAACGAGGTCGTAATCAGGTATTAAGTCGCTAAATTATTAAGTTAATGTCTTGTTGAACACTTTTTATTCTATCAGTCCAACCCGCAATCAAGCTAAATTAAAAACATTAAACGCTCTGTGACTCTGAAAAGACAAATACAGCACAAGAGCAACTCTACAAGGTATTCTATCTTTACATTAAACTTGAGCTAAGTAATCTTATGACCATCAAAACGATTCCGACAACTCCTTTTAGCGACCAAAAACCAGGTACATCAGGGCTTCGTAAATCTGTTCCAGTCTTCCAACAACCCCATTATCTAGAAAACTTTGTGCAATCGATCTTTGATACCCTAGAAGGTCTTGAAGGTCAAACCCTCGTGTTAGGTGGCGATGGTCGATATTATAACCGTGAAGCAATTCAAATTATCCTTAAAATGGCGGCTGCCAATGGAGTCGGTAAAGTTCTAGTCGGTTGTAATGGAATTTTATCAACACCTGCGGCATCTTGTGTCATTCGTGGCAATCAAGCTTATGGGGGTATTATTCTATCTGCTAGTCATAATCCAGGTGGGCCGAATGCCGATTTTGGGATTAAATATAATGTAACCAATGGTGGCCCCGCACCCGAAAAAGTCACCGATGCAATATACGATCGCACTCTGGTCATTGATAGTTATAAGATCTTAGAGGCGGCGGATATTAATCTAGATCGACCAGGATCATTTAAACTGGGAACGATGGATGTAGAGGTCATTGATTCGGTGAAGCCCTACGTCGAACTGATGGAGTCGCTTTTTGATTTTGATCTAATTAAAAAATTACTCACTTCTGGCAAATTTAGTATGTGCATGGACTCTTTACACGCTGTAACGGGGCCTTATGCTCATGCTATGTTTGAAGAAAAATTAGGCGCACCATCTGGCACAGTCCAAAATGGTACCCCTCTAGAGGATTTTGGTGGGGGGCATCCCGATCCAAATTTAGTCTATGCTCATGATTTAGTTGAAATCCTGTTTGGTGAGAACGCGCCAGACTTTGGGGCGGCATCTGATGGCGATGGGGATCGTAATATGATTTTAGGTCGTCATTTCTTCGTTACTCCCAGTGATAGTATTGCGGTACTCACTGCTAATGCTCATCTAGTTCCAGCCTATAAAAATGGCATCTCTGGGGTTGCTCGTTCTATGCCAACCAGTGCAGCAGTCGATAAAGTCGCCGAAAAATTAGGAATTAAATGTTATGAAACGCCGACAGGTTGGAAATTCTTCGGTAACTTACTCGATGCGGATCTAGCCACTCTCTGCGGTGAGGAAAGTTTTGGTACGGGTTCTAACCACATTCGAGAAAAAGACGGGTTATGGGCGGTGCTTTTTTGGCTTAGTATTATAGCAGCAAAAGATGAATCTGTCGAGAATATTGTACGGAGTCATTGGCAGGAATTTGGACGTAACTACTATTCTCGTCACGACTATGAAGAAGTAGACGCGGTTCGGGCGAGTGAAATGATGACTCGTTTGCGATCGCTGTTGGGTGAAATGCAAGGAAAGCAGTATGGTGATTATATCGTAGACTATGCCGATGATTTTAGTTACACCGATCCCGTAGATGGTAGCGTCAGCAGTAAACAGGGTATTCGCATTGGTTTTACTGATGGTTCTCGTATTATCTATCGTCTATCGGGTACTGGAACTAAAGGCGCAACTTTACGCATCTATCTCGAAAGCTATGAACCCGACGCAAGTAAACATGATTTAGACACTCAGAAAGCGTTAGAACCTTTGATCAAACTTGCCGAAGAAATTGGTCAAATTCGCCAGTTTACGGAACGTGATGAACCTACGGTGATTACATAGTATCTTACTAAGCTGATCCTCTAACCTCACCCCAACCCCTCTCCTACTAAGAGAGGGGAGTCAAACCCTTCAAGAAAAAGTTGTTTTCCCATTTTGATTAAAAATCTATTTTATTTTATGTGTACAGATTGCAAATTGTAACAGCCCACCATGTGTTAAGTTAAATTTTATAAAGATTTTAGCCCATTGGGGAGAACATACAGAATGAATGCTACAACTTTGAACACGATCAAGGTTTGGTCACAATTTATCCATCCGATCCTCATGTGGATCTTATTTGGTTTAATGGCTTATGCAATGTATTTAGGGATGCAGTCTAAAAAAACCCGTACCACCGACGATAAAGAACTCAGAAAAGAACTCATTAAAAAAGATTTTCGCAACCGACACTATAAACTTAGCTCTATTTTACTGGCAATGATGGTCGTGGGAACATTAATCGCGATGGCGGCAACCTATGTTAATAGTGGTAAGCTTTTTGTTAATCCTCATTTACTCATTGGGTTAGGCATGACAGGTTTATTCTCTATTGCTGCTGCTTTAGCCCCCTTTATGCAGAAAAACGAAGTCGCCCGCATCAGTCATATTAGTATTAACATGATTCTTTTATTGTTATTTGGTTGGCAAGCTGTCACAGGTATGAATATTGTACAGAATGTCATTAATCGTATGTAAATTTGTATTGTAAAGAAATTGGTCATGTAAAGACGCGCCATGGCGCGTCTCTACCCATTATTAATCCTTTGTATCACCTGATCTAATAACCGATATCCATCATCCACCGTCAGAATACCAAAAAGCTGATCTCTTAATTCTGCTGCACCCGAAAAACCTGTACAATACCAAGATAAATGTTTACGTGCTTGATAGATACCGCGTTGTCCCTTGTATTCCCACAAACCCTTCAGATGTTCCTTCGCACATTCTAAACGCGCAATAACATCTTGTCCCTGTAATCTTTTTCCCGTCTGCAAAAAATATTCAATTTCTCCCACTAAAAAAGGATAACCTAACGTCCCTCTAGAACACATTACCCCATCGGCTCCCGTTTCTGTCAAACACTGAATGGCTGACTCTACCGAAAAAATATCCCCATTCGCAATGACTGGAATATCAAGAACCTCTTTTACCCTTTTAATCCATTCCCATCTCGCAGAACCATTATAACCCTGTGCGCGAGTTCGTCCATGAATCGTAATCATTGACGCGCCTGCATCTTCCATCCGTTTCGCAAAATCTAAAATCGTAATCTCTGCATCATTCCAACCAATACGAGTTTTTACCGTGACTGGAACATCCACCGCTTTAACCGCTTCTTTAACTAACATCTCGGCAATTTCAGGCTGACGTAACAGTGAAGATCCGCCACCTTTTTTCGTAATTTTATTCATAGGGCAACCCATATTTATATCAACAGTTTTCGCCCCTTCGGTTACTGCTTTTTGTGCTGCTTCTGCGATAAAATCAGGACGACAATCAAACAATTGAATACTGATGGGTTGTTCGTTAGGATCAATTTCCATGATTTTCGGTAGTTCTTTTAGATGATGTATTTCTGTCGCGCTAACCATTTCGGTATACATCATCGAATGAGGGGCATAACGTCTAACTAAACGGCGAAAAACGAGATCAGTCACACCCGATAAAGGAGATTGAAAAACACGACTTTTTAATTCAACGGAGCCGATTTTTAAAGGAATTGCCAACTTATTTTTAATATTATTCATCATCCGTAGGGGTTTGGTCTCCAAACCCTTTTAGATCATACAATTAAAACCAATATTTATTTAAACGGGAATTAGCTTCTTTTTCAGCCAAATTTCGGCTTGACGATGAATATAAATCGGATCTGGATGAATTTTGATCGCTTTGTGAAACGATTCTAACGCATTGCCATAGGCTCCTAATTCTTTGAGTGCAACCCCACGATTAAACCACGCTTGATGATAATCGTGTTTTAGACCAATAGCGCGATCGTATGAGGCTAAAGCTTCAGCATATCGACCGAGATCACACAACACATTCCCTCGATTATTCCACAGTTTCGGGTAACAATTACTTAAACTAATAGCCCGATTAAAACATTCTAAAGCGGCTTGATAGTTATTCGCTTCCCACAAATTACACGCTTCTTGATTTAACTCTTCTGCTAATTCTGTATTCATAGATCTTTCTGCCTAAATTTTGCCCAGATCCTATTATATCGTTTGCTTTTAGGATTTAAGGTGTTAAAAATGCCTATAGGCTGTGTTATTTTCAAAAACTGTTGAGGGAATATTAAGAATAAATGTTTAGTCTATTTAGTACAGTTTGAACGTCATGCGCTTATCACCCCTTGCACGGCTATGGATTGTAGGACGGTTAGGTTTAATTCTTTCGACAGCTTTTGTTTTAGCCAGCATTGCGAATTGGTTTAACTATCGAAGCTACTGGCATGGTACAATTCGCCGTGTGCAGACTGTCGATTTTAATCTTTTGTCCCATACATTATAGAGCAGCTATTTTAGAGCAATTAATTGTAGAATCTAGACAGCAACAACAAATAGCAGAACAGAGTCATCAAAATGCAATCGAGCAATTAACTGTTCTTCAAAAAGGAAATCTAACTCTACAAAACAAACAATATGAGTTACAGGAGTTATTAAATCTGTTTGAAGAAGAAAATCAAAAATTAAATAAACAATTGATAAACTTAAAAGAAACTAACCCAGAAATTCAACAGTTAAAGGATGAAAATAGTAAGTTAAATAATAATTTATATGAAGCTCTAGCTAAATGTAAAAATCAAGAAGAAAAGATTGATAGGCTTCAATATCGACTTGATGCACTTAAACATCAACTAGCGAAACATAGTAATTATGATGTTTCTATAATAAGAAGAAATCATAATACAGTTTATGAGTTATTGTTAGAAGTAGAGGAACAATATGACGATATTCTTCAGATTTGGGATAGTGCCAAGAAATCAGCAAAAGTGCTAAAAGTCAAGCCATCAAATGATGTTTATATAGCATTTGAGGTATTAGCTCATACTGGACAAGTTTACTTTAATCTTTTGTCTGATGGTGAGTCTATGGGATCATGGTTTTGGGATCAAGCTTTTAGAGATAGAGAATTACCTAATGTCTATCGACCTGATGAATCAGAAGCAACTATGAATAAATATGGTAAAGATCGTATTTTTACTCATGGTTTAATAACACAACATTTGACTCTAAAGCTAGGAAGTGATCATTACTTTCAAATTTATTTTAAGGTCAATCGTGATGAGAAAAAAATTGATATAGGCTACTGTGGAAAACATTTAAGTATTGTAAGCTATTCTTAATCAGTTTATTTTACGGAAAATATATAATAATATTAAAAAGGGTTTGGCAACCAAACCCCTACAATTGATATGATTGATTTTCCTGACTCGTTCTATTCCCCAATTTCAGGGGCTTTTAAAGCAAGAGAATTTGTTGGATTAAACGCGGTTTCGACTAAACTAGGAACAGCTTGACGCAACCTGGCAGTTAATGATGCGATCGTTGGATCATAAATCTGAGTTACGATCTTAGGATAGCAGCCAATCCCAATAATCGGAACCAAGAGACAAGCAATGATGAAAATCTCTCTAGGTTCTGCATCAATTAAGTGTTGATGTTCTTCTAATGCTTTATTTTCTGGCCCGTATAACATTTCGCGCAACATCGACAGTAAATAAATCGGCGTTAAAATCACACCAATCGCAGCTAGAAAGACAACAATCACCCGAAACGTAGTATTATAGGCATCACTGGTCGCAAAACCGATAAATACCATTAATTCGGCAACAAATCCACTCATTCCAGGCAAAGCAAGAGACGCGAGTGAACAAGTTGTCCACATGGCAAAGACTTTTTTCATCTTCTGCCCAACACCCCCCATTTCATCTAACATCAGGGTATGAGTGCGATCGTATGTACAACCCACCATAAAGAACAAACTTGCCCCAATCAGTCCATGAGAAATCATCTGTAGCATCGCCCCACTGGTACCTAATGTGGTAAAAGAGGCTAACCCAATTAAGACAAAACCCATGTGAGAAATTGAAGAATAAGCAATCTTTCGTTTGAGGTTCCTTTGGGCAAATGAAGTCAACGCAGCATAGATAATATTGACTACACCAAGGATCACCAAAACGGGGGCAAAAACCGCATGAGCATCGGGTAACATCCCTGCATTCATGCGTAGGAGGGCATAGCCGCCCATTTTGAGGAGGATACCAGCCAGTAACATATGCGCGGGTGCTGTTGCTTCCCCGTGTGCATCGGGTAACCAAGTATGCAACGGAAAAATCGGCAACTTAACCCCGTAGGCAATTAAAAAGCCAGCATAGAGGAATAATTGTAACTTAAGAGGAAAATCTTTGCCCGCGATCGCACTCATATCAAACGTGACATTATTACCATAGAATGCCATCGTTAAGGCTGCAACGAGAATAAACAAAGAACCGCCCGCCGTATACAGAATAAACTTAGTAGCTGCGTATAAACGGCGTTTTCCACCCCAAATCGACAAAATTAGATAAACTGGAACTAATTCCAACTCCCAAACTAGGAAGAAGAGTAGCATATCCTGTACAGCAAATACAGCAATTTGTCCGCCATACATTGCCAACATCAGAAAATAGAATAGTCTAGGTTTGAAAGTGACAGGCCAAGCCGCTAAAATTGCCAAAGTGGTAATAAAACCCGTCAACAGCACTAATGGCATCGATAAACCATCAACCCCAACCGACCATTTTAAGTCTAGCTGTGGTACCCAAGAATAACTTTCTACTAATTGTAGATTAGGGTTATTGAGGTCGTATCCTGTGTAAAACGCATAGACAATCAAAGCAAAATCGATCAAACCAATGATCAGAGAATACCATCTTAGGGTTTTGCCGTCTTTGTCTGGAATAAAGGGAATGAACAAAGCCGCGACAATCGGAAATAGAATAATGGTAGTTAACCAGGGAAAATTCGATAAATTCATTGTTATCAACAATTCACTAAATTGAGACTCGGTTAAGAGGATGAGAAAGAGTAGACCATTTTTGTTATCTACAGCATTCAGAAAGGACTAAAACATGACTCGTGGAATTCGAGTCACTCGCAGGCACTGGCTTCAAAAGCCAATGTACCGAGTGACTTCTATTTTTTAATGACATCTGTGAACCAATCTAACAGGTATTTATAGTTGCAAGTCTGATGATAATGTTAAATTTCTTGTTAAATCTGTCTAAGGTAGTGCTTCAGGTTAGACAATGACGAGTAATAGATGAGGCTTCACTGCGATGAAAGATGATATTTATCGAAACAACCGTCGCCAACTACAATACTTGATGGAACAAGTTGGCATTAAAGATCTTAGAACACTTAGCCGTTTATCAGGGATTAATGAATGGCAGCTAAGACGGCTAGAGTATGGCTTATTACCTAAAATGCCCGTCGAAGTTCTCATTAAACTTTCTGATATCTTTAAAGTTCCTGTAACCTCCTTGTTAGCTGTATTTTGCCCTGATTTAATGTCCGCCGAAGATACAACATTAGCCTCATTAGAAGCAAGAACCAGAGAATTAGATGTAATCAAACTAGAATATCAACGTCTACAAAAACAACACGAACAACAAAAAGAACAACTCCAAGAAGAATTTCAAAAATCGAGTTTAGCCGTCATTGAACCTTTACTCTTACAATGGCCAACAGCAGAAGCAGCCGCTAAGAAAAATCCTCAACTCAGTGCGGTTAAAATTCTGCCTTTAATTAAACCTATTATGGAACTGCTCAAACGTTGGGGTATTGAATCGATTGGAACTGTAGCAGAACACGTCCCCTATGATCCCAAAATACATCAAATCATGGAAGGTGTCGCTAATGCGGGTGATCCTGTACAAGTTCGTTATGTGGGTTATCGTCAAGGTGAAAAACTTCTCTATCGCGCCAAAGTTAGCCCCGCTAAACTCGTTAATCCTTTAGAAAGCACTGATTTAAAGTCATATCTAACTGAAAAAACCTCAGAACCTGTCAAAAACCCCGTAACTATCTAATTTAGACTAAATATCTATACTGTAGGGGCTTAGTCTGTGTTGGGGCTTGGCCTCTAAACCCAATAAAATAATGTCAACACCCTATGATTGGATCGCTAAATCATTAAACACTATTCATCAAGCGAACTGGTATCGCACCCCAAAAACCATTACCAGTCATCCTGGCCCCATTATAGAATTAGAAGCCCGATCGCTGATTAATTTCGCTAGTAATGATTATCTCGGACTCGCAGGACATCCACACCTGAGCCAAGCAGCCATTATCGCTATAGAAAAATATGGTACAGGTAGTACAGGATCTCGTCTTCTCAGTGGACATCGAGATATTCATCGACAATTAGAACTGAAGATTGCTAACCTCAAACAAACTGAAGATGCGATCGTTTTTAGTTCTGGCTATCTTGCTAACCTTGGAACCATCACCGCTTTAGTCGGACAACGAGATTTAATTCTTAGCGATCAATACAATCACTCTAGCCTGAAAAATGGCGCAAAACTCAGTAATGCAAAGATTATCGATTATAAACACAGTGATCTACAAGATTTACAGGATAAATTACAACAATATCGCCCGCAATACAGCCATTGTTTAATCATTACCGATACTGTATTCAGCATGGATGGTGATATCTGTCAACTCTCAGAATTACTCGATTTAGCCGAGTCGATGGACTGTATGTTATTGGTCGATGAAGCCCACGCTACAGGCGTTATGGGGAAAAATGGCGCGGGATGTGTCGAGTATTTTGGCTGTACGGGTCGATCTTTGATACAAATGGGAACCCTGAGTAAAGCAATTGGCAGTTTAGGAGGATATGTAGCGGGTAATGCTGTATTAATCGATTTTTTAAGAAATCGGGCGGCAACTTGGATCTATACAACAGCACTTTCTCCAGCAGATACCGCAGCAGCGATCGCAGGAATTGAAATTATACAGAGTGAACCCCAACGACGAGAAAAACTCTGGCAAAATGTCAACTACTTGAAACAAAAATTAACTTATTTAAACTGTTTACCTTCAGACTCTCCGATTATTTGTTTAGAATGCGCTAACCCCACCCAAGCGTTAGAATTAGCCAAAAAACTAACAATAGCGGGTATTTTTGCCCCTGCGATTCGTCCTCCAACTGTTCCGACGAGTCGTATTCGTTTTACAGTGATGGCAACCCATGAAACAGCGCATTTACAACAGTTAATCAATAATCTCGTATATGATTGATCACGACAGACTTTTTAAAGAACTTCTCTCTAACTTTTTCCTTGAATTTCTTGAATTATTTTTTTCAGAAGTGACGAGTTATCTTGATCCTAACTGTATCACTTTTCTAAATTTGGAAGTTTTTACGGATGTTACATCTGGTGAACGCTACGAAACAGATATACTCGCACAAGTTAAGTTTAGAGGACAAGATTCTTATTTTTTGATTCATGTCGAACATCAATCCTCATCTGAAAGCAATTTTAATCGCAGGATGTTTCGTTATTTTGCACGACTCCATGAAAAATATGTTTTACCGATTTATCCTGTAGTTATTTTTTCCTATGATCGACCAAAAAAAGCCGCAGTGAGTTCATATCAAATAAAATTTCCCGATTTTCAGGTTTTAGATTTCAACTACAGAACCATTCAACTAAACCGTTTAAACTGGAGAGATTTTATTAATCAATCTAATCCCGTCGCTTCGGCATTAATGGCTAGAATGAAAATAGATTCCAAAGATCGCCCCAAAGTCAAAGCAGAATGTTTAAGATTATTAGTGACCTTGAAATTAAATCCAGCTAAAACCCAGTTAATTTCAGGATTTATTGATAGTTATCTCAAACTGACAGCAGTCGAAATACAAGCATTTGAAACCGAACTTGGAATATTTGGACAACCACAGCAGGAGGAAGTTATGAAAATTGTTACCAGTTGGACGATTAATGGACAAGTCTCTTTAATTTTACGGATACTCAAGCGAAAATTCGGGCAACTCAGTCCAGAAATTGAGACACAAATCCAAAATTTATCGAGTCCACAGCTAGAAGATTTAGGAGAAGCTTTATTAGATTTTCAGCAAATCGATGATCTTACTTCATGGCTGTCTAATTTAGAACAATAACTTATAGGAGGAAGTTATGAAAATTGTTACCAGTTGGATGATTGATGGACAAGTTTCCACAATTTTACGACAACTCAAACGAAAATTCGGGCAACTCAGTCCAGAAATTGAGGCACAAATTCAAAATTTATCGAGTCCACAGCTAGAAGATTTAGGAGAAGCTTTATTAGATTTTCAGCAAATCGATGATCTCACTTCTTGGCTGTCTAATTTAGAAGAATAACCCTTTTAAGGTAACTGTCTCATAGCATCTAAAATTTTTTGTGCTTCTGCTTTTTGTCCCTGTTGTTCGTATAAATTAGCCGCTTGCTGTAGGTCAGTTCTGGCGTTGGCATAATCTTGTAGTTTAAGATAAATCATGCCCCGATTATAATAAGCAAGTGCATCCTTTTCTTGCAAACGAATCGCTTGATTAAAATTGTCTATCGCTTTTGGATATTCTTTTAATTCCCCGTGAATAAAACCCCGATTATAATAAGCTTCAGCGTAGTTAGGATTAATAGAAATTGCTTGACTAAAATCTTCTAAAGCTTTGGGATAATTATTCAAATTGCCCCAAGCAACACCACGATTAAGATAAACGTTAGCAGATTGGGAATTTAACTTAATTGCTTGATTAAAATCGTCTAAAGCTCCTTGATAATCACCTAAATGATTACGGCTGATCCCACGATGAGCATAAGCATTACCATTCTGCGGAGTCAGACGTATCACTTGGTCGTAATCTTTTAATGCACCCTGATCATCACCCATCTTAGCACGAGTGAGCGCACGATTATGATAGGCTTTGGCATGAACGGGATCAAGACGAACCGTTTGGGTATAATCATTTATGGCTTTTTGATATTCTCCTAATTCATCCCAAAGATTAGCCCGATTAAAATAGGCTTCGGGTAAAGCAGGATCAAGACGTATTGCTTCAGTATAATCTGCGATCGCTCCTGGCAAATCACCCTTTTGATATTTGGCAACACCTTGATAAAAAAGTTGCTGTGCTTGTTTTAAAGAATCTTGCGATATTGGCTCGGCAGCACTGATTAAGTTAGGATGTACTAATAACAAGAGACTGACCAAGGAAAATAAAGGTAATTTTTTCATATTTCAAAAATCTTAAAAAAAGGCCAACCTATAATATGGTCAAAACTCTAATGCAAAAAAAGATAATATGGCTCTATCAATGGGAATACTTTAAGTAAGAACAACGCTTTAAAACCATTTTAGTCTTACGTTGCCAAAGTGTTTATCTTTAAAATCCTATCCAATAACTGTAAGCATGACACCCTATCTTGAACAATACACTGAAGGAAATCTATTAATCATAGGGGATATTTCCGAAGAACTTGCCTTCTTTTGCCCTTTATTACAAGAAAAAGGCTATTATATTGCTCACATAACGACATCAGAACAGGGTTTAGAGAAAGCATCGACTGGTTTACCTGATCTCATTATTCTAAGTACAGCACTGCAAGAACCCGATAGTTATACCTTTTGTCAACAAATCAAAGCAATAAACCACCTTAGCCATATTCCAGTAATCTTTTTAATGGTTGATCGTACCGCGTATGATCCCTGGCAAATCTACAACATTGGAGGTGCTGATTATTTAGGTTATCCCTATCATCCAGAAGAAATATTAACTAGAATACAGCATCAAATGACGATCGCTAAATTACAAAAGCGTTTAGACAAACAAAATAATCAACTCGAACAAACCCTAGAAGACTTGCATAAATTGGAAACTTACATGGAAGGAGTTTACCAAAATTTACAAGAATTTTCGTTTGATGATATGTTAACAAAAGTAGCTAATCGTCGTCGATTTGATGAAGTTCTCGAAAAAGAATGGCGACGAGGGGCGCGGGATCGAATTTCTTGGGGCGATCTGCAACACACCTCACTATCATTAATATTAGGTAACTTGGATGACTTCACGGCATATAATGATCATCAAGGTGTAGAAACTGGTGATCAATGTTTATGCAAGATTGCTCAAGCCCTTCAAGCAGTGATTAAACGTCCCGCAGATCTAGTAGCCCGTTACAGTGGTGCAACATTTGCGATCCTTTTACCCTATACTGATTCAGAAGGTGCGTTACAAGTCGCTAATTTAATGCGTTTTGAGATTGAACAATTAAAAATTCCCCACCCCTTATCATCTGTGAATGAATATGTGACACTAAGCTTTGGTATTGCTACTGGAATTCCAACAAATGCTTTATCCTCAGATATTTTAACTCGAACGGCGGATGAAGCTCTACAACAAGCCAAACAGGGTAAAAATTGTATTATTTGCAATATTATCTAAATTGCTCCACATGAACCTAGAGCAAAAAACGATCGTTGTCACAGGAATCGCTTTACAATCCTGTTTAGGTGATTTAGCCCAAACATGGCACTTTTTACAACAAGGGCAAAGTGGTATTAAAATCCTACAGCCTTTTGCGAATTTACCTGCCTATCCGATGGGTTTAATTCAAGATAAACCTTTACAACTTCCTACACTAACTGAAATTCTTGTACAAGAAGCTCTCAAAGATGCAGGTTTAGTTTCTCCCTTAAGCGACTGTGGAGTTGTTATTGGTTCGAGTCGGGGTTGTCAGGGACTTTGGGAAACCATCGTTAACGAAAAAAAAGTCGAAAACTGGTTAGATAGCTTACCTCATTATGCAGCAACAACAACGGCTCATGTTATTGGAACACTTGGCCCCGTTTTATCACCGATGGCTGCTTGTGCTACAGGAATTTGGGCAATTGCTCAAGGACTAGAACTTATTTTACAGGGTAAATGCGATCGTGCGATCGTTGGTGCTATTGAAACACCGATTACTCCTCTTACCATAGCTGGTTTTGCACAAATGGGAGCCTTAGCCGAAACAGGATGTTACCCATTTGATCGAAAACGAGAAGGTTTAGTTTTAGGAGAAGGAGGGGCAATTTTAGTTTTAGAAACCGTAGAATCAGCCAAACAACGCAATGCTCAAATCTATGGCAAAGTGTTAGGGTTTGGTTTAACCTGTGATGCCTATCATGTCAGTACGCCTGCACCAGATTTAAAAAGTGGTTTAATTGCAATTAAAGATTGTTTATTCCGTAGTCAGTTAAATATATCCGATATCGACTATATTCATGCTCATGGAACCAGTACCCACCTCAACGACGACAGAGAAGCAAAAATCATACAAACCCTCTTTAGCCCATCTGTAGCCGTCAGTTCCACCAAAGGCGCGACGGGACATACATTAGGCGCATCTGGGGCGATGGGAGTCGCTTTTTGTCTGATGGCAATTAAAACAGGTGTATTACCGCGTTGTGTGGGACTAACTAATACTGCATATAATCTTAATTTTGTCAATAGCAAAATTCATAAATTCCCCCAAGCCGCCCTCTGCTTTAGTTTTGGTTTTGGGGGACAAAATGGAGTGATTGCCGTCACCAAAGCCTAACTCACCCAGAATAAACCACCCAGTAACGCTAAAATCAATCCCAAAGCGACCCAGATAAAACGGTTGTCTTGGGTATTAATCGGGCCAATTTCCTCATTTTCCGAGGGTTTATATTTATTTTGCCCTTTTTGATATTTAGGCTCACTATCGGGTAATTTTTCTAAGTCTGGGATCTTGCTCATCCAAGCTTCGGGACGTTGTAGACGAGGAGCTTCTAGAATATAAAGAACCTGTTTAGCTCGATTACGAATATCATAAATTGGATGAGTGGTTAACTGACGACATAGACTTATTGCTTCATCGATTTTACCCATCGCTTGATAGGCAGTCACTAACCAAGTTTGTATTTCTCCCCCTTGGCGTGAATTAGGGGAAATTTCTTGTAAAGCTTCTTCAAAGGACTGTACACTAAGACGGTATTCGCCGCGCTCAAAGGCAGCCCGTCCCGTTGTAAACTGACTAGGAAATTGAGAATTAGTATTCACTACAACGCAATGAATGTGGATATTCAAAATTTATCGCATTTTAAGAAACC
>ERZ1066124.356-NODE-356-length-33816-cov-26.161310_pt1 | contig 33816 bp, 28 predicted proteins | sample MGYA00382771_ERZ1066124 | MGnify/ENA primary metagenome ERZ1066124 (study PRJEB33369, sample SAMEA5778354) | biofilm metagenome | biome: Industrial cooling water; feature: Water cooling tower basin; material: Biofilm | place: United Arab Emirates | collected... | reverse complement strand
GCCCTCTTTCATTTCATAAATGATTTTTCACAGAAACCCGGTTTCTTGGCGTAACCTCTTAGAAACCGGGTTTCTGCTGCCCTCTTTCATTTCATAAATGATTTTTCACAGAAACCCGGTTTCTTGGCGTAACTGTCAACTGTCAACTGTTCAAGCTTCTTTGTTAAAATCTCCCCGCAAATCTCTCAGACTGTCGTCAGGCATTTGCGGCGCAACGGCAGGATTGCTAATAACTTCCTCTGGATTTTCCGGGATACCGCTAGTCCGGACAAGATCTCTGGGGTCTACTATATCCTCGTTTCCCGTCGGTGGATTAACATTTTCTTTGTAACCAGGCTGTTTAGGTGCTTCGCCAGTCATAATTATTTTCTGGATTGAGGTACATATCTCAGGCTAAAATTTTCGATTGAGCGCCACACACTATCTTGGGGCAGATTAGAGGTGAACAAATGCCAAAAAAACAAAAGTTTCCCCATTTAGTGGGATCGAAATGGACGGCAAAACAAAAAACTTGGGGATGGCGACATTTTCAGGTGGTTAATCGCAAAAACCAAGGCGATATGGTATTTGCGGAAATGGTAGCTTCCTGCGACCCAAATGTCCGATTTTGGCTGAATGCAAAAGCGCTAAAAGACCCCTCAATGTGGCAAGCGGGCTGGAAAACTTTACAAGAACAAAAAACCGATCAAAACGATATCTACCTAGAGGAAGGTGACGGATATCAAATTTTGAATTAAAATTGATATTTGGTTTGTATGTTGGCAAAATCAAATAATTACTCGTAACTAATGGAAAGTAAAGAACTAGGAAATACGGGTGTTCGGATTAGCGCGATCGCTCTCGGCGGGATGCCAATGTCGTTGAGTAACAGACCAGAAGAAACACAAGCGATCGCCACCATCCATCGCGCCCTCGACCTTGGTATTACCCTCATCGATACGGCAGACTCTTACTGTAAAGATGAATCGGATAAACACCACAATGAAAAACTGATCCAGAAAGCGCTGCAACAGTACAAAGGCGATGTTAGCAATGTTGTCGTCGCGACCAAAGGCGGTTTGATGCGCCCTAACGGTGCTTGGACGCGCAATGGCAATCCCGAACATTTAAGAAAGACAATTAGAGAAAGTTTCCAGGCGCTAGGAGGGGAGAAACCAATCGATGTTTGGCAGTATCATTCACCCGATCCAGAATATTCCATAGAAGCATCCCTCGCCCCTGTAAAAGCAGCTGTAGAAGAAGGTTTAATCCGATTTGTAGGTGTGTCTAACTTTTCTGTAGAACAGATTAAACGGGCGCAAGATGTGGTAGAAATTGTTTCCGTGCAAAACCAGTACAATCCTTGGTATCGTCTGCCAGAATTAGACCGCGTGCTAAATTATTGCGAACGGGAAAAACTCACATTTTTGCCTTGGAGTCCGTTGGGCGGTAGTCGTCGCTTTGCCAGTTTAAAAGAGATTACCGAAATTGCTCAACTAGCTCAAGAAAAAGGCGTGTCGGTGTATTGTATTGTTCTGGCATGGTTGATGGCAAAATCACCCTGCATCGTACCAATTCCCGGTGCTAGTAAGGTTTCAAGTGTGGAAGATTCAGTACGTGCAGTTGATGTGAAATTATCCCAAGAAGAAGTAGAAACAATCGATCGAGCAACTTCTACTTTGGGGTAGGGATTCTTAGGACTGAAGCTGCGCGTCACAGTTAAATAAAATTGACTGGATGTGCCAGTTGCGTAAGTCCTAAATGCACTTACCTGATAACGGAAGTAATACTTCCCGGAGGTTTTTAGATGACAACAGAACCAAATTCTCGCAACCCTAACCCTACAGAAACACAATTGTCGTCAGAAAGCGCCAACACCACAAATGGTGCGACAACAGATAACGCCCCTCAAGGTCAATCTTTGTCAGCAACTATGGCGACAAACCAAGAAGAGGGACAAATTTCTAGTGATATTCAAGCGCCAATTATAGTTAAAAAACGTGGTGCAGGTTCCTATATCGCGCCTCGGGCGGCGGCATTGGTAATTTTAGTAGCGATCGCTATCATAATTTTTGGATTAATCGGGAATAACTTTTGGCTGACTTCCGGGGGATCAATTATCGCGCTGCTGATCTCGTTGCGAGTGCTTTGGCCTGAGATTGTAAACTGGTTAAATGAAGTCAGTGCTACCGAGCGATCGCTTGTTATCGCCACCGTCGGGGTATTCTTTGGCATCGCCGGATTGTTGGAAATACTTGGAGTATACAAGCAACTGATCCGCTGGGGTAGTCAATTTAATTGGGAAGCAGTCGGATCTCTGGCAGAATGGACGGGTGCAGTAGGGCAAGTATTGATCGCCATCCTCGCCGTTTACATTGCGTGGCGACAATACATTATATCCAAAGACCTCACCATCCAACAAAATAGAATTACCCAACAACAAACAATTGATGCCTATTTTCAAGGCATTTCCGAGCTAGCATTAGATCAACAAGGATTTTTAGAAGACTGGCCTCAAGAGAGAGCGATCGCAGAAGGACGCACGGCAGCTTTACTTAGCAGTGTAGACTCCGAAGGAAAATCCAAAATTATCCGCTTTTTATCCCAGTCTAAATTGCTCACACCCATCAAGCGCGACCAACTTTTAGGACGCCCCATTTTTAACGGTTATGGCGGATACGAAGAAGACCGAGAATACGGTGTCCGCGTAATCGATTTGGGAGTAATGTTAGCAGGTGCAGATATGTCTTATACCGACCTGCGCTGGACAGATTTAAGCGACGCCAATTTAGTCAGAGCAAATTTAACTAGATGCGATCTGGTAAAAGCTAACCTCGCCCGGACAATTTTGTACGATGCTAAACTCGCATACACAGACCTAAAAAGCACTCGCTTCTTCTACGGTAAAGCTGAAACCGCCACCCCTCGCAGTCGCACCGAACTTCCCAATTTTACCACCGGCGTCCATACCGGCGCCGTCGTAGAAAACGCCGACTTCACAGCCGCCCAGCGCTTATCAGAAGAACAGCGTTACTATTGTTGCGCCTGGGGCGGTTCTAAAACAAGAGGTACTATACCAGGCGGATGCGAAGGCATTCCCAATAAATTAGGACGATAATAATTGCAGATTTTAGATTTTAGATTTCAAATTTAATTAAATCTGCAATCTAAACTCTGCAATCTGAAATTAATTAAATTAAATCTGCCATCTAAAATATGCAATCTGAAATTAATTTAATACCAAGACCGCAGCCACATCCGCCATTTAAAAGCTTCGCCAGATAAAGGCAATCCCAAATACACCGGCAACCAAAATACAAAGGCTAGTAAAATTAGAAAAATCACCGTTACTCCCAGCAAACGAAACTCAATATCGACGCTATAAAGCCACCGTTCGACCAGCCATGCTAAGCTCAAAAAGGCAAAGATGGCTGCTGGCATATAAAGATAGATAAACGTACAGCGCGTTACCTTAACCCAAGGAAGCAAGTTAGCCCCATAGTTCAACAATAAATAAATTCCAATCCACAATTTGGGCGCGTAAAAACGGTTAGCATCATTTTGCTCGATCCAAATGTGCCTCACCAGTTCAATTATCAATAAAACTATTGCCGCCGTTGATAACCACCATAAAAAGGGATTTCCCATTGCATGAATATCGTAAATCACTTTACCAGCTCCTGCGGGTAAAGCAGGCCCGAAAGATGGCACGGGTTCGATTGTATTGCGCGCCGTTTCGTAAAAATAACTCATCGGACGCAGCATCAAAGGCCAAGTATACCAACTCGAACAGTAAGGATGTACGCTGGCTCCGCTTCCCAGTCTTTGATGAAATCCTAAAATTTGTTGGTGCAGTTCCCAAAAATCAGCTTTTGTATTTATTTGTAAGTGGGGAATCCAAATTAAGTAGTAAAATATAGCCGGAATAATAGCCAAATTAGCAATTAAGTGATAAAATTTAATTTGGGTTAAATTTTGGAAAGGCAGGCGTAAATTTTGGATGTTATTTCCCATCCACTGCATTAGATTCGCACCAATCCAAATTAGATAAATACCAAGTAAAAATCCCAATCCGCTCCACTTAACTGAAATACAAGCGCCAAAACTAACACCGGATAGGGCTAACCACATCCAACGCCAACGATTTTGATGTTCTAATGCTAGCAGGAAAAACCAGTGAGCTAATAAGCCGAAAAAAACTAGATAAATATTAATTAAAGCATAGCGGGACTCGACGAGAAATAAACCATCTAAAGTGGTGAATAAAGCGGCAATCAGCGCGTAACTGCGCCGGTGACTGATGTGGTATGCGATCGCACCCACCACCACAGGCAGCAGCGAACCCACAAGCGCATTCAACCAGCGGTAAGTCCAAGGGGAAAACGGCACGCCGCCTAGATTATTGATTGCATCTTGCGGGGATTGAAAGTGCCTGCCAATCCAAATTGCCAGAGCGATCGCATACTTCCCTAAAGGCGGATGGGCATCAAAAAAAGGCGTCCCGGTTAAATAGTTATTGGCATATTTAACGTAATAAACCTCATCAAACACCAAAGTGTTAAATCGATCTAAACCCCAAAAATGCAACCCGAAGGATAGCAGCAACACCCCCGCCATACCAACGGTAAACCAAGGAAAAGATGTGCGATCGCGCTTTTTGAACAAATTCATCACCATCTGTAGGGGGGGTTTTACCAACCATTGAAGCCATTATTTACAGTGTATATAAACCCGCCCCCATCAGTGGCTGACTATTGAAGATAAATTGTTTGACCTGTTTCTGCCGACTTACGAGCAGCATCTGCTACTTTCAACGTATACAAACTTTCTGCTGGGGTGATATATAAGGGAGTGCCTTCGAGTAAATGGTCTAGTACCATTTTGGTATCTTTGGCAAACAAACCCCGCCGACTTCCCACTTCAATCGGTGTCGTTGTTTCTTGCTTGACTAGCTTGCCTTGCTCGCCATCAAATATTAGCGTACCTTGTTCGCCTTGGACTTCAAATTTGCGTTCTGCCTGAAAGAATGTTTTTCCTTTTCCGTAAATTACTTCCCCAATTAAACCGCTAGTAAAACGTAACTGAGCTGCACAAAGACAAGCGCTATAAAATTCTGGATCGTCTTGCCAAAAACGCGCTTGAGTGCTAACGCTAACGACTTGTCCAAATAAATCTATCAGTCGATGCAGGCGGGAAAGTGCAGCGCTAAGGGGAAAACCAAATAATTCTGGGTTGTAAGTCCACTTGCGCGGGGCAGGATGTTGGGGATTAATCGTACTGTAGCGGGCATAAAATGGCGTACCAATTTCCCCGATTGACTGGCGCAGCGCTTGGTGAACTCCCCCCAACAGTTCGATATGTTCGACGTGCAACAGTTTACCCTGCGCTTTTGCTAAAGCGATCGCTTCCTCTGCTTCTGTTGGTTCTAAAGCGAGAGGATATTCTACCACCACATGCTTCCCCGCCGTCAGGGCAGCGCGAGCGATCGCCCCATGTTCCCGATTTATATTGCAAACTACCACCAAATCTAGATCCGGGCGTTCTACCAACTCCTGCCAAGAGTCTAGCGCCACAGCTTGGTACGTTTGAGCGAATTCTTGGGTTTTTTCCGGGGTATGTCCGGCGATCGCTCTTAGATCGCTGCGGCTATCTGACTGAAACGTTTCCGCCCTTAGCTTCGCTGCATATCCCGTCCCTACCAAACCCACTTTTAAGGGCATTTTGCCATCAATATAATTAGTTAAACCATTCATTTTACACCATATGTTGTCTATTTTTTCTGACAGGCATTCGTACCTTTACCCCCAGAATTAGGGGTCAACTCCCCTAACCCTTATAGCTAGCTGTTTCCCATAAGTATAAGTAATTAGGATTAAATTAAGAAAATTGATTGCGAATACCATTCAACCAAATTGAGAAATAGGTATAAAAACTCTGATGTTTTCCTTTAGTATCAGAATGTAAAGCAAATCTGAAGGCAGCGCCGAAATCGATTTCGGCGAACACCGCTGCTTAAGGAAAACTTATACGGCTGTTAAGAACACATAAGAGGAGAACAAATGGCTACTTACAAAGTCACGTTAATCAATGAAGCCGAAGGTCTAAATCAGACCATTGAAGTAGCTGATGACGTGTATATTCTCGACGCAGCGGAAGAACAAGGACTCGATCTGCCTTTCTCTTGTCGCGCAGGCGCTTGCTCTACTTGCGCTGGCAAAATTGTCGAAGGTGGTATTGACCAATCCGATCAATCTTTCTTGGATGACGATCAAATTGAAGCTGGCTACGTTTTAACCTGCGTGGCTTATCCCACATCTGATTGCACCATCATGACCCACCAAGAAGAAGCTCTCTACTAAAAGCTTCTAGGAAAATTATTCAGGGGTGTGGGTAGTAGAGATCGCCGCAGCGCGAGAAAATTTACTATCTACAAGCTCCCCTGAATTTAATCATAGGGAAATTCAACAGTTGACGTAAAGAAACCGGGTTTCTGGGAAAAATCGTTGATCAAATCTTAGATCGCCGCAGAAACCCGGTTTCTGGGAAAAATTGTTGATAAAATCTTAGCTCGCCGCAGAAACCCGGTTTTTGGGAAAAATTGTTGATAAAATCTTAGCTCGCCGCAGAAACCCGGTTTCTGGGAAAAATCGTTGATAAAATCTTAGCTCGCCGCAGAAACCGGGTTTCTGGGAAAAATCGTTGATAAAATCTTAGCTCGCCGCAGAAACCCGGTTTCTCAGATAGGTTTGGCGAAAAAATCATTGATGAAACTAATGACATGCCTCCGCCACGCACTCGCGTTCGGAGCAGAAACCAATTTTCTAATATAGAATTGTGAGCGGCGAAGCAAATTAATTTTTCCTTTCCCCTTACAAGGGAGAGGCTAACAACTCATTTTTTCTGGTAAGGAAGATAAGAAAGGTAGGGAAGCTCAAGACAAAATTATTTCTACTCCCTTGTCTCCCTTGTCTCCCTTATCCCCCTTGTCTTTTTTATTTCTTCTCGGCGGATGGATTCTGCCAAAAAACAATCGAATTGTTCAAGGGAACCAGTTGAGTTCCAGGATAGTAAAAGTTAAGAATTCGCTTGCTTGACCAACCGATTTCTGCTAGTTTATAAGCCCCTGTTTGACTCAAACCAACCCCATGTCCGAATCCGCCACCGATAAAGGCGTAACCCCACATGGCGTTGTCTTTTTTAACGGGTTCTACATAAAAAAATGTGCTGCGCGGTGGTAATAAAGCGCTGCGAACTTCTTCTTTGCGAAGTTCCAGATTGCCTTTATCGGTTTCAACTACCATTTTCTGAATCCGTCCGGCAGGCGATCGCTCGAGAATCTCCATGCCCTGAATCTCGGTAAAATCCGCTAGGGGATGCTTGCGATTTTCCAGATATTTTCGCAAATGATCGCTCAAAACCTGGAAGCTGGCTTCTTTACGCCAGCGAAACATCTCCCAACGTTCTTCGTTAAAACCTTTTTCCAAGCTGATAAACCGCCGGAAGTTTTCCTCGGACGCTAAACTATTAGTTTCCAAATCCCAAATATTGCCCACCGAATCCACTACGGGAATTAAATAAGGCCGATCTTCCCCATTCCAAACATCGCTAAAGGGAGCCGTAACGCCGCCCGTGGTAGAAGAATATAACGCATCTACCAACTCGTTATTGTATGTCAGCACCAAGCCCCTTGTCGAAGCGATCGCTCGATCCGTAGTCGGCGTGGCGCCGGTCAGTCCATAATAAACCTGGCAGTGAACGTCGGCACAAAGCTGATAGCCATCAATTGCAAACCGGCGCAAGTTTCGCAGCGCATAAGTCCGCGCAATTACCGCTTGCGCTTCCAGCGCCGCAGTTGGCGCCGCCGCCCCAATTTCGTTGGGAACCACACCCCGCAGATAAGTTTCTAACGGCACTCGGTTCACCAGAGTAAAATTCCCGTAGGCATTCGGCTGAATTTTCAACGGCCCGACAAATAAACGACTGGGACGCTTATTTTTGCCTTGGGACACCTGGATCGTATTTTTACCCGCCGCCACAATTTCCAATTGCGCGCGGGTGAAGCGAAAACCGTTCGCCATCCAGGATACCCTGGGAACTTTTTCTACCACCTGCGTCTCGATATGTGCAGATTTTTCGCCCTTCGCTTGTAAACTTTGTAACAGCAACCGTCTCAGTAAGGGATTGCTGTAAACATCGCGTTTCGCCCAAACTTGCCAGCGTTCTGGTTGGGCAACTTCGGTTTCAATCCCTTTTGCACGCCACTTTTCGGCATAATATTCCGCCGTCTCGAAGTTTGGGTGAACGCCGATCACCACTCGTTCTTCGATCTGGGGTTCCGGTAGCGGTTGCATGGCAATTTCCAGCTTTACCTTGTCTACCGAAACAGTTTGGGGTTGCATATTACCACCAAGAAAGCGCAATGTCAAGCGATCGCCTGGTGTCGCTTCCAAAGTTAGCTCATCCTCTGGTTTGGCCCCAAACCGCTGCACTATCCCAACTTGAAGTTCTACATCTTCTTTGGCATTAGCCTTTGGGGCTTCTAGCGCCAGTCCTAGCAAACACAAAGCAGTCAGTACCAAACCCTTGTCCCATCGCCGCCGTTTCTCTGTAGAACGCGGCTTTGGTATCAATTTTTGCTTGGAGGCGTTAGTTATCTGCATGGGCTACCCTCGCGCGATCGCACTTCGATCAAAAATGCTATCTGAAACCATATCAGTTATTTCATCAGCTACCAACCCAAGATTGGACTCGATACAGAGACAAGGAGGACAAGGAAGACAAGGGAGACAAGGGGGACAAGGAAGGAAATAATTTTCAGAGAGGTTGCCCCGCCCTAGACTGGTAGCCATTTCATCCTTTAATAGAACCGTTGCAACTCGTACTCATAACGACTATGATTATAAGAGAAGAGTAAAGTAATAGAACTGATATGGCTACTAAAGCTAAAGTACAAGAAATTCCCCTATCCCAGATTCGCCGCCCCTTGTATCGAGAAAACGACCAAGCCAAAGTAGCGGCATTAATGGCATCGATTAAAGAAATCGGTCAGCAAGAACCCATAGACGTGTTAGAAGTAGACGGACAGTATTATGGCTTTTCTGGCTGTCATCGGTTTGAAGCTTGCCAGCGCTTGGGTAAAGAAACAATCCTTTGTCGAGTCCGCAAAGCCCCCCGTTCTGTTCTGAAAATGCATCTAGCTTAGTTTGACAGTGGACAGTGGACAGTTGACAGTTGACAGTTGACAGTTGACAGTGGAAGAATCGAAAAATTAGGTCATTTTCTTCCTCAGCTCCCTCAGCTCCCTCAGCTCCCTCAGCTTCCAATATTCTTCGATCGCAATCAAGTAGCCTTGCTTAAAGGGAAAGGCTAACAACCCATTTTTTCTGGTAATAGGTAATGGCTAATCGGAAAAAACCTATTAGCCATTACCTATTACCCATTACCAATCTCAAATTCCCTATGCCCCATGACCAAGATTACAGCCATCAGTTGCAGCAGTTGATGCAGCGGGTGGGAATTTCCAGTTTTAAAGCCCTCAGCCGCTGTGCGGGCATATCTGAGCGGCAATTAAAGCGCATCCGCACCGGCGAGATCTCCCAAATGCGCTTAGAAGACGTATTGAAGCTTTCTCAAGCGCTACAAGTACCTGTCAGCGAGTTATTGTCAGCTTTTTCTACCGTAGAATTGAATTGGGTAACTCAGTCGCAGCAACCATCATCAGCGTTGCAGCAGGAGTACCAGCGCCTGCAAGGGCAATTGGAACAGCAAGGAGAGTCTTTAAAGCAGGAGTTTCAACAGGAAAATCTGCAAATTTTAGAATCTTGGTTGTTGCAATGGCCCACAGCGGCTTATGCGGCGACACAAAATCCCCAACTAGCGGCAGTAAAATTACTCCCCTTGCTGCGACCCGTGGAGCAAATGCTACAACAGTGGGGGGTGGAAGCGATCGCATCGGTAGGTGCGGAAGTGGAATACGATCCGCAGGTGCATCAACTCATGGAAGGAACTGCGGCGGCGGGCGATCGCGTCAAAGTACGTTACACTGGCTACCGACATGGCAACCGACTCCTGTTCCGTGCCAAAGTCAGTTCCTCACCCCGTCCAGATTGAAGCCACATTGGCTACCAACCGCAGACGGGGCAGTTCTATACAGGACAGGGACACAAGATACAATCCGATCTGCTCAGTGTCCCTTTTTAAATTGGTAGCAACCAAATTTTTGCAAAATTTGTTGTACTCTACCTTGTAGGGCGTTTGCCTAAAGTCAATGTTAAAATCGACACTGCAAAATTAATATGGCTCCTGTTGTTAAAATTATTCAACCCAATGGCCTTTTTGACGGTACAAAAGGCACAGAATGTCGGCAAGAAATTATCCAATTAGTTGAAAATGGCACCGATATTGTGCTAATAGATTTCCAGGATGTTTCCTTTATGGATAGTTCTGGGCTGGGAGCTATAGTGCTATCCCTAAAAACAGTTCGTGCTGCTGGGGGTAAGCTGTTTATCTGCTCGATCAACGACCAGATTAGAATGTTGTTTGAACTCACCAGTATGGATTGCGTCTTCCAGATTTTTCCCAATCGCGAAGAGTTTAGTAAAGAGATGAACTTCCCTTTACCCAGACATAAATCGTTAGGGTTGGAGGGAAAATAAACAGGTGCAGCTCACAAATCGAAAGTAATTTCTAAAATCGACAGATCGTCGTCAAAAACATCTTTAGGATTTACGGCTTGCACCTCTTGCATCACCAGGTCTAAATTGCTCGCCTTGCCGTTTTTACAATCTTTCAGTACATCGATGAAAGCATCCATTCCCCAAATGTCCCCGTTTGGTTGATGAATTTCGTAAACCCCATCGCTGAAAATATACAGGGTGCTGCAAGCCTCAATTTGGCAAAAATTGTTGATAAATTTAACATCGGGGAACATACCGATGGGGACACCGGGAGTTTTCAGGCGTTGCACTTGGGCGATCGCTCCGGGAGTTCCCGATAGTAACACGGCAGGTGGATGACCGGCGCTAGCATAAGTTAGTTGGCGATCGCGTCGGTTGTACACCCCGTACCAAATAGTAAAATACTTATCATTTTGATAGCTCATCTGGAAGGTTTGATTTAAAGCGCTCAGCACCCGATCTGGTTGATAGTAGTTGAGATTGGGAATGGCCCGACTTCGCAATAAGTTAACCACAGAAATCGAAGGCAGAGTGGCTCGTAAGCCATGTCCGGCGGTATCTAGCAGATAAATTGCTAAACAATCCTCATCCAGCCAAAAGTAATCAAAACAATCGCCTCCCAGCCGCCTAGAGGGAATAAACCGCGCCTGAATCGACAAGGGTGTCGCCATTGGTTCGGGTAGGAGCGATCGCACGTATTCAGCCGCCTCAGCCCATTCTGCCTCTAAAATTTGCTTTTGCCTTTGCAAATCGTGGCTGAGTTGGTGCAAGCGCAGTCCAGCGCGTACCCTCGCCGTCAACTCGTTGATTTCGATCGGTTTAGAAATAAAATCATCCGCGCCCGCATCCAAGCCCTTGACGCGATCGTCCACCGACCCCAGAGAAGTCAGTAAAATAAAGAACGTCGTCGATAACTCCGGAGCCGCTTTCACCCGGCGGCAGACTTCAATTCCATTCATTTTAGGCATCATCCAGTCACAAATAATTAGCGCTGGATGTAACTGTTGTGCCTTCGCCAAACCGTCTTCACCATCACTCGCTACGGTGACTGTATAACCTTGTTTTTTCAGCAGTCTTGTCAGGACTAGCCCAACAGCCGGGTCATCATCAACTACCAGAATTTGAAACATGGAATCAAGGCACTACCAGTTCCTTATTATTTAAGCATTTGGTCAAACATATCAGTTACGCTCGGCACTGGCAGAATAAAAATTTAGTTACAGAATGACGCAGCCTGGAGACGGACTCAACCACACCAAAGAGTGAATTTCCCTTATCATATATTAATGATGGCTGGAATGCGATCGCTTTCATTGCGGTTGGGACTCCCAGTTAAATTGAATTTAATGGTTGGTTAAATTGTCAGTACCCCGAAAAAATAATTTACAAGTTAAAACAGATCTAAATGCTTTAGCTGAGGTTTTATCGTGGTTTGCTCAGTTGTACGAACCACAAATCCCCAGGGCAATCTGGTTGCGTTGTGAATTGGCTCTAGCAGAAGGTTTTACAAATGCTATTCGTCATGCCCACAAAGATAAACCACAAGAACTGCCCATCGATCTGGAAGTGACGATATCTGAAAATAAGATAGAAATGCGGATTTGGGATCAGGGCGCTGGCTTTGATTTAAAACAGCATCTGAAGAATCTGCCAAAGCCAGAGGAGAACCAGACTGGAGGCAGGCGGGGATTGCAACTAATTCAGAAGACAACCGATGATTTCAGTTATACCCGTACAGCCGATAACCGCAATTGTTTATTGATGATTAAACTCTATTGCAGTGAAAACGGATCGATCCAGCGGAAAATAGCGGATTTAAGCTGATTTAGTTCCCGATATACTTCTTGCTTGAACCACTGTCCCAAGGCATCCCAGGGAGTAAAAACTTGACCGACTTGCCAGCTGACATCTTGCCCCAAGGGCGTCAGATGGGTTCCCGGCAGTCTGACAGCACTCACCATATCGCCAAAGCGTTGGCGCAGCAATTCGGTTAAGGCATCGGTTTGGTCGATGGTATCGTTTTGGAATTGAATCAAAAGATTGCGCCGCACTTGGTAACTTTGGGTAACGATCGCATTAGTTTTCTGCGGCGAAGGAGTAAACTCAACGTTAAAGCTAGAAGCAAAATTAAACTGCTCGACTAAGGGAATCGCATCGCGGGCAGCGTAGTTATTGAAGGAAATTAAGATATTACCGGCTCTTTCGACTGAAAATAGGCTACCAATCAGTAAATGCAATTTGCAGCCCATACTGTGTCCCATGCCGTAAACGGGAAGATAGCTTCGCAGCAGAGAGTTTGCCAGAATTGTTTCTACAGTGCGGTCGAAGCTGTAAAGTACGGATTTAGCGATCGCAACGTGATCGAGTGTATTTACAAACGGCGTCGCCACCACCACATAACCCTTGCGTCCTAAGTCTTCTAGTAACATGCGATAAGTCAGGTGGGGTGCCGTGGCGACAAAAGCACCCCCCAAAAAATGTACCATCGCTTTGGGGCGGGGGGGAATTAATACCCAGTTGCCGGAGATTTCTTGCCAGTCCATGCCAAGCGCCAGAGTTTTTTACACTTCTTTATATTAACTGGCGATATCGCAGGGCTTGCGCTTGGGTAACCCAGAAACCGGGTTTGTGGCTAAGATCTTTCATTCATCAAATGGGTTGGCGTCGAGATCGTTCTTAGTAAACTCTGAAGGAGGACGTTCGTTACTCCAAGCCCACCAAACGGTGCCGCAGTTGCACTCGTAGAACTCTTGCCACTTTTTGCGATAGTCTTCAGTATAAACAGGCGATCGCCGGTTGATCCACACTCGCTGCGCCTCCATACAAGAAGCACGGCACGCAGGACAGTGGAACTCGTGGGCGTGGATTGCCTTGTTAGTCCAGTCGGGTGGAATTGGGGCGAAAGCATCCATGCGTCAAACATCTTGGGTGGGATCTATCGCCCATTATCTGCTTTCTGAGTGTCAATGTGCTATCGCTCAAGAGTTTTTCTAACCCAGAGAAATTTTGGAGCTGAGGGAGCTGAGGGAGATGGGGGAGCTGAGGGAGCTGAGGGAGATGGGGGAGCTGAGGGAGATTAATGTTTCATCAACCAATGTGATGGGTTTTTAATCATGTTGACAAGGCCAGCTAAAACCTGGTTATAAGTTCCATAAAGTTCTCTACCTGTTTCAGTATTGATGTAATTGCATCTAACTGCGAACTCAATCCAAGTTTGGGTTTCGGCAGCTTCAGCTTCACAATCGTTGAGCTTGGCAATAAAAGCGGCTTCGTACCGACGCTTTCGCCAAGCTTCAGCAAAATTCGCACAAACAGAACGTGATGAACGACGAATCTGATCTGTCAATGAGTATCGTTCTTCTATCGGAAACTTTTTGGACAGCTTAAAAATCTGCATCGCAGCTTCAAACGCCTTCTTGTAGATGTCCAACTCCAAATGACTTTTAAAGGTTTCTCTACTCAATTCCTTCCTCCCCCAGCTCAAGAAAGCTCCCGCAGCTCAAGAAAGCTCCCCCAGCTCAAGAAAGCTCCCTCAGCTCCTCTTTCTCCCTCAGCTCCCTCAGCTCCTCTTTCTCCCTCAGCTCCCCCAGCTCTCCCAGCTGGTTTAGCAAAGTGCTGCGATCGTTTACCCTAAATGGTGAGAGGTCAAAAAACATTATGGAGCCAATTGCCGAAATTCGCCGCTTATTAGATGTAATGCCTGCTTCCGGGCGGATGATGACGAAAATCAGCAGCAAACCGGAGCAACCAAAAGTGATTGAGTGTCAGTTTCCGCTGCCTTGGAACCAAGAAAGACCGATTTGGATTAATTTTGACCTTTGGCGACGAATGCCTAGACCGCAGCGGGATATGCTGCTGTTGCGAACCGTTAGCTGGTTAATTGGGGTGAAGTGGTTCAAGCCGGACTTGTATCAAGGTATCGTAGTGGCTGGGTTGTTGGCGGGAACGTTTCAATTTACCCAAGGGGATGCGATGGGGATTTTGGTTTCTGGGGGATTAAGCGCGATCGCAGGATACCAAATTTGGCGTCAAAGCCGCAGCACCCAGTCCCAACTCGATGCTGACGAAGCGGCGATTAAAGTTGCCACGAGACGGGGCTACGAGGAACCAGAAGCCGCCAAACACCTGCTAGCCGCGATCGAAGCCGTTGCTCAAATCGAACGGCGTCCCCTCGATTTTACCGAACTGATACGAGCGCAAAATTTGCGAGCGAAGTCCGGACTTTCTCCCGTCGGCGTACCCGATACCATCAAACAAGAATAAATTTAACGTTCTTTGCTGAGCCGCTATAATTCGGCATAAATTGTCGATTTTAATTCCGGCGTGAATCTCAGCGGCGATCGCTTAAGTCCAAACAACTATAAACTTGGTATTCGTAGCCATCAACCGATTGCTTTGCTTGCGATTGGGCAAAACAGTTTTGTGTTTTTAATTCTACAGGTGCGTAGAAATTAACCAGCCATAAATTCAGAGGTCGGGGCATTTTGGCAAGCGTTTTTTGCAAGGTAGCTGTCGCAGCTTTGTCTCCTTTATATTCTTGATGTGCCAAGAGAAACTGAGGAATTGTTGCCAAGTTGTTAGCAAATTTATGTTTAAATTCCCAAGCGATTCCCATTATTTCGCCGGTTTGTACGTGGGTTTTGTGCGTGGTTGCAATTAATACGGGTTTTTGAGATTGTTGTTCAATTAAAGATACCAAAAGATCGGGACGATAGTATTTTTGATAGCCTAAATTAAAAACGACAGTTAGTGCGCTCATCAATCCCATCAACCAAATTACCGCGACTGCTTTTTTCCCGCTAAAATTGGTTGTATAATCAGATTTTTCTAATAGAGATTGACGCCAAAAAACAGCGAGGCTTGCTCCTAATAAAACAATAACGGCTGGAAAGTAAACGAAGTTGTATCTGGCACCACGGGTTAAATCGATACCAAGACAATAGGTAATCAGGAAAAATATGGCGATCGCACTCACTATAAACCCACCCAATACCTGTATACCGATACGGCTTCCTGGCTCTTGCATCCGAACTTTTAGCCCGCGGACTAATATAGGCAATGCCCAGATAAAAAAGACGATCATCGTCAAGCCAGAGGCAATAATAATCGGTAGTTGCGATGCTTCTACGGGTAATAAAGATAACATTGTTACCCAGGCAGCGATCGCTTGAAAAATGGGCGCGATCCATTCTATTCCCATGCGATCGCTATTCTTAATCCATGCGGTCAATTTGCTGTCGTATCCGTTCTGTATTAAAGGTAACCAAATTAATCCTCCCGCCAGGGTTCCCGCTACTACAAGGTAGAGACGTCGCCAAGGTTTCAGAAACATACCTCTTGTACAGGCGTGCAGGTGTGCAGGTGAGAGGATGAATTTAACGCTCGTTTGCCCGATGCCCCACCAGATTAAAACTATTGCTTCGGCACACAAAGTCAGGGCAAAAAAATAATGGGTGGCAATTCCTAAAGTGTTAATTACTACCCAGATAAGTGCTATGGGAATGGGGATTGGTTTTTGCTGTTGGATGTTTTTTAAGGCAATAACCAAACAACAAAGCGAGGCAATGACCGATAAAATTGCTAGCGTATAATGACGCGCTTCCTGTGCCAAAAAAATGCCGTAGGGAGACACCGCCATCATCGCCGCAGCTAAATGACCAACTAAATGAGAACGAAAAGCGATGATTCCCAAACCAAAGATAGCCGGGATGGAAGCTGCACCTAATAAAGCGGGGAAACTGCGCGCCACCCATAAAGAAACTAACCCATTATCGGCGGGAAACAAATCCATCCACCAATGCGCCAGGACAAAATAAAGCGGCGGATGGTTAGTTTCAGATAGCAAGGTTTGCACCACTTCCCTAGCACCTAGCGCTGAATTTGGTTGTAGCGGTTGTAACAAAGTATCTAGCGCGATCGCAGTATCCAAAGGCACGGTGCGAAAACTGTTTCCTAAGCTAAAAACCAGCGTGGAAAACTCATCCGTCCAAGGCGATTTCGACCCTAAATGAGTGAAGCGCAAGGCGATACCAATTGCGCTCCACAGTAACAATAGTAACCAGTGGAATTTTAGATTTGGGATTGGGGATTTGGGATTTATCATCAATCTGCCAACTCAAATCTAAAATTTACCAGAAAAAATCAGTTTAAAGCCACCTCATCGAAAACCTCTGGGAGCGGGGCGGGTTTACTTTAACTGTTTGTTTTGATCAAAAGTAACTGGTAAAACCCGCCCCTACAATCGGTATATGTTGATGCGTAGCATTCAAGGACAATTGATATTAGTGAGCGTAACTGTCAACTGTCCACTGTCAACTGTCAACTGTCCACTGTCCACTGTCCACTGTCCACTGTCCACTGTTGAACATTATTTCTTCACGTCGGTGACGCGCCAACTCAGCTTTAAATTCAGCCAGAAATTCCAGACAGTGACCAAAGCGATCGCAATCAGTTTTGATACATATGCATTCATGCCAATGGCAAATAGCAAATTTACGATCAAGGTTTGTAAAATAATTCCTGCGAGGCAGATAATGTTGAATTTCAGCAGCCGCTTTAAGCGCTGACGCTTTCCGGGCTGGCGTTTAGAAATATCGCCAAAAGTCCAAAAATCGTTCCACAAGAAATTATTGATTACCGCTACTTCTGCCGACAGTATGGTACTGCGAGTCAGCCCTAAACCCAGGATGGTACGCAATATATAAAATACGGTCATGTCTACAAACACGCCGCTGAAACCCACCATACCAAAGCGGAAGAAGCGGGCAACTGGGCCGACGGAAAAGCGCAAGCGAACCAGGTGGCGAATATAATCTACATACTGTTTCCAAGTAACTTTACTTTCGCCTTCTTGGCGCTCTTGAAATACATAGCCAATTTCACCAATCCAGGGTACACGTCCGCGAGCCAGTACTTCAATTTGAATTTTGTAACCCAGGGGACTCATTTCGCGACCGGCGATGCATTTGCGGCGTACCATAAAGTAACCGCTCATCGGATCGGTGACGCGACCGATCACTTCTGGCAGGATAATTAAACCTAAAGTTTGAGCGCCACGGGATAAAAAGCGACGAATCACACTCCAGTCGCTGACGCCGCCGCCTTCTACGTGCCGGGATGCGATCGCCATATCGCCTCCCCGCTTAATTTCGCCCCAGAGTTTCTCTAACAATTCTGGCGGGTGCTGCAAATCGGCATCGATTACGCCGATTACCTCTCCCCGCGCCGCTTGCCAGCCGCGAATTACTGCGGTAGAAAGCCCCTTTTCTTCTACCCGCCGCATCACTCGCAGTTGGGGATAAAGAGGCATTAAATCTTGAGCAATTTTCCAAGTACCGTCGGGGCTATTGTCATCAACTACAATCAGTTCGTATTCTCCGGGGAGAAATTCATCGAGCAAAGTACTCAATTGCTGCACAATTTTTTCGACGTTTTTTCCCTCGTTGAAAGTGGGAATAATCAGAGAAAAAGTTAAGGGGCGATTATCCCCATCAATCGCAGTAGGTGGTACTTCAGGAATTACTAAAGCGCCAGTTGGAACCGGCAGGAGCGAATTAGGTTGGCTGTTGCTCATTTAGCTGAACGAGTGTAAAGGTTGACTGTAAATTCATCGATGTCCATCGTGCCGGACAACTGTTGTGTTTTGGTTGGTTTGCACGGTTGTTTGCTCCTGCAAAAAGCCGTTTGCAACACTTTTTCAATTTTGCGCTTTTCGGCCTGCTTTTGGGCTTCGGTTTTTAGAGCAGACCAAACTGGTTTAGCGCTATCCAAGAAAATTAAGCGCGAATATTTCGATCCTTCTGCACCCTGAAGCACTTTTTCTAAACTCGGAGCTAGCTTAGCAGGCGCGCGAGCCAATAGGTTTACCGAAGTATTAGCAGGCGTGTAATAAGCCAAACGCAGAACGTGTCCCCAAGCATTCGAGTTCATGGCGATTAAAGTTGGGGTGGTGGGTGCTTGCCGAATCAAATCGGCGACTTGGTGGAACATAGCGCGCGATCGCAGCGTGTAATCCCCCACGCCAACGAGCAAATAAAGTAACAATAAACCCCCCGCCACGGGAGGTAGCCATCTCCCAGATGCCTGTAACAGCCAAGTTGCGATTAACAGCAAGCATCCGGGCAGAATAAAGATCAACGTTCTCCCTTGACCAAAACCAACCGTGTACTTTTGGGTGATGATATCTATCAACAATGCCACCAATAGGGGAACGATGCCCAAAACAAAAGCCACAGCCAAGCTGCGACGTTCTCCCATGCGCCAGAGACTGATGGCACAAGCAGCCAACAGCGCGATCGCAATTGTCCCAGCTACGGTAGCAACCCCTACCGGCAAGCTGGTTGCCCAGTCTCCCAAAACTAAATGGTTGCCCAAAGTTTGAGCGGCATCTGTGAAGTGCTGAAACCCACCGGCGCTGTCAAACTGACCGCCGAGGTTGGGTCGATTTCGCAGTTGCTGTCTGGTGCCCCACCATGCCCAAGGCAGCGTCAACAGCACGCCAATCCCCAAGCGCAGCGCGTGGTGCCACCAGCGACGCCGGTCAAATACCACAGCAAAAATACCCAGAGTGATTACCCAGTGGGAAAACAAGTACTGAGTCAACAATCCCGCCGCCACCGAGCCAATTAATACTGCACTCCAAAACTGTTGCGAGCGAGGTGATTGAGGGTCTTTGTCGGCATCTGGCGCGCTTTCTGCCTCATTTTTTATACCCGTGAGATGCAGCATCGCCCAAGCACTGAGAATTGCCCACAGCACCAGAGGCGCGTACATACGGATATTGAGCGAATGGGATAAATAGTAAGGATTGGTGGCGAGTAAAGCAGCCAAAATCAATCCACCGCCACGACCTAGTAAAAACCGTCCGAGTCCGTAGGCGCTAGCTATGGCACCCGTGCTAATTAAGGCGATTAAAGCCCGCGTAGCGATTTCGCTGCTGCCAAATAGCCGCATCCAGAAATGCAGGAACAAAAACGACAGCGGGGGATGAACGTCGGTAACTAGACCTTTTAAGACATTGGCGATCGCTTGCACCCCTGCGGTGAGCGATACGCTAAACAAAGCCGTATATTCCCGCAGCACAACGGGTACAGCTTGCGGCCCATCATAGTTTACCGCTTGCCCGCTAGAAACGAGAACCGATAAAACTTCGTCATACCAAAATTCCCGGGTTCCCAGGTTAAGAAGGCGTAATAGGATACCGATTGCTATACCCGCAATTAGCAAAAATTCCAGGGAAAAGCGTGTCGGGAGTTTCAAAATCGGGAAGCTGCGGCTCATACACTTTCACTTTTACTGCAATAAAAATTAACCGAAGCCATGTATATGAGAATTTTCACGGTTGGTGTTAAAGTTCAGGATACCCAAGAATTACTGTGCTATAAAAGCTCTAGCACTTAAATTTTTTACCAGACAATACTTAAGTATAAACTTTTCCGTATTTTTACGATCTTTATCTGGATTTTGACGATGCCCTCTGATTTAAATTCCGTAGAACTCTCGATAGTGGTGCCGCTTTACAACGAGGAACCCAATATCGACTACCTGTTTGAGCGCGTAGAATCGGTGCTAAAACGCCTGAATACAAGCTATGAGATTGTCTGCGTCAATGATGGCAGTAGAGACAACACCCTTAAGTGTTTGATCGAGCATCATCATCGTAACCCAGCGATTAAAGTTGTCAACTTCTCCCGCAACTTTGGCAAAGAAATCGCTCTCACTGCTGGAATTGACTATGCCACGGGTGCTGCGGTAATACCGATTGATGCGGACTTGCAAGATCCGCCGGAACTAATTGAAGAACTCGTTGCTAAGTGGCGCGAAGGTTATGATGTGGTTAATGCCACCAGGCGATCGCGCGCCGGAGAAACTTGGTTAAAGCGCTTTACTGCCAACGCCTTTTACAACACTATCGGTAGCATGAGCCGGGTTCCCATACCCGCCAATACCGGCGACTTTCGCTTATTGGATCGGCGCGTAGTTGACTCGCTCAAACAATTACCAGAACGGACTCGGTTTATGAAAGGGTTGTTCGCTTGGGTAGGATATAAGCAAACAACCGTGATGTTTGACCGCCAACCCCGTCTGAAAGGAGCCACTAAGTGGAATTACTGGCGTCTGTGGAATTTTGCCCTGGACGGGATTGCCTCATTTAGCTTTCTGCCGTTGAAAGTTTGGGGCTATGTCGGCTTGACTATATCTTCGTTTTCATTGCTTTACGCTGTTTATTTAGTCCTTCGCACGCTGATATATGGCATCGATGTTGCTGGTTATCCTTCGTTAATGGTAGCTGTACTATTTTTGGGAGGGATTCAACTCCTAACCTTGGGAATTATTGGCGAATATCTGGGTCGCGTCTACGAAGAAGTTAAAGGACGCCCGCTGTATTTGGTGCGAGAAAGCTATGGTTTTGATCGCGCTCGATCTACTGAACGGGCAATTGAACCCTCGAAGGAAGAAAATCAAAAGACTAAGCTTGATGTTTAGCAGATATTTTCAACATTGTTAACTTTGACGACCCATACCAATCACTGAAATGCTCCTCGATCGTCTGCAAAAATTTTTCACCGCCCCTACTACCAAAACATTCAGTCCGCGGGGAATATTCTGGTTCGCTTTAAGCATCACTTTTGCCGCAACTTACGGACTGATAGCCCTTAAGCAAGCATTTCGGTCAGAGTACGTAATAGAGGACGATGTGCGGGTGTTTGTATTTTGGTTGCAGCAATTTTCCGATCGGGCTTTGCTGCCCAATGATTTTATAGTTGATTACTATAAATCCGTTACGCCACCTGGTTATGCGGCTTTGTATCAGCTGATGGCAGCTATAGGGATAGATGCAATTTTGCTGAGTAAAATTCTGCCGGTATTGCTGATGCTGCTCGCGACGGGCTACGGTTTTGCTTTATGCATGGAAATACTGCCAGTACCAGCCGCCGGATTTATCGCCACATTGCTGTTAAACCAAAATGTTTGGATGAAAACAGTAATTACTAGCACCCCCAGAGGTTTTGTATATGTATTGTTGCCAGCTTTTGGTTATTATTTGTTGCGCCGATCGCTCATCCCCTGTCTGGTAGTCATCATACTGGAAGGACTCATTTATCCTCCATTTGAATTCATCATCGCCGGAGTGTTGATCCTGCGGCTATTGCGCTGGGAAAATGGGCGCCCGGGTTTCTCTCAAGAACGCAGCGATTATATTTTCTGTGCGGCTGGTTTGGGGGTTGCCGTACTCGCCATGTTACCCTATGCCTTAAGCTCGTCTCAATTTGGCCCTACGATCTCAGCCGCCCAAGCAAGGGCAATTCCAGAATTTGGCATCGACGGAAGATCCCCATTTTTTAGCGACGATCTGGTAGAATTTTTCCTCTACGGCTGGCAAAGCGGTTTGCTGACGGCTGGGCCGTTTGAGCCTCGTTGGGTGGGCTGGACTGGGTTTTTATTGCCGATTCTGTTGCTATTTCCCTCCCGAATTCCCTTAGCGAGTAAAGTCACCAGCGGCGTCACGGTGTTGCTGCAAATGGCGATCGCATCCTTGGGTATGTTTTTTATCGCCCATGCCGTACTGCTCAAGCTTTATTTTCCCAACCGATACACATACCATTCCCTGCGAATTTTAATCGCTTTAGCAGCAGGAATGGCGCTGATATTGATATTCGATGCGATGCTCGAATGGGCAAGAAGGCAAACAATGGGGAGCTTCTATTGGAAACAATTGTTAGCAATGGGAGTAACCATTCTGTTTGGGGCTTCACTTGTTTTTTATCCAGTTTATTTGAATTCAAAAAACTACAATTTCCCCAGAGCGCCTTATGGAGTAGTGGGTTCGGTGCCACAACTTTATGAGTTCTTTGCCAAACAGCCTAAAGACATTCTGATCGCCTCTCTATCCTATGAAGCGGATAATCTACCAACGTTTGCTAAAAGGTCTATTTTGGCAGGTTGGGAATATGCAAATCCCTATCATTTAGGGTACTACAATCAAATTCGCCAACGGCAAACCGATCTGATCCGCGCTCAGTACAGCGGTGACTTGGCAGAGGTAAAAGCTTTTACGCAGAAATATGGGGTAGATTTTTTACTCTTAGATCGCTCAGCCTTTACCTCTGAGTATCTGACCAAAAATCGCTGGTTCAAACAGTGGCGATCGATCGCTAAAGAGGTGCAAGCAAATTTACAACAGCGCGTTCCAGCTTTGTCTAGTGTCCTGCAACGCTGTTCTGCTTGGCAAAATGAAGCTTTAGTTGTTTTGCCAGCCGAATGTATCGTCAAATCTGCCTCTAAATAACCGCAACTTGTTCTACATCGTCTAAGGAATACCACAGAAATGCTACAAAGTAATAAACTCGAGCATAGAACCAACATTTATCTTTTGGTAATACTCGCGATCGCAGCGGTTTTAAGGATGATTTTCCTTTCAAAAGTCCCGATTGGATTTTATTGCGATGAAGCTTTTGATGGTTACGAAGCCTACTGTCTGCTTCAGACTCTACGCAGTTCTAGCGGGGAATTTCTCCCACTATTTTTAAAGCGCTTTAATATTGATTATAGCGAAGCGTCTTTTAAATATATTATAGCTCCGTTTATCCATGTTTTCGGGCTGAATGAATTTGCAGTTAGGCTCCCCGCAGCCATCATCGGCATTCTAACTATTCTGGTTGTATACTACATAGCTAAAGAATGTTTTGGTAAAAAAGTGGGATTAATTTCTGCGCTATTTTTAGCGATAAATCCCTGGGATATACACTTTAACAGAATCGCTTTTAGAGTTAACTTACTGGTGCTATTGTTTTGCTTAGGACTGTTATTTTTTATCAAAAGCTTTAGAAATCCGAAGTATCTGCCTCTCAGTGCTGCGATATTCGCGGTAAGCCTTCATACTTATACCGCTGGTAGAGTATTTATTCCCGTTTTCCTTCTGGCGCTTGCCATATTTTTTTGGGAACATTTGTGGAGCAATAAAAAACAAACCTTAATTGCAATTGCTATATTTTTACCCATTTTTATTTTTCTTTTCACCCAGTGGACGACTCCAGAAGGAATGGTAAGAGTTAGGAGTGCTGGAGGCATACACAATCCTTTGATATCTGCCTACAGCTATCTGACTTATTTTAGCCCTAAACTGCTTTTTTTTACAGGACATCCCGATTATAGATTTAGCAATCGGTCAATGGGAGCTTTCCATTACTTTGAACTGATAACTATTCCAGCCGGTTTGTTTTTCCTATTAAGGGAAAATGGAAAATATAAAATTATTCTACTGCTTTGGCTACTGCTTTACCCGGTTCCTGGATTTCTGATATCCCACTATCATGCTAATCGCGGGTTTGTTGGCGCTCCCATATTTGCCATTTTGTCGGCTTATGGAATATCTAAAATACTAGAACAATTTAGAGTCAGTACCAAAGTCTATGTCTCTATAATTGCTTTTTTAGCAGCAGCGAGCATTGCAATTTTTTGTAAAAATTATTTTGTCGATTATCCCAACAACAGCGCCTATGATTGGCAGTACGGAATTAGGGATGCGATCGCTTATGCAGAGAAAAGTTCATACAACTGCGTAGTAGTCAGTAATGATATAGGTAGATCTTGCGGTCAGTCATTCATTTTTGTGGCTTTTTATACTAAGTATCCTCCCGCTCAATATCAAGCAAATCAACTCAATAAAACCGATGCAAATGGGGATAGAGTTATGGGTAAATATCGGATTGTTAAGTTACCTAAAGATCCCGCACCAGTAATGAAAAGGTCATTGCATGAAAAAGATAAGTGTTTATTGATTGTAGATGCTAAAAAAATGGGAGAAATATCAGCAACAGGATTTGATTTGCAACAGGTTAGCGCGATCAAAGATCCGCGAGGAGTAGAATTGATTAAATTAATCGAAGTCACAAAGAAAACTTAAGGGAGTAATATTGAAACATTCAGATTAAATCAAACTATCGAGCGAGTAGGAGTTATGGTGTGATGAATTTTAAAAGTGGTGTTTTTTTACTAACCGTAGTTTGTATTATCGCGACAGGTGTTGGGGTTTACCTACTCGGAGGAATTGACCAAGCGCAGTTGCAAACTTGGTTGAAACAGGCGGGTGTATGGGCACCCGTTACTTATATCGTCCTTTACACAGTAGGAACGATATTAATATTGCCTTCAACCCCACTCAATCTCAGCGGCGGGGCAATTTTTGGTGCTTGGTTGGGTACGCTTTGGACTACAATTGCAGCGGTAATTGCTGCTGTTGTAGCTTTTGCTTTTACCCGCACGGTAGGACGAGATGTAGTAGCGAGAAAATTTGCTGGACGCTGGGAAGCAATGGATGCAGAAATGCGTCAGGGCGGTCTATTTTATATGTTTGCCATTCGCTTATTGCCCATTATTCCCTACGGGTTGGTTAATTTTGCTGCGGGTTTAACTTCGATTCGATTTCGTGATTACTTTGTTGGGACTCTTTTAGGTACGGTACCGGGAGTTTTGCCCTTTGTACTGTTAGGAAGTTCGGGTTTGCAAGCGTTGCGAACCGGCGATGTTTTGCCGCTGATGGGAGCGTTGGGTTTGACTGGTATACTTGTAGGCGGTGCAACTTGGTATCGGCGTCGTCGCACCGATCGCCGAAAAGCTTTACAAGAAACTGAGTCCACCGATATCGATCGAACTAAATAACTGATTTATATCTCTTTTAAACACCCGTCAGCGAGGAAATTATGCTCTCAAAAGAACAGCCAACATACTCCAATTGGTTACGAATTTTGCTCGTTATCCTGTTGGTGATGGGCGTGTTTTTTCGATTTGCTAACCTCGATAAAAAACTCTATTGGAATGATGAAGTCGCTACTTCAATCAGAATTTCTGGCTACAGCTTCAAAGAAATTCAACAGTCAGCTTTGCAGGGTAATGAAATGACTGTAGAAGATTGGCGAAAATATCAGTATCCCAATCCAGAAAAAGGTTTAATCGATCTAGTTAATGGTTTGGCAACAGAAGAACCTCAATTACCGCCTTTATACTTTGCATTAAACCGCTTTTGGGTGCAGTTGTTTGGTAATTCTGTGGCAGTTACTAGAAGTTTTTCTGCTGCGGCAAGTTTGCTGGCGTTTCCTTGCATTTATTGGCTTTGCCAAGAATTATTTGCCTCTTCACTAACCGGATGGGTAGCAATGGCACTAATCGCTATCTCTCCATTGCACCTGTTGTATGCCCAAGAAGCGCGACCTTTTAGCCTGTGGATAGTAACTATCTTACTCTCCAGCGCTGCTCTATTGCGAGCAATGCGGGTTAAAACAAAGTTGAGCTGGATTGTTTATGCATTTACTTTAGTATTGGGATTCTACACATATCTACTTTCGGGATTAGTGGCGATTGGACATGGCATTTACGTCATCGTCAACGAAAGGTTTCGCTTGACTAACCAAGTGAAGGCTTATCTGCTTGCTTCTTTGACTGGAACGATCGTTTTCATCCCTTGGATATTTGCTATTTTGAGTGGGTTTTCAGAAGTTAGCGAAACTACAGACTGGTCAAAAGAAAAAGTACACTTACCCGCTTTAATGAGGACGTGGATCTTAAATTTAAGCAGAGTTTTTTTTGATGTTAATCAAAGTTTCTTGAGTCGCAATTTTTTAATTTACATATTCATTATATTTTTGGTGGGATATGCAGTTTATTTTCTCTGCCGCCAAACTCCAAAGCCAGCTTGGCTATTTGTTTTAACCTTGATTGGAGTGACAGCGGTAGCTTTAGCATTGCCGGATGTAATTTCCAGCGGAAAACGTTCTGCTGTGATTCGATATCTGATACCTTCTTACCTGGGTATGCAAATTGCGATCGCTTACCTTTTTGCTACTAATATATCTGCCCTTTCTCTGAAAAACTGGCAAAGAAAACTCTGGCAAATCGCGCTGATTATCTTGCTTTTTTCTATGGGTGTTATTTCCTGTGCAGTCAGTTATCAATCAGAAAGTTGGTGGAATCGGTATAGACAAACTTACTTTCCCGAAATTGCTCAGGTAATTAAACAGGTTGAACGCCCAGTTGTGCTAGCTCATTGGTACAATTTATTGAGTTTGAGGTATATAGTTAAACCTGATGTGCGACTTGTATCATTTTACCTTCAACCTGTTGAGAAGAAGCCATCCAATCCGCTGAAAGAGGTAAAAGATTTATTTATCTACCTTCCTCCAGAGGGTATGAAAGAGTTTCTGGAAAAAAATTATAACTATCGCCTAGTCAAAACTTACTCTTGGAAGGGTGAATCAGATCCGGTTAAAAAAGTTGGCTCTACCGTTTTGCAACTATCTAAACAGGGCAAGGTTAATTCTGAGCGGTAATTTAGCAACCCGGTTTTTTTAACAATACCTTCGTCAAAATGCGACGACACCCTTAAGGGTATCGCTATACAAACAAAGGCTGCCTTCGCAGCCTATAACCAAGAATTCAGCCCGCCGAAGGCGGGCTTTGTTTGTGTAGACTCAGGCTTTTTTAAGGGGTAATTTGAATCCGCTTCCCCCTTTTTTAAGGGGTAATTTGAATCCGCTTCCCCCCTTTTTAAGGGGTAATTTGAATCCGCTTCCCCCCTTTTTAAGGGGTAATTTGAATCCGGTTCCCCCCTTTTTAAGGGGGGTTAGGGGGGATCGAACCGACAAAATTTGTAACTAGCAACTTACGTTATTATGATTCTTTGGCGATCGCTGCCTCATATATCGGATACTGACCAAACTTCCCTAGTTTGGCTAATTTAATGCCAAATCGTTGGTTTCCTTTGCTAAATTTTAGCGTTTCTGGTTTGGCTTCGGGAACGTTGCACTTGCGGTGAGGATAGCATACATAAATAAACGATCGATTTCCTTGATCTACTAAAGCGCTTCCCAATCTGACCAATTTCTGGCTATCTTCTACCCGAAAAAATATTTTATTTCCACTTAATCCGGGTTCTAAAGCTTGCGCTACAAATTGATGAGACATGGCAATGACTTGATGGGGATCTTTTTGCAAAAATTGGATTGCTGGTAAATAACCTTCATGGGTTTTATTTAAGAAAGCCGTTCCTGCAAATACGTTTTTATTAATTCCAATTACAACCAGCATGGAAAAAATTAAGAAGCAGCCGTATTTAATCGCTGGTTTTGCTTTTAATTGGATTAATTGTAACTCCTTGATGGCAGCTAAGGAAATAATCGGAACTAGAACTAATAAGAACCTTGTTCCCCATTGCAATCCACCAGCAATTTGTTTTTGGGTACTAACGGGAACAATCAAAGAAACTCCGACGATAAAGAAGAGGCAGATGAGATAGATTGCAGCAAGTTTGATGTTGAATCTTCTTTTGGCGATCGCAGAGATTACCAAATATACAACCGGGAAAAATGTTATCGGCAAGTATTCAAATATTGCCCAACTGAGTTGACCAAAGTTTTTTCGGGCATCTCTTAATCTTTGGGGTAATGTTTGTTCCTCGACTACTTGAATCGCATGAATCCCTAAAGGGTGATTGTAAATCAGTTTATTCGATACAAAGAACAATGCAACTGTCACCACCATACTGATAACAAAAATTTCTCGGTTTTTGGTTAGGTAGTCGAGTCTGCCCAATGTCAATCTTTTATTGATAAAATCCAATTGCTTGAACTTATTTAAAGATGCCAAATAAACTAGCACGACGCAAAGTCCAACCAGACAGAGAAATTCTGGTCTAAACCAGACGGCTAAACCTATTAAAACTCCACTTAATACAGCATCTTTTTTAGATAATCCTTGGGAGTTGCCAGGAATTAATAAAGTAGAAAATCCGTGAAAAGCCAGCGCCACCGCCAGGGTATGTTCCCAATACATCGCACTATACATCGATAAATGGGAAGCAAAAATAACCACAGCTAAACCAATAGCTGTAAACAAGCTGTCGATCTTTAACCGACGGCACGCCCAATAAAAACTCAGCCAGATTGCCCAAGTTGCTACGAGGGGAACTAAATAAAATCCTCGATATCCAAACAAGGCATAAAAAGGTGCGGTTACTAGAGGAAATGTATAGGGAAAGGTAATCCAATATTTATTGTTTAAGTTATAAACAAAAGGAGTTTCAAACGGATACAAGCCATTATTCCAAAGGTTTTGTACCCAGGTTTGCGGCGGGGGAACTAAATCAAACCGCAACTGACCAGAACCCAATTGCTTTGATAGCAAAGCTTTTAACCCAGCATCGCCACTAAAAAATACATTTTCTGGAATGAGTAATTGCAAGTAAAGCGTAAATAAAATTCCAGCAAATATCACTATCCAAGGCAAAGCCTGCCGTCCAATTTTTAGGTTTTGACCCTCTGGCTTTTTTTTCTCTTTATCCTTTTCCATATAACCTCTCAAACCGATAGTTTGACTCTAGTTGCTAATTGCTAACTGCTAACTGCTAATGGTAGCATTTTTTGGGATATTAGCCATTAGCGATTAGCAAACACAATTGTAAAGATTGATTTAAAAGATTCTGAAATTACTCCTTAACGCGAGTCAGGAACATCAACATATTTATGGTTAGCAGCAACAATTTTCTCTGTTTGGGACAAAGTTTAAGCGCAGCCAGAGAAAAAATTAGCCGCATTCCTTGCTAGCAAACGCACCTGATAGAGGATTTCCTGGCAGAATTGAGAAAGTGACAAGAACGTTGGGTGGATGTCCCGTGACGACTAAAACTGTTGACACGATTTTGAACCGCGTTGTTGCAGGTTACGACTTATCGCCGGAAGAGGGAGTTTTTTTATTAAAGCAAACCGATGAGGGTGCTTTAGGGGCGATGCGGGAAACTGCGGACTGGATGCGCGATCGCATCGCTGGCAACGCGGTCACCTACGTCATCAACCGCAATATTAACTTCACCAATATCTGCGAGCAACATTGTAGTTTCTGCGCTTTCCGGCGCGATACTGGAGAAAATGGTGCTTATTGGTTAGATTGGGCGCAAATTCTTGAAAAAGCAACCGATGCCGTCGCGAGGGGTGCCACCGAAATCTGCATCCAGGGTGGACTCAATCTCGATGCCAAACTCAACGGCGCTGCCTTGCCTTATTATCTGCGGTTGGTAGAAACGATCAAAAGCGAATTTCCCCAACTGCACCTACACGCTTTTTCCCCGCAAGAGGTGCAATTTATTGCCAGAGAAGATGGATTGTCGTACTCTGATGTAATTGCTGCCCTGCGAGATGCTGGAGTCGGTTCGATGCCTGGAACCGCAGCAGAAATCCTCGATGACGAAGTGCGGCGCATTCTTTGTCCGGAAAAAATCGATACCGCAACTTGGCTAGAAATCGTCGAGACGGCGCATAAACTCGGCGTACCGACAACCAGTACCATGCTTTCCGGTCATATAGAAACCCCAGAACAGCAGATAATCCATTTAAGTCAATTGCGACATCTGCAACAAAATGCTTTAGAAAAGGGTTACCCAGCCCGCTTTACCGAATTTATTTTACTCCCCTTTGTCGGTCAGGAAGCTCCCAAACCCTTGCGCCGCCGCGTTGGCAGAGATCAACCCGTTTTACAAGATGCCCTGTTATTGACCGCCGTAGCGCGACTGTTTTTGGGAAAATGGATACCCAACCATCAACCCAGCTGGGTCAAACTCGGTCTAGAAGGGGCAAAATTAGCCTTGAGATGGGGTTGTAACGATATCGGCGGTACTTTAATGGAAGAGCATATTACTACGATGGCTGGCGCGGTGGGCGGCACTTGTATGGAAGTGGAAACCCTGCAAGCGGCGATTCGTTCCTTGGGGCGTCCTTACAAACAACGGGATACACTTTATAACATTGTTGGTAACAGTTGACAGTTGACAGTTGACAGTTGACAGTTGACAGTTAGTCAACAGCCCCAATTTTCGGTTGTCGGTTGTCCACCCAAAGGTAAAACCTGCCCCTACACAACGGAAAAATCGCCAAGTTTGCAATTAGCGATTAATTACGACCCATGAAGAAAAAAAAGAAATCGTCGTTGCTGCTATTTTTGGGAGTAACTTTGTTGCTGATTAATGGTGGCGCTGCTGCCTACTGGTTTCTGGTTCACAAACAGCCAGTTTTGGGATTGCCCCCAGGTGCTAATCTGATTCCTCAAGATGCGTCGCTGACGCTTTCTGTTACCACCGATAGCAACCAATGGCAGCAATTGCGGTCATTTGGCACGCCACAAACCCAAGCTGCTTTTGCCAAGACTTTGGCGCAGTTGCGCGATCGCTTCCTCTCCTCCAACGGCTACAATTACCAGCGAGATATTCAACCTTGGGCAGGTAAAGAAGTTACTTTTGCTTATTTACCCACCCAACAAATCAATCCCACTCAGCCATCCTCAACCCTCATCCCACAAACCAATAACCCCAGTCAACAATCGGTAGTAATGATATTGCCGATTGATAACCCACTGCAAGCCAAACAAGCATTAGAACCCACTAACAGTCCCCTGCAACAAGGAAAATGGATTAGCCGCACCTACAAAGGTATCGAAATCAAAGAAACCAAAACTGGAGACGCTCTCAACATTAATTCTACTCAGTATTCTGCCACCGTACTAGACCGCCGTTTCTTAGTCGTTACCACCAATCCAAAAGCTACCGAACGCATCATCGATACTTTTCAAAGTAGCGAATCTTTAGCCAATGTACCAGGCTTTAAAGCAGCTTGGGAAAAAATAGAAACCGAGCAGCCTTTTGCCAGATTATTTATTAACGTACCCGTAGCCATAGCCGCCGCTAAAAATTCCCAGCCGCAACTTTCTAACCAAAACTTTGCTCAAATTCAACAGCAGGGCGTGGCAGCAACCATGAGCGTTAAACCAGAAGGGTTGCTATTTAAAAGTATTTCGTGGCTTCAGCCGAATAGCGACAAAAAATATGCGGTCAAAAACGAAACAGGCAAAATGTCTATCCGGCTGCCAGCCAACACCTTAATGATGATGTCCGGAGGGAATTTACAGCGATTTTGGCAAGATTACATCCAAGGCGCCGAATCAAATCCCCTGACGCCATTTAAACCAGAACAAATTCGCAGTTCGGTGCAAAAATTTACCAATTTAGATTTAGAAAAAAATCTCCTTTCCTGGATGGGAGGAGAGTTTTCTTTATCTTTAGTTCCCCTACCTCAAGAAAACTCGAACTCTGGGGAAAATCAACCCGCAGCACCTGGTTTAATATTTATGGTAAAAGCAAGCGATCGCGCCGCCGCCGAAACCACGCTGCAACAGCTAGACCAAGTAATGAGCAATCAAAATAAATTCAAGGTAGAAAAAACGATCATCGGCAATAAACCAGTCACGAATTGGATTGCGCCAGATCGGGAATTAACCATTACCCAAGGTTGGTTAGATGAAAACGTTGCTTTCTTGGCACTAGGAGGAGTGACCAACACGATTCTCCCACAACCTAAAATTAGTTTGGTGCAAAGCGATCGCTTCCGCAACACCGTACCCCTAGAACTAAAATCCAACAACGGTCATTTCTACCTCGATGTTGAAAGTTTGGGCGTAGACAGTACAGCTAGATTTTTAACGTTTCTATTTCAACTTTCCACAGATCCTAACACCCAAAAAACCCTCACCAATCAACTGTTACCCATTCGCGCTATCGGCGTTACCGCCGCCGTTAGCGATGAACGCAGTACCCGCTTTGATGTCTTCGTCTCGCTGAAAAAAGCCGGAGTTCCCAAACCTTTACCCAGTCCTACACCCGAACGGTTTTCCCAGCCATCTCTTTAGAGAGTAAATCAAGTTGCTAATCGCTAATAGTTAATCGCTAGCTGCGAGAAATGTTGTCCTATCAATTAACGATTAGCTATTAGCAAGAACCAAATTTATAAATAGTATAGAATAGATTTAGCAAGAGTTATATCGAGCAGAAAAATATTTAGTTAAACCAGCCCCTACAAGCATTAAAACGATGACAAAAAATAAAGCAATAAAATAAATTTCAGACTGTAGGTAACATTCTAGATACAATACTAAAACATCGATTGGGGAGAACACTGTATGGATCTGGTTGTACTCCAGAACTGGCTGGATAATACAAGCTTCGCTGTCTTATTTATTACCATGCTGATCTATTGGGGGGGCGCAGCATTCCCCAACATCCCGTATTTACCAGCTTTGGGGACAGCCGGGATGGCGATCGCAAACCTCTGCATAGCTGCTATGCTGGGGTCGCGCTGGCTAGAAGCCGGTTATTTCCCCTTAAGCAACTTGTACGAATCCCTATTTTTCCTCACTTGGGGAATCACAACCATTCACTTAGTCGCCGAAAATATGAGCCGTTCGCGCTTAGTCGGCGTGGCGACGGCACCTGTAGCAATGGGTATAGCGGCATTTGCCACCATGACCTTACCTGGCGAAATGCAATCAGCAGCACCCCTAGTACCCGCCTTAAAATCCAACTGGCTGATGATGCACGTCAGCGTCATGATGCTGAGTTACGCCACCTTAATGGTAGGTTCATTGCTAGCGATCGCATTCCTCTTCGTCACGCGGGGACAAAACATCGAACTCAGAGGTAGTTCCGTCGGTACCGGCGGCTTTCGCAATAGCCAGTATAAATTGCGTCGCGCCGAAGAATTTGTTACCCAACCCGCAGACACTACAATTGAACCAGCAGGCGATCGCAACGGCAACGCCAAAACAGCCGTTCTCAGCCCCGTAAAAACCGCCCCAACGCCAACACTCAAACCATCCGAACCCCTTTCACCCCAACGCCTCAACCTAGCGGAAATCCTAGACAACATCAGCTACCGCATCATCGGACTAGGCTTTCCCCTACTCACCATCGGCATTATCGCCGGTGCAGTTTGGGCAAACGAAGCCTGGGGTTCATACTGGAGTTGGGACCCTAAAGAAACTTGGGCATTAATCACCTGGCTAGTATTTGCCGCCTATCTCCACGCCCGCATCACCCGCGGATGGCAAGGGCGTCGTCCCGCAATTTTAGCAGCAACCGGCTTCGTTGTCGTCTGGGTTTGCTACCTCGGCGTCAACCTCTTAGGTAAAGGATTGCATTCCTACGGCTGGTTTTTCTAATGCCAAACGCATAAATTCGCGGCGACACAGCCTAACGACTAAAGTCGCGGCTACACAGACAAAGTCCGCCTGCGCGGACTAAATTCAATAAATTCAAGCCTGCGGAGGCAGGCTTTGTTTGTATAGCCGC
>ERZ1066124.351-NODE-351-length-34005-cov-25.902091_pt1 | contig 34005 bp, 32 predicted proteins | sample MGYA00382771_ERZ1066124 | MGnify/ENA primary metagenome ERZ1066124 (study PRJEB33369, sample SAMEA5778354) | biofilm metagenome | biome: Industrial cooling water; feature: Water cooling tower basin; material: Biofilm | place: United Arab Emirates | collected... | reverse complement strand
TTATTCTTCTTGGTAACGAGAGACTTTCTCTATCGCTTTTGGTAAACATTGGTCGTGTAAACTGCATCCTTTACAACGCTTGCTGTAAATTGCTTGCGGCATGGCGCCTGTTTCAATTAATCTATTTACATCGCTAATTGTGGCAATCGTATATTGTCGCAATTCGTTGGAAAGCTCTACAGTTTGACGTTGATGAGTTTGAGCATAATAAACGTATCCCGTTGAGATTGTTTTTCCTGTCATCTCCTCTAAACATAAAGCTTGCGCGCAAACTTGTAATTCATCGTTATCCCATTCACCTTTATGTCCACGTTTGTATTCAACCGGATAAATTTCTCCACTTTCAACTTCAATCAAATCTGATTTGCCAATTAATCTATATTGCTCAGATTTAAGCCATACCGCTCTAACTTGAAATATTTCTTCCCGGTATGTTTCGCTCATCGTATGAACATTATCGTGTAAACTAGTACCTTCAATGGTGTACTGGTTGTCAGTAAATTCACCAATACAAAACATTCTCCAGCAGCGATGCGAACAATAGGCATATTGGTTTAATGCCGCAATTGGTATATATTCTGTCATATACTATAAACATGCTACGAAACATTCATTATCTGGAAGCTGTAATTGCTTAAATCTCATTGCTAACGTGAGTATTCCTGAGAGACTAGGTAATATAATGTACTCTCTACTAAAATCATCACACTCAACTTGAATTGGATATGAAATTACACCTAGTTTATATAGCTGAAAAACTATTGAGGCATTTGTTCTTGGACAAACAATTACTCCAGGTAGTAAGTTTTTTTCGAGTTCTGTGAGAAGAGGAGTAGGAGAAACGGCGCCGTTTAGTCGTCGTATAATGTGACAGTCTCTAAATGCTGTTAATTTGTTAAGTTGTGTGTTGATGAAATCTTGGAGTTCACCGTGATAACGTAACCTAAAGCTAATTTCATATATTTCTGCTGCGCGCGCGGTTACTTGAATTAATTCGTCTTTTTGCCTAAATTCGTAATATCTCAGTAAATGAATTGGGTCTAAAATAGTTTCATCTAGCTCATCCAATAATAAACCGTGGGGGTCATAAATATTCAAGTTATCGAATAAGCTATCACGGAATTGAAACAGAGGAGAATAGCTAGCTCTCCAAATTTCCGCAAATTCAAACAGGTCTTCTGCAACCTCTTCATCTTCAAACAGTACAGCTTCATATTCAGCTAAAGTAGTTCTTTTGGTTTCAATGTTCTCCCAATCTTCAGGATAGTGTACTTTAATGAATGCTTTAAGTAAAGCTTGACCACCTTTAACATACTTCCAGTCTTTCTTAATATTCTTCACCGAAGTGTTGCTAAGATTCTCGGCGCCTTGTAAAATTTTCATACGCCAACGGTAATTATCCCAAGTGCGCTTTCCTCCTAAAGTTTCACGCATGGTGTTAAATAACAGAGGTATATAGTCGCTACCGTTTAAGCCTTCTAACTTGACTTCTAATTCTAGCAGTGGACGTGCGATTTCTAAAAATGCTTCAGAACACCAGTAAACACGCAAAAATGGTTTATCTAAACAACGCAAACTCTCAAGCGTCGTTTTTAATGCATTACGTCCTCCTGTTGTATCAAGATTTTCTAAACCTTGTTTCCAAGCTTCATCTGGCAAGTACGCTATTGCTAAGGAAGGTATATCTGTCTCAACTTTTCCTAACACTCGTCCAACTCTTCCTAGTCTCTGCCAAAATGAAGCGCGTTCACGTGCAGAAAATATCAACCAATCTAAATTTTGACGTGTAGGTGCGGGAGTTTTCTCAAAGTTAAACCCAACATCAACCGTACTCGTTGCCAAAATGATTTGTTTCTGTGCTGCTGATTGACGTTCGAGTTGTGGTGTAGAACCTGTGATACGTCCAAATTTTCCATCTAAACCTCTGTTTTTAAGTATATCAGCTAATCGATTTATTTGGTCTTTAGAATCCAAAATTACGGCGCCGTTATGATTGGGTTTTTCCTCTATTAGTTCGACTACCTGTGAAGCTATGCTTAATAAAAAATCGTCTTTCTTCTCAGGTATCGGTCGCAGTTCTAAGTTTACTGCTGTTTGCGATGGTAATAAATTGGATGAATTTTGATTTTCTCCATCAACTCTAACTATTTTTACTCCCTGTTTTCCAAGACTTTCTAAAGCAGCTTCGCAAGCTGGTTCAGGTGTTGCTGTTAATAATACAACACGTCTCTGATTTTTGAAGAAACCAAATACATGGAAATAAGCGATGTAAAATAATAGTCCTACAAGCTTTTTCGCATCATATAGGTGGAATTCATCAATAATTACCGTAGCGAATTGTGTATAAAAACTACTAGCAATGTTGTCTTTATCTAACCTGTTGTACGTAAAGAAGGTAGCATAATAGAAGATATCTGGATTTGTAACGAGGAGAATTGGTTTATTGGCGCCGACTTCTGGGAAAATAGTGCTGGGATTACGCAATACATTATAAAGCTTTTCTCCAGAACGTTTACCAACTTTATCGTTAGACCAACCTTTAATATCTTTAGCAGAAGCAGACTTAACGACGTGGGGTAAACCTGCTTCTTTAACAAACTTTAATGCTGCTTCTGTTTGCTGTTGAACTAAAGCATTAGTCGGTGCTATATATATAGCGCTTGAAGTTGGTTGGTGTAATAATACCGTAAATCCAGCTTTTGTTTTACCCGTACCAGTCGGCGCCAAATCAAGGATAATATTAGCGTCACGCGATTGTTCAAATACATCTACCTGGTGCTGAAGTGCATCACCCATGAATTCTAACTCATGTGGTAAATTAGTACTTGCAGAAATGTTGCGAGGTTCGAGGTTAATTTGCATATTTTGTTTATTGACCACAAAAAGATAATCCTGCGGGAACTATAGCTTCTCCCACTTGCCAAGCGGCGCCTCGAAAGCGTAGATTTTTAATAATCGGTGCAGGCGCCATTGAGATTAAATCAAAGGAAAATGCTTCTATTGGTGGTAAATCGGCGGAATTGAGATAAAACTGAGTAGTATATTCCCCAAATGGCAGTAAAGTAACATTAAAGGTGTTGATAACGCTAACCTTGACTTTACTCATGAACTTACCAACACGAATATAAGGAAGCAACTCACAATCACCAAATACCAGAGTTTGAAATATATTACCGCGTTCAATCATTCGTAGGCACCCAGTTTGAGGAAAATTACTAGGTCTGAAAGAATTTGGCTTTTTACCTTGACGGTGTAATGGTACATCTTCTCTTGCAGTTGCAACCCGGTTATTGGTCATTGCATACCAATAAGCGTCAGAAAGCGCATTAAAACGTTCAAACCGGAAGTTAACTTTATTATTTTTGGGTGAAGCTGGTAATATATAGCAGGTATTTTTGATTGATATAAAATCTTCTTTGTAACTAGGTTTTCCTGTTGCCTGACCTTGAAGACGATAGGGAGAGTTTACCCAACCCAACGCATAAGCTAAAGCGTAATTCCCTATTAATCCTTCAGTATAGTAGGTGTCAGACAACTCCCTAGAAGCAAAAAAGACTGGTTCGAGACAGTGTAACTCAACTAGTTTTGCCTGTTGAAAAGGAATTGCTGACATAATCTAATTACCTACAACGCTTGTATCTTCTTTTTTAGCTTTACCCTTACCTTTTTTCGTCTCTGTTGTAAGTTGACGCCAGGGTTCGTAAGATTGATTGAGACGCTTTAAAAAGTTATCGCGTTGTTCTTCTGACCAATGTTGTTCAACATCAGCTATTAATGTTGTAATCTCGTCAAGGGATAGCTGCACTGATACACCTCTCCTATTTTTCCATGTAGAGATAACTTCTTGGCTTGCTTGAATTAAACGCTTGGTATTTAAAGGGTGTTCTAATGGTTTGGGTAATGCATCATAAGTTGCTTGTACAAGTTCTAATGAACTAGGAAGTTCGCAAATGCTGCCAAAAACACCCAATATTTGATTTTCCATCCGTCCAACACGACTTGAAACGGCGCCGTAGCGGGATGTAAATAATATATTACCGATAATGTAGCGCATTTCATCACTCGTTACATCTTTGAGAGTAACAACATCGAGGAAGTGAACTCCAGGTTTAATATATTCGCTTGTGTTTAAAGAAGTAGATGCTTTGGTGTCTTCTTCTCGTTTCAAACGCATTGTGCCATTTTCATAGATGGCATTGATGGTTCTATCAGCTAAAGTGTCTGTGGAAGGTAAAATACTAAAAGCATCTTCTGTCCAGATACGGCTTTTTTGGGCGCCACCTCCACCTGCAGCAAAACCGTAAAGGAAGCAGTCTACACACATTTCGCAAGGTGCGTTTGTGTTGAGAGAACAAAGTGAACCATCTTTATTAGTATGTAAAAGTTCATGCGCGCGCAAGTGTTCTCTGCCAAAGCGTCTTTCTGGCGCCACTTGTTTACGTTTGGTCATGACTAAACGTTGGATAGTGCTTTCATCTTGGGCGCCTGCTTGAACTGCTTCGCTACAAATTCTTTCTCCTGAACCTTCGGTACGGAATATTGTTTCTGATTGGGTGGTTCGTAGGATAACTAAGGTGATAAATTTACCTTTGGGAAAGTTTTCGTATTTTTGACCAAGTACGGAAGATAGTTTTTGGATGGACATTGTTGACTCCTTGGATGTTTGATTTAACGAACCGCAAAGACGCAAAGGACGCAAAGGAAGAGGAAGAGGTTAGATTATATCTTCTTCATTATTTTCATGTTTTTTCTTGGGAAGCTGCTGATATGCTTCTTGATAGAAAAATAAATATGCTGCTTCTAATTTGTCTTGGTCGGAAAGCAATTTTTCTGGGCGTGATTGATATACTTGTTCATAGAGATTTTGCAGTACTTGGTAGAAAGATTTGATTTGTTCAAATTTTGTATTACCTACGCCATGTTCGCGTATACGGTCTAAGCGTGTATGATATTGCTGCGCGAGTACAGCAAACATAAACTCCAAGTCCATATAGGTTTTTTGTGAGCGAACTGCTGAGGTAAATGCTGTAAACGGTTCTGCTAAAGATGTACGCTTGAAGGAACTTCCCCTTAAGTTTGCTTCTGCTGCTATCTTGGCTGCTTCTTTAAGATATTTAGTTAAAATTGCATTCTCATTTGACATAAGGCTCTCCAGTAAATTATTTAATGGTTCACGTATTCGACTCCAGGTTAAACTTAAATTTGGCTCATCTTGTTCACGTAATACCCAGCGCAGTAAAACGTAATATAAATCTAATGGTCTTGCACACGCGCGCGCTAAGTCGTACAAACAATCATCTACTTTTTGAAGACTGGCAACAGATGTAGCAAGTTTACCTAAATTTCTAAGTCTAGAGAGGATTTTCTCTGCATCTTGACGCTTATATTGTCCTGTATATTGTTCTACCTTTAATAAAGGTTGCAGTGCTGCTGGTATTCCTTCAACTCGACCATAGATATTATTAGATAACTCTATTTCTAAATTTCCTCCGATGCTAAAAGGAAAACCAAACTCTAAAGATAAAGACAATTCTAAACCTAAGCGTAGTGATTTGAGCAAAGCTATCGAAGCATTGGCATCTCCCCAAAGTAAAGGAATAATTACACCGTTATGTACAAAGTCTGGACGCTTGGGAAATGCAAAACCAACAACTTTATTCGATTTGAATTCTATAATATTATCTCGGTAAAGTTGTAGTTCATCTACTGTAACTGTACCACCTTCAGCATTAGTTTCAGCAGCACGTTGAAGAAAATCACGCCATATTCTCAAAAACTCCGGTGATGAACCTTTTGGTAATGAAAAATGTAAATATAATGGTTCTTGCTTTTTAGCAGCAGGAAAATTGGCGCCGACTGTCATTAAATGATATCCTAAAGCGGCAATTGAGTCAGCTTGTCGTTTGGGTTCTGAACTACTTCCACCAGGTAAGCGGTTAGAAAAGGCTTGTACTTTTGTACCTGGAGGCATATTAGCAGAAATTAGTTCGTTAATATCATTAGAATTTGAACCAAGAGAACATCTTTGATTAGGCGCCTCAATATAAGCTTCTAAATATGATTTACCGTCAATTTTACTTGTAGATGGTAAATTCAACATACGACTAACAGCAGCAATCATTTCTTCAGAAGCTTCATTAAGGTCTGACTGTTGTGTATTACCTTTCCTTAATTCCAAAGACTCCCGCAATGCTGCTTGTATACCTTCCATTCCCGTACTAACTGCTTTTACCGCAAATAATGGGCGCCCATATTGCCCGTTAAATTGTTCAAGCACAGTGAGTTGCTCTGGTGATATACCTGTATGGGCAGCAATTTTTTCCCATGCGTCTTTAGGGCTTAATTTAGATTCACGGTAACTCAAATATGCAGCTTTCAATCCTTCCGCAATAGCAAACTCTTCAGCGCTACTCACAGGTATTAAGCCAAATTGAGTTGCATTTTTTAACGCATCGGCGCCTGCGTCCACACCCCATTTACTAATATCTTTACTAATCTTATCTTGTTTGTATCCGGCTTTTTTCTTCTCTAAAAGCGCATTAATATTAATTAACACCTCATCTAGATTTTGCTGAATAGCTTGTTGAGCGACTTTAATACCGTCTTTTGTTGGTCTAACAAGTTGTTGAATATTGTTTCCAAACACTTGGTCAATTTTACTTTGCCAAGTCGCTGCTATCTGCTGTACTAAATCATCCTGCGGTATATCCCCTTCAAAAAGTTCACCGTCTGGAAATATTGCAACAGGATGCATTTTATGGCTTTGTAACACTTCTTCACAGGCGCCGAGCAAGAGCGCAGTCATGTAACCCCTATCTTCTGACAAACGGACGCGAAATAAACTACACGGTCTATTAAACGCAACAGTTAACTCGGTTTCCAACTTCCGAAAGCGGTCTACATCTGGAATTCCCAAATCAAATAAATCTGCTGCTGTCAACATTGCTGCCCATCTTTGAATATTTGGGTCTTCGGGTAAAAATCTGGCGCCATCGCTAACGTTATGACCAGAATGACGCTCAATAAGCTTTCTGACCAATTCAAAATCTTCATCTGTAATTACAAAGCCACCTACACAAGCTTTTTCAAGCTGTTCACGTAAAAAATCTCGATTTCTAGCAAGGGTTTTAACGTTGCGTCCTTGCTCATCTAACTTATTCAAATCATGAACCGCAGTCGCAGCTAACAGAGGAGGTCTTTTATCTTCAGGCACTTCTGCTATCCGACTAACCGTCAAAATAAACTGACAAGCTGAGTCAAGATGCTCTGCTAAAGTCGTCCCCTTCCTAACACCATACTGCTCACGGCGCCCGTGAAGGTCATACAGCTTAGGACGAACTTGACTAAAATAACGCTCCTCTAAACTTTTCGGGGCACGGTTCAAAAGGCTGGTACGCAATACCATATATAAATACCTAAACTCAATATTTATGTAGCAAAGTTGATTAGTACATGTATTTCTTGTACTGCGAAAATAACTACTCTTGTGTAAGTTGCTTTATCTTAATCAGGTGGGCAGAAACAATTTACAAGGTCTTGCAATTCCTCATTTCGGGCAACAAGATGTCTAAAATCACTTATCAGACCATAAAATTCCTCCAATCTTTCAACCCTTTGCAACATTTCTTTATGCCTTGCTTCTAAATCAGAATGTCTTGTCTCTAAATCAGATATGTGATGGTTCTGCTTACAGTGTTCAGCTAATAGACGAATCATCAGCAGATGGTTTACCTGCTCGATATCGGCGTGTAATATCAAGTTGGTTAGGCGGGGGTCGTTCTTCTGACCAAGCATAAAAACTCCTTTTGTTGGCTATGGAGATATTCTTTGGTTGAGTAGACATTTATTGAGTACCTCGTAACTATTTTATGACCATCTCTAAGTTTGGAGAACAAAATTAAGATATATTAAATTTAATTGATTAAATATTGACATATAACACAAATTGTGATTTTTACAGTTGAGACTAAGCAAGAATTAATATGAACACTAGTTGATAAGAGATAACAATTTGTAGTAAGTTTATAAACCAGGAGAAAAAAATTACCCCCCTCAATTGAGGCTTAATCCCTATCAGGGATTGAAATACGAGTTACTCGATATTGGTTTGACTTTCTCCTACTTGTATACATACAAGGCATAAAATCCCTCTTAGGGTTTGACGAAAATTATCTTCTGTTTTATGCGGTGGTAGAATTCAAAATTATTCTAAATCAGTGCAGCATAATGAAATAGAATCTAATCTCTCTGCTACAACATCAACGTTAATCTGGCTCATATATTCCACCTTTTTAAATTGGTTGCAATAGACTGATAGCGGTCTCTACGGTATTGTTTTAATTCTAAGTCAGTCTTCAATGATATTGAACGAAAAGACTCAAAAATATTTGGGTATTTCTCAAAAATTAAAACACCATCACGAGCAATAAAATGAGAAAGCAGCCATGAGCTATAATTGAGTTCTACAACATCTATATTGTCAGAGTTTATACCAAAGATATTACCCAACACCATAGGTAATTCAAATCCAGTTAATATATTGCTTGTAGAATTATTATACTTATCTTCATCATAAAGAACAGCAAAATCCCAGTCACTTTTTTCATGAATATTCCCAGTAGCTCTAGAGCCAAATAAAATCAACATTTTCAAATCTGAGATTTTATCAGGAATCTGCTGTGATAATTCTCTCAATTTTTCGATTGTAAGTGTTTCCATAATGGATAACTTTTGATTTAAGTAGTCGTGCTTTACGCTTATGCTAACGTAGAAGTGAGATAAGTGTTTATTTGCTGCACATACAGTGAATATTGTTGGAGAGTTGATTTAATTGCTCTAAACACTCTGTTATGGTCTATAGAGTCATATTCATAAGTAAGGTGGTTTGCTAGACCTGTTGTTGGCGCCAGTTGTCTTGCAAGTTCTAAATTGATTACGTTATATTTACCAAGTTCAATGAATGCCTCGTTTAAATCAATAGCCGACTCATCTATATTTATGTGTGATAATATAGAGCAACTTATCCGTATTGCTATTAGAATTGTTGACTGTATCGCCCTCTCTACAACTAATTGAATCCTAAAATCACTTACATACTCTTGAAGTGATATGTTCTCATATCGCTTGAGTATATCCATACATTGGACTATTGTTTCTAGTTTTGTTTGTAAAGAGACCTGATGAGTATTTATCATCTTCATAACCTCAATGCATTTTTCTAAAAATTTTGCTCCCAATTAGGAGTAGCCTTTAACTTATTTTATATCTTCAAGGTTTCTAGCGTGTAATGTGAATTAGTAATCATGTATCTTAATCGATAGGTTCGTATTCTTGAATGCTGCCGTTTCTAATAATCCACAGCTTTCCTGTTACTTCGGTAGTTTCTAATGCGGCAATTAGAGTATCAATAGCTTCTTGCAAATCATTAAAGTCATGATGAGAAGGTAAACGAATCACTACGATTCCTGCATAGTTGGAAGTATTATACTTTAAGCGATTACTAAAACCTCTATCGCAAGTAACTAAGCATCGACCCTCCGAGCTACAAATAGCTATTAACTCTTCATCTGGTGCTGAAGTTAAACTTTGTTCCCTTACTGTTGCTACATTATGTCCCGCAGCACGCAACCACGTAACAACTCTCAAGTTACCAAGATGTTCATCTACTTTAATGTTCACGCTGGTTCCTTTTTTTTATTAAGAGGGAGTTCAACAAAAGCACCACGTGCCATTTCGGCGCCATAAGCTATACAAGCTAAAATATCCTCTCGTTCTATACCGGGATATTCTTCTAAAATTGCTTCTATGGTTTCACCTCCTGCCAAATAATCTAAAATCATCGATACCCAGATGCGATGACCGCGAATGCAGGGTGTGCCAAAGCAGATGTTTGGGTCGATGGATATTCTTGATAGCAAGTCATCTTGGGACATGGCTTTTTCCTTCGGTTGTCAATATCTCTATATATATCGCTTCTGCTTAAGACTGTGCCTATTGAGCATCTACGAGCGCGAATGTAAATATTTTTTATGTAATTAGCTGCTCTCAAACTCTATTACAGATACAATAACTGTATATACCCAATTATGTCAAGTACTGTACTTACAAATTTAGAATGCCCAGAAAAAAAGACACAATCACACTGTCAATACCCGATGGAACTAAACAACAGCTTGAGGAAATAGCCCATCGCTTAAACATTTTCTGGGGAAAGTCTCCCAGTATTTCAGGTTTACTTGTCGCTATTGCTGAGAAAACTTACGAAGTTGGTAAGCCTTTCACGTTTAACTCGACTCAAATAGGCGCCTTACTCCAAGGTATTCGCTTACTTAACGACTCTGGACACACAGGTGAAGCACAGACGCTTTCAAGATTATTGCTCGAACGCGCAGAACTTGAGGCGCCGATGCGTCAGCAAGTACTACAAACAATTAGCCAACCAACCGAAGCTTGGCGAGTTATTGTTGAGCAGCATCTTCAAAACCAGCAGCCGTTTCAACTGCTTTATACCAATGCTCAGGGTGAAGATTTAGCCTATACGGTTCGTTATGCTGAAATAGCCTTTGAAGATAATAGAGGCTTTTATCTATATATATGGTGCGATGAAACTGACGATATTCCAAATCCTGAGTACCCAGAACTTATACACAATCGCTGTCTACGTCTCGATAGAATCAAAACAATCTTGCCAATGAGCGGACACTGGCGCCATGAAGGCTTAGATTATCTAGAAGTGTACTTACACTTTTACAAAGGAATGGTTAAAGCCTATGAACCAAAAGCCGCATCTATAAATAAAGATATAAGCAACGAAGTTATAGATGGTGTACGTCATGTCGTTAAAAAGGCGCCGCACCCGTTTTGGTTAATTCGCGACGTAATGAAATATGCTGAAGATTGCGAGATAGTGGCGCCTCCTAGTGTAAGGTCGCGTTTCAAGGAAAAACTCAAATCACTTTGTCAGCACTATGACATTTGAGATATGTACAGATGAAAATCTGTCACAAACCATTAAGTAGTATCCAAGTTTTTTGTAGTATTTTACTACTTATAGCAACGGTGGAAATCTACCCATCTTCGATTTAGACTGAGGGGTAATAACCTCAATAAACCTAGAGGTGCTGCAACATGGTACGACAAGTTACAGAATTTGATGCCGCCGACGACTTGGTTATATACCCAGAAACCGACGATGAACCGATGGCACAAAACACGTTACAGTTTATTTGGATAGTAATCATCAAAGAAGGTTTAGAGATACTATTTGCATCAAACCCAGATGTGTTTGTAGCTGGAGACCTGTTTTGGTATCCAATTGCAGGTGATATTAATACAAGATATGCTCCTGATGCAATGGTGGTATTTGGTAGACCCAAAGGTCATCGAGGCTCATACGTACAAGCGCGTGAGGGTAATATTGCACCACAGGTAATATTTGAAGTCTTGTCACCCGGCAACAGAAAGAAAGAAATGGACGACAAGTTCGACTTTGACCAAAAATACGGCGCCGAGGAATACTATATATATGACCCAGATAGAAATATTTTAAAAGGCTGGTTACGCTCAAACAAAACTCTCAAACCCATTAAGAATATAAACAATTGGGTCAGTCCACGCTTGGGAATCAAATTTGTATTGGCGCCGACAACACTCGACATTTACCGTCCAGACGGTCGTAAATTTGTAACTCCCGTAGAACTCGACGAATTATATCAACAAGCTGAACAACGTGCGAATGCTGAACAACAACGTGCGAATGCTGAACAACAACGTGCGAATGCCGAACAACAACGCGCAGATGCTGAACAACAACGCGCATATGCTGAACAACAACGCGCATATGCTGAACGGCAGGCAAGATTAAACGCAGTATCTCAGCTATTACAAACAGGAATGAGCGTCGAACAAATTGCACAAATTCTTTCATTAACAGTCCAAGAAGTTCAAAGCTTAAATTCTCTATAAAAGTGGAATGGGCATCCTTGCCCGTTCCAAATTTGTACTGCAAACGAGTCAAATTGAACTTATGTCATGAGTCGCGAACGTAAACGCAGTTTTCCGCAAGGTAGCATCTTAAAGATTTTTTATGATTATTTAAAAGTCAAGTTAGAAACCAATACTACTCGGTTAAGAGATTTTATCGGAATCGATCCCCCTTAATAAGGGGGGAAAATAGCGGTTTTTAGCCCCCCTTATTAAGGGGGGTTGGGGGGATTTTATTCTATCCCTTGCAGTATTGAGTTAGAAACCGTTTTAATTATAAGTTAGCAAATAAATTTTAAACTCAATAAAAAGCTCGCTAAAGTCCGTTTCAATCCCTGAAAGGGATTATTAAAAGTTTAAACTGTTACTACCCCCGCATCAGTGGAAAAGTTTAAGTAGGGATTCTACCCTTCGGGAAAACTTCGTTTAAACTAGGTTCAGAATGACAGTTTTGACTATATAGCAATCCTAAATCATTCGTAAAATCCGCGTGTTGTAGAGACGCGTTCACGCAGTGTCCCGCAGGGAATAATCGCGTCTCTACGTAGATATAATTTTTACAACTCATATAGGATTGCTATATATATGCTAGATGATTTTTGTTGATTAGCTCAAATTTTCTTGTGGGGTGGGCATTTTGCCTGCCGTCTTAATATATTTGACAGGCAGGGATGCCCTCTTAATATATGTGACAGGCAGGGATGCCTGTTCCACAAGAGAAGATGATTTAATGTAGGTGTAGTAGTTCAACTGTTGTGACTAGGCTACCATCTACGATTATTTTTTTTACACAGCCTTGTAATAGGGTTCTTTTGTCTTCTGTTTCTAGTCCTTGCCAGTATTTTGGGTTGGCAAATGCGCGTGTTACTCGTTCTTTGGCTATTAGGTATTGTTTAGAGTTGTTGTTTGTGGTTGCAATTGCTTCTGCTATTTGCATTCTAAGTTCTTCTTTCGCTTTTTCTATTGCTGGGTTGGATGGTAGTGCTTCGAGCGTGTTTAATGATGTTCTAAGTGTTTTGGTTTGTGGTGGTTCTTGTGTTAGTGTTGTTTCTTGTTCGACTATGGTGACTAGTCGTTCGGCTTCAAGAATAATGTGGTTTATAACTTGTTTTTCTAGTTCGTCTGAGGATATCATGCGTCCGTTAGTACAGGCGCCTGTTCTATAAAAGCTGCATTGGTAGTGATGTCTAACAAAGTTCTTTTTCTTGACTAGTTTTTTACACTGACGACTATATGCGGCGCCACAATGGGCGCATTTTACTAAGTTGGCGAATGGGTTTGTGTATTTTTGCTCGTTTGCCCAGCGGTTATTTCGGTTGCTGCGAATTATGGCTTTGATTTGTTCGTGTTCTTCACGGGTAATAATAGATTCATCGGTGTGGGTATCCCATGCTATTTCCCATTCGTCGAAGGGTTTACGATGTCCTTTGGGACGAACTACAGTGTCGTAGAGTGTTCCTCCTGCGTAAATGGGGTTTACTAATATGGAACGCAGACCAGATACAGACCATTTTAATCCTGTGTGGGGATAACGCAAGCTACTGCTGCGGGTTTTGTTTATATTCTCAAATACTATTTCGTCTTCTTCGTTTAATAAATTAATTTGACTGTTGCTATCTTTTGGTGTGGCGTTGGCTTGAATGCCAAATGTATCATGCAATTTTCTCACGGTTTGTGATACTGTGCCTACTTCTAAGAATGTATCGAATACTAATCGCATTAGTTGCGCTCTTGTTAATTCTTGCTTTGTCTCGATTAAACAAACACAAAGTTGATTATCTATTATATATTTGTCGTTTTCTATTGCATATCCTAGTGGAGTGTTCCAGTGAGGTTTTTTATTTGCTTTGCGGGTATCTCGTTCTTTTTTTACTCGCATACCTAACATTTTTACCTCATATTTACTCGCTGCTAGCCGTACATCTATTGTTAATTCTCCGCCTATGCTTGATATATCAAATGGTTCATCTATTGCTGTTGGCTGTATACTTTTCTTTTTTAAGGCATCCATCAAACGATAAAAGGTCATTGATGAGGATGTTAATCGGTCTATTCTAATAAATAATAATTTTGAGACTTTACCTGGTACTAATGCATTAATGTCTTCGATTAACTGGGTAAGTCCTTTGCGTTTATCGCTGGTACGACTTTCAACATCGTAATATATTTTGGTGGCGCCAGCAGTACGCAATCGACGCATCTGCTTTATTAAGGCGCCTTCATCTTCGGCTTGTTCGTCTGTCGATACGCGCGCGTAAGCCCAAACATCCATATATGAGTCCTGAAGAGGAATTATTTAAATATTAGCTAATATTACCTGATTGTAAGCGCATTGGTTCACTGTTGTTTACCGAGCCTGTTGACTTCTTCGTTGGTAACTCCTACGGTAAGTACTTGTGGCGTGACACCAAAATTCCTATGGTTCGCATTGGTTATCCTTTGTTTGACCGTCACCACTTACACCGTTATGCAACCCTTGGCTACCAAGGTGGCTTAAACCTCCTCAACTGGGTTGTTAATACATTGCTCGATGAAATGGATCGTAATAGCAATATTACTGGTGTAACAGATATCTCCTTCGACTTAATTCGTTAAGAATTAGTTCAAATGCAGCGTGCCGAATAAGGCAAAGGAAAAGGTTTGAGGTAATAAGGTAATGGGTAATCGGTAATAGGTAAATCACAGAATATTCACTCTCTTACCTATTACCACTTACCAATTACTGTTAACCAATTACTTTCCTTTACCTTTTTTCTTTTAAGTAGGGTGGGCATTGCCCACCTTACAGGTACTATCTTTTAAGTAGGGCGGGCATTGCCCACCTTACAGGTACTATCTAGATGTTTATAAAGAAGATATTCAATTAAGTATTACACATTACCCTATCTCATCAAATCTATGAAAATTACTCAAGCAAAAATTAACGAACTTTTGAGCGAACCAGGTTGCGAGCATAATCAAAAAATTGGAGAGAAGAAAAAGGCTTGTAGTCAACAAGCTCAACCCGGCGCCGCGCAAGGTGGTTGTGCTTTTGATGGCGCCATGATTGCTCTTGTACCTATTACCGATGCTGCTCATTTAGTTCATGGACCCATTGCTTGTGCTGGTAATTCTTGGGGCAGTCGTGGCAGTTTATCATCTGGCCCAACACTTTATAAAATGGGCTTTACAACCGATTTAAGTGAAAATGATGTCATATTCGGCGCCGAAAAAAAGCTCTATAAAGCTATCTTGGATATTCATAGTCGCTACAACCCCGCAGCAATATTCGTATATTCGACCTGTGTCACCGCGCTCATCGGCGAAGATATGGACGCGGTGTGTCAAGCGGCAGCAAAGAAAATTAACATACCCATTATTCCAGTTTATAGGGATGTTAAATTAAGTAAAAGTTAGCTACTAACAATACTGCTAATATAGCACAAGTTAAATAATAACTTTTTGATTTTTATAAAAAAGTATTATTTAATTAAATCAAATTCAAGTTTGTTTAAAACCTCTCCCTCAACCTTTCCTATAAGGAGAGGAGAGTGTATATTTCTCCCCCTTCCTTGGTAGGGAAGGGAGTCAGGGGGTAGGTTTTATGGTAAGAACAATTTTAAACATTAGAACTCTACAGACAATAGCTAAATGGTAAAAATAAAACACGTTCAGACACCTGAAGTACACAAAAAAAACTTTGAGGAAGAATTAGAGCAAGTAAAACAAAGACTTAAAGCTAGTAAATGTAAAGTAGGATTAAAAGTAAGTAGTGCGATACAATTACAAGCAACACTTCCACCTAAACCCAATAGTGATAAAATTAAACCATATCAACAGCTAATCAGTCTTGGTATACCCGCTAACTTAGATGGATTAAAAACAGCAGAAGAAGAAGCTTATGAACTAGGTAAACTACTCGCGCGTAAACAATTCGAGTGGGATGAGAAGTATTTGTGTACAAAAAAAGATAAAACTACACCTACAATTGGTGAATTATTAGAAAAATTTGAGGAAGAGTATTTTAAAACAAGACAGAGAACTATAAGTAGTGAAACAACATTCAGTAATTACTTATCAAAAATTAACAAGCACTTCAATAAAAAAATATTAGCTAATCAAACTAATATAGAAAATTGCTTAAACACAATTGTAAGTCCATCTAGCAGATATCAATCAGCAGCTAGTATTTCAGTACTTTGTAAAACATTTGGTATTTTAATAGATGTAAAAAAATTTGCTAAAAAAAATTATGAACCACAAAATAGAAATATCCCTAGTGATGAGCAAATAGTACTTAATTTTAATAAATTTGAATTATACGCTAAAAATAGAAGTAGAATTTATAAAAAAAATGTAGATATATGGAAAATGCAAAGATGGGTCTATGGAATGTTGGCTACTTACGGATTACGTCCTAGAGAAATATTTTTAAAACCTGATTTAGATTGGTGGTTGTCTTCAGAAAATATAGATAACACTTGGAAAGTTCATAAAGACTGCAAAACAGGAGCGCGCGAAGCATTCCCATTATATCTTGAATGGATAGAACTTTTTGATTTAAAAAATTCACAATGTGTTTCTATACTAAAAGACGCAATTCAGAATAAAAGTACATTTATTCATTATAAAAATTTAGTACATAAAAACGCTAAATGGTTTGAAAAAGTTGGCATTGATTTTCCACCATATGATTTACGTCATGCGTGGGCAATACGCGCGCATATGCTACTTATACCAGTTAAAGCAGCAGCAGATAATTTAGGTCACAGCGTTGAGATGCATTTAGAAACTTATCAAAAACACTTTGGACGCGAAAATAGAAAACGGATGATTAATGAAGCAACTAATAAGCAATCAGAAATGAATCAACTCAAATTAGAATTAGAACAATCAAAACTAGAAAACGAACGCCTGAAACTAGAACTTCGATACGCTAAACTCCCTTCTTGAAACAGGCGCCAAATTTATTACTTTTTGTTAATTCTCTTTATTTCTATCTAAAGAGAGATTTACTTATACATTGAGCAATAGTAACTTTGTAATAAGTATTTTATTTTATGATGTTATAATTATGACAAAAAACACTGAGGATAAGTCATTTTTGATCAAAACTTGGGTAAACGTACCGAAATTGCGATTAGGGCATCAATGTGTTGAAACATAGAAAGGTTTCGATTCATTGCTTTACATAAATTTAATATGTATACAAAAAAATGCATGAATACTTTAAACTTGTTTCGCTATTTTATTCTTTAATAGAGAAATAAGATTATTTGTTTGTTATCTTTAGAGTCATCTTAGTACTGATGTGAATTATTTTTGTACGTCATGATTACAACGGCACAATCTACACAATCTACAAGTAGGCTGCTTTTTAGCCGTTACAGTAATCGGGGAAGTATTTACTTGTTTGCTCCGATGGTAGACTTCAACGTCATGGCTGAAGTTGGTGATACTCCACCTTAAGGTTCAATATTTGTTTAATTAAATAGAAATAATACAGAGAAATTAATCAATTACATTCTTCTTAGCGCGAGCAATTTTTGTTATTGCTTTAAAATATTTGCGCTTTGGTACGTAATTTTTTTGAATTAAGTTCGTCATGTCAGCAAGCTTACAGATATCTTTTGTTTAGGTTACGCCTAGCAATTTGATAATATCTGCATGTGACATCTATTCAAAGAGCAAAATTTTTCTTTGAGTAAGCAACATTGTCTCTAGATTTTTACATTCAATCTAGAATTAAAAATATCGTTCAATAATGTAACTCAATCTGCATTAGCGGGTTAAATCATTATTTTGAAAGTTTTTGATACCTTACTTACATTTGTCATAAAGTTCACAACTTTAGTTTTTGAAGAGAGTATAGCCATGAATAAATTTCAGTTTGTTTCCAAATGGAAACGTTTTAAAGAACTTGTATTAATGACATTTTTGGGAAATATACCTACAATTTTTTTAGGTGTAAAATTAAGAAATGTTTTATATCGTGCGATTTTTGCACGTATAGGTAGTTCTGTTTTTATTCAAGATAATGTTGAGTTTTCTGGGACTAGTTCTATTGAAATTGGCAATGGCGTGTATATTTTTAAAGGTGTTTATATAGATGGAAGCGGTCATAGCAATAATAAAGTTTGTTTAGAAAATAATAATAATAAAATTTGCCTAGAAAATGGAGTTGCTCTTGAGCGTAATGTTAATATAGGGGCGCTAGATGGTACATTAATTCACATAAATGAAAATACTTTTATTGGTCCTGGTACTTGTATTGCTGGTCCTGGAAACATAAAAATTGGTAGAAACTGTTTAATTGCAGCGCAGTCAGGAATATTTGCGAATAATCATAATTTTGCTGATTTGGAGTTACCAATAAGAGACCAAGGAATAACTCGTGAGGGAATTATTATTGAAGATGACTGTTGGTTAGGTTCTGGAGTTAAGGTCTTGGATGGAGTCACTATCGGAAAAGGTTGTGTGATTGGCGCCAATTCTGTGGTTACAAAAGATATTCCTCCTTACTCAGTTGCAGTGGGTGTCCCCGCGCGGGTGATCAAGAAGCGCGGAGAAAAAGAACTTAGTAAACCTATGAGTATCAACTAATTAAGCTGTGCCAGCATCTGTGCTGGCTTTAATAACTTTTGCGGGAACTCCAACTGCTATGGAAAAGGGTGGAATATCTTTATTAACAACTGCTCCAGCCCCAATTACACTTCCTTCACCAATAGTTACTCCATCTAATATTCTGACACCAGAGCCAATCCAACAAGAATCTTGAATTTCAATTCCTTCACGAGTCAAGCCATCCTTTCTATGATTATTCGCGTAAATGCTTGTATGAGATGCAATTGCACATCCTTTACCAATCTTGATAAAACCAGGACCAGCCATACAAACGTAAGGACCGATATAAGAACTGTCGCCAATATCAATTAAACAGTCAGAAACAGTAGCTCTGATATCAACTCCACGATCAATACAAACTTGATTACCAATACGCAGTAAGCTATTTGGCGCCCTCATATCAAAGCGTGCATCTCGGAGAATTTTTACATCATCACCAATTTCTACCAAACAGGCTCCAAAAAACTCTACTCCGGCTTGGATGTAAAGCCTTTTACCTACACGACTCAGTATTAAAGGGTAAGCTAGTCTTCGCAATAAAATACCGAGTGGACGGGGAATCCATCCAACCAAATTAGTCATGTTTAACTCGATTATTCTTGACAAAGTTGTAGGTGAAGCAGGCGCCGTTTGGTTAATGTTGAGTTGATTTTGGACTATCATTAGTTGTTTAATCCTTAATTATTTGTTATTGAGAGAGTTTCAAAGTTTTATAACCACTTCTACTACATACTCATAGAGTAATTAATTACTAGTCTTGCTATTAAAAGCACCTGCACATTGAATGGCGCCTTCTAAAGTAGAAGCTTTTCGGTAAGTGTTGTTTTACGTGTATCCTAGTAAGAGTTAATAGCTCCCGTTTTTATGACGCTATACTTCTTGTGGAATAGAGTCTACAAAGCGCTGCTCTTAGATGCTCGTAAGCTGTGACTGTGGAGAGCGTCTTAACAAATCTTGACAAATTTGACCAAAAGTTGTGACCTTATCGACGTGATAAGAGTCTGCTTAACAGGGATACAATTATGATGCTATACGCCTATATATATTAGTAGGGCAATCTAAGGTGGACACTGATTGCCGACTTTTAGGCTATTTTGGCGAAATTTCTTAGTACAAGGGTTACTCACTGTATGAAAGTCCCAAATTTGCTTTCGTATTATCCGCCAATTATACAAGGTTATTTACTAAATTATCAAACACATTCACGCTAACTATTTGAGAGGCAGGACAAATTTTGCCAAAATCCTGCGTTTTTTAAGCTTACAGCACAGAACAAGAGTTATTAGCGATTTACCTTAATTTATTGTCTCCCGCAACAAATTGTTACAGAATCTCAGTCATTTGACTATTTAGTTCATATCAACACATAAGCTACCAGAAGATAGCTAAATGCCTAGATACCTCTTAAGAAGTAAATAAATCTACTATAATTTCATAAAAACGTTATAAATAATTTAAATAATTTACACTTACTTTAAAATGATTATGTTAGTCTTAATTGCAAGAATAAATGTAAACTCTTCAGATTTAAAGGGCAAAAAGGTAGCTCAAAGGTCTGACCCACCGTGATTGCTATGATTATACTAACACCCTCTAAAAACTACATACAGCAAAGCCGCCATCGAAATCGGGGGAGTGCTTACATGTTTGCGCCGATGGTAAACTTCAACGAAATGGCTGAAGTAGGCGAGACTCCACCCTAGTAATTTTAATACGAGTAAAGTTTTCAGATACTTATAGACATGTAGCTTTTTTGACATTTTTGTTGTTAAAATTGCTAATCGCTACTGAGAATATCTGACTTAATATATTGAGAAGGTTGACACCTATAAGTAGGTTGTAACTGAAGAACGTATGTTTAATGGGTCAATACTGACATACTTGTATTCAAATTTACAACTTTTACTTTTAATGATATTACTTTATGTAAGTCTGTATTTTGTTCTTGCATTATAATCACGATTCTTAATTGTATTATTCTCCAGCTAGAACCACGCGACTAATTAGTGATAGCAGATAGTGTATTATTAATTCATAAGTACTGAAATAGTGTTAGTCGATCGTTACTAGTTCGCAAGTTGTCAAAATAAAATCAGTATTTGAGTGTGTACAACAAACTCAATAACTAAGTACAGTATGCTTATTCCTTTATTGTATAACTACTGCTCAATAAGTTAATTTCCACTCATATATATAGATACTGACATCTTTTATATTAGTATCTCCCGCTAATGTGGCAGATTGTATATTTGATTAAAATGAGGGAATAGTAGTAAAAATACATCAAAACGTGAGAGCAACATAGTCGTATATTTGCAAATCATCTTGGATAATTAGCCGACCTCAGCTTATAGCTGGGCATACCAGCAAAAGTAATTAAGAGCAGACAAAAATATCAGGATGAATGTTCTGACAATTCAGTTAATTAACTACAATTTAAGGGAGTATTTTATCATGAATAATTTAAAAAACAAATTACAGCATTATCTAGAGGTTTTACTAACAACTTTACTTGGGAGTATTCCCTTACGAATTCTAGGCTCAAATCTAAGAAGATTAGTATATCGCTTAGTTTTTGGCAAGATTGGTCGAAAAGTTTATATTCAAGAGGGTGTTGAATTTATTGAACTAAAAAATATAGAAATAGGCGATTATGCATCAATATGCAGAGGAGTGCATATTGATGCATCTGGGCACGATAACAATTATATTTCTCTCGGTTCAGAAGTACAAATTGATCAAGGTGTAACTTTTCAGGCATTAAATGATACTCAAATATTGATTGATAAAGGTGTCTTTCTTGGTCCTTATGTTTCTATTGCAGGCCCTGGAAATATCAAAATTGGTAAATCCTGCATGATTGCCGCAAAATCAGGTATATATGCTAACAACCATATTTTTTCAGACTTAACTATAGACATTGCCCTGCAAGGTGTCACACGCAAAGGCATTGTAATTGAAGATGACTGTTGGCTTGGACATTCAGTAACGGTGCTTGATGGCGTGACTATTGGGAGAGGAAGTGTCATTGGCGCCGGTTCAGTTGTCACTAAAGATATTCCTCCTTATTCAGTGGCAGTGGGTGTACCAGCAAAAGTTATTAAGAATAGACAAGCAGATGCAGGACTAAATTTACAACCTGCTCACCACAATACTCACGTGAGCGCTTAAAGAATAAATATTGTGTCTGTTTGAGTAGTTACCTATGTAGTTTGAGAGTAAATTAATGAATCAGCCCATAGAAAAATCTTCTCGGTTACGTCTTCACTATTTGGATGGGTTGCGTGGACTTGCAGCTTTATACGTATTACTTGTCCATATTGATCCAGAAATGGGAGAAAAATTACCTTTATTCTGGTCACTGTTTGGAAAAACTCTCAGATACGGTGGATTTGCTGTAGCAATTTTTATAGCTCTATCTGGTTATGTATTAATGCTTCCGGTGTCGCGTTCCCAGAGTGGCCATATTTCAGGTACTTTGATTGACTATATCAAGCGTAGGTCTCGTCGAATTTTACCACCTTACTATGCAGCTTTAGTGTTTAGTTTATTACTAGCATTTGCTGTTTTTTTACTGGAGACATTTAGCCAATTTAAATGGGATGACATTGCGGGGAGAGCGCATTTTTCCCCAAAATTTACATTAATTGATGTATTGTCTCACCTCTTGTTAGTTCATAATCTTAGTTACGCCACTCACATAAGTATTAACCCACCAATGTGGAGTGTTGCGACAGAGTGGCAAATTTACTTTATATTTCCATTCATATTACTACCTGTTTGGCGCCGTTTTGGTTTACTTGCATCTGTAGTCACAGCCTTTGTGATTAGTCTTTTACCGATATATTTATTAAATGGGTTGTTTGAGTCAGCTTCACCTTGGTATCTTGGAATATTCGCTTTAGGAATGGCAGCGGCAGAAATTGGGTTTTCCCAAAAACCAAAATTAATGAGTATGAGAAATTCTCTACCTTGGGGCACACTCAGTGTTGTGTTTACTATTGTTGCTTTTATAACTGAGTGGAGGAAGCTAGGATTACATATATGGATAGGTCATAGCTTTTTCGGAATAGCAAGCGCTTGCCTATTTATTTACTGTACAAAGTTTATCACTGATGGTAAAACTCCGGCGCCTCTAATTTTAAAGATATTCGATCATCCTCTTGCAGTAGACATAGGAACCATTTCTTATAGCTTATATCTAACTCATGGACCAGTACTTTCATTAGTCCGTTACGGTTTATTCAATTTACAATTACCTGCTAGTACATTTGCATCTGCATCTTATCTATTAGGTACAATTGCATCACTACTTTTCGCTTACCCTTTCTACCTGTTGTTTGAAAGACCATTCACGTCAAATTTTTTCCAAAAAGGAAAATTACAAGATGCTAATTTTCAACAACCTACTAATACAAAAAAACTATAAAATATTTTAAGAGTGCAAATTATGACTGAAAACTCTATTCAGACAACAATTTCTGATGAACGGAAATTTCGTCTTCATTTTCTAGATGGAATGATGCGTGGTATCGCTGCTTTTTATGTGCTACTCACTCATCTTTGGTTATATCAAGGAAAAAATTTACCTCAGTGGATAAATATACCAACATCGCTATCCAATATATTTTTTTAAAATTAATACTCATGAAAAATTTTACCTTAGTAATCCTTAGTGTTTCAGCAGTATTAATAGCAACACTTTATCCTTTCAATTTTTATTTTTCAGATATTTCACTACAATATATTATTGCTAGTTTCGACAATAGTAGTTCTTTTGAAGATTTTGTAAACAATATTTTATTGTTTATGCCTTTGGGTTTTAGTTCTACTGCTGTCTTGCAGAGAAAAAATCTAAATTTCTTCAGTAAATTCTTAGTAGTAACATTTATTAGTACGGCTTTATCATCGTTAGTTGAAGTTTTACAAATATTTTTATCTTCTAGAACACCAACACCTGCTGATATTATAAACAATACAATTGGTGGAGTGGTTGGCATAATTTGCTTTTATTTGTGGAATTCTAAAAACTTATTATATATCTTATCAAGTATAGAGAATAGTCGATTCAGTAATTCTATTAGACAAATTACATTCTTCTTTGTTGGATATATACTTATTTCTTTTTTAATATCAATATTATGGCAGAGTACAACTAATCTAAGTAATTGGAGTTTAAATCATCCGCTACTACTGGGTAATGAAAATACAGGTGATAGACCTTGGAATGGGCAGATTACAAACATTAAAATTGCTGATAGAGCATTTTCTCAAAACGAGGTTTCACAACTACTAGATAATCAAAATAATTTAAACACTACTCAAAAATATTTGTTAGCTGACTACAAGTTAGCTGATAACAATATTTTTCAAGATATTACTGGGCAAATGCCTAAACTATTATTGCAAGGAAATTTATCAAACGTTAAAAATGAAAAAGGTGTTACTTTAAGTCCTAGCCATTGGTTTAAAACAGAAACTCCTCCAACTCTACTAAATAAAAGGATACGCAAAACATCTGAATTAACAGTATTTACTACTGTGGCAACCGCTAATGTAAACCAAACTGGCCCTGCACGTATAATTTCACTTTCAAGAAATACTTTAAACCGCAATTTCACTTTAGGACAGCAGACAACTAATTTAATCTTACGGATACGAACATCAATCACTGGAGAAAACGCTTCGCATATAGAGCTAAATGTTCCTAGCATTTTTACGAATACAAACTTTCATAAGATAGTTATTACTTATTCCAAAGCAAAAGTTCAAGTTTACATAGATAAATTAGAGAATTCTTACTTTTTTAATTTATTAGAACTAATTCCAAGAGAGCAAAAAATAGTTTACTATGGACTAAGTTTTATACCTTTGGGCATTTATTTAGGGTTTCTAAGTATATTAGCACAAAAAAGGTATACTTTTAACAGATTATTACTATTATTTGCTATCATATTACCTTCTCTGATATTAGAAACAGTGTTAGTAATTTATAGTGGCAAGAGTTTTAGTTTAGGAAACTTAATATTTGGTGCATTATTTACAGGCGTGACTATGCTCATATTGAAATTACGTGCTTCTAGATTATTTAAACAGCAAATTTAAACAAATTTTTATACTGTATCGATATGAAATTATGGGAATTAGGCTTAAAACCAATAATTTGCTCTCAGCATTCTTTATTATCAAGTATTTAATGTTTCCAGATTCCACGGTACTTTGGGCAATGCAAAACTGGGTAGAGTGGTAGCTCCTAACTTGCACATTCTAAAATCCTATATATAGCAAGGGTTTCAGAAAGATGTGCAAGTCCTATATTTTACTGGAGCGCGAAGGGCGCCAGTCGGAGGCTGACATCTTGCACCATGAGCTTCCACTCGAATAAAAGAGTTTGTAATGCTTATTTTTACGTAGGGTGGGCACTGCCCACCCAGCCCTTTCAACGTGAACAATAGTACTAAAAAAATTACCTAAAATACATGTTCAATTAACTTCCCAATAATAAGCTTTGCGGGATATCGTTCAAAAAATGAACAATATATACGGCGCCATCTTGACCATTTTTGATATGCTCTCGTGAGTAAATTAGGTGGATGACTAAAAAGCTTAATTTTTAGGTAACGTAAGAATGGGGGTTTCAAGCGCCGCTCTAGTAGTTCTACTGTTCGCGTTGAAAGGGCTGGCACTGCCCACCTTACTTTGCCCTCGAAGGTGCAAGATGTGAGGTAGGCAACTCTCCCATATCACCGACGGTGGTAATCTCAAGTTTCAGAGCGATTGAAGCTAGTAGTTAAGTCATAAATAAGTCATATAAATTTTCAAAATAGTTTGACAAATAACCCTTATTCGATGAGTATTTAAGTCAGAACTAAGTCACATTTGAATTTATATCGTTGAAAATATTGCGATACAAGGTTTTCATACATCGGGAGAATTATTCCAGTTAATGCTGCGGGCTTCGTAGGCAGTAAAAACCTTGGTAATCGTATTGGTGGTGAAGCTTTACTCGAATATGTTATCGGTACTGCGGAACCTGAATATACGACTCCATATGATATTAACATCATTGGTGAATATAATATCGCTGGTGAGATGTGGAATATTTTACCACTGCTTAAAAAATTAGGTGTTCGCGTTTTATCAAAAATTACAGGTGACGCGCGCTATCAAGAAATTTGTTACGCTCACCGTGCCAAGTTAAATGTAATGATTTGCTCGAAAGCATTAATCAACATGGCACGGAAAATGGAAGAACGCTATGGTATCCCTTACATCGAAGAGTCATTCTACGGTGTTGAGGATATGAACCGTTGTTTACGGAATATCGCAGCTAAACTCGGAGACCCTCAATTACAAGAACGTGCAGAACAATTAATTGCGGAAGAAACTGCAAAACTTAATGTTGAACTGGCGCCATATCGCGCTCGCCTCAAAGGTAGACGTGTGGTTATATATACTGGGGGCGTAAAAAGTTGGTCTATTATCTCAGCCGCTCAAGACTTAGGAATGGACGTTGTAGCAACTAGTACAAAAAAGAGTACAGAAGAAGACAAAGCTCGTATTAAACAGTTATTAGGAACAGATGGTATTACTCTAGAAAAAGGTAATCCCCAAGAAATTCTGCGAGTTATTAGAGATACAAATGCCGAAATGTTGATTGCGGGAGGCCGCAACCAATATACTGCGCTCAAAGCTAGAATTCCTTTCTTAGATATCAACCAAGAACGCCATCATACCTATGCTGGCTACAGTGGAATGGTAGAAATGGCGCGCGAATTAGATGAAGCGTTGCATAGTCCTGTATGGGAGCAAATACGCAAACCGGCGCCTTGGGACATGGAAAATGAAATTCTGTCTGATTCGATTGATTTCGACGTATTTGATTTGTCAGAAGAAGTACTTGTTTAATCGTAGGGTGGGCACTGCCCACCTTACTAACTCCTAACTCCTAACTCCCAACTCATCACTCCTCATTTAATTTATGGCGATAGTTTCAAATTCAAATAAACCTGTTGTTGTTAATCCTCTTAAACAAAGTCAGACGCTTGGTGCAGCGATGGCTTTTTTGGGACTTAAGGGGATGATACCGCTTTTACATGGTTCCCAAGGGTGTACTGCATTTGCGAAAGTAATAATGGTGCGACACTTTCGTGAAGCAATACCGCTTGCTACTACTGCGATGACCGAAGTAACTACTATTCTTGGTGGTGAAGAAAATATTACGCAGGCAATTTTGACATTAATGCAAAAGTCTCAACCCGAAATTATTGGGTTGTGTACTACTGCACTTACAGAAACGCGCGGGGATGATATGCAAGGTATCCTCAAAGATTTTCGTAAGCGTCATCCTGAATTGAATGATTTACCTATTGTATTAGTGTCTTCGCCAGATTTTAAAGGCGCCTTACAAGATGGTTTTGCAGCAGCAGTAGAAGCAATTGTTCGTGAATTACCACAACCAGGTAAAACAATACCACAACAAGTCAATATATTAGCGAGTTCGGCGTTTACACCTGGTGATATTCAACAAGTTAAAGATATTGTTACTGAGTTTGGCTTAGTACCTATTGTTGTACCCGACTTATCAGCTTCGATGGATGGACATTTGGCTGATTCTTGGAGTCCTATTACTGTTGGTGGTACAACTGTAGAAGAACTGCGAAAAATTGGAAGTTCTGCTTTTACTTTGGCATTAGGTGAAAGTGTTCGCACCGCAGCATCTATATTAGAAGAACGTTTTCAAATTCCCTATGAAGTTTTTACCGAATTAACTGGTTTGCAACCTGTCGATGAATTTATGCAGGCACTATCTGACTTAAGTGGACTTAGTGTACCAGATAAATTTAGATGGCAACGGCGCCAATTACAAGATGCGATGTTAGACACGCACTTTTATTTTGGACGCAAACGTATATCTTTAGCATTAGAGCCAGATTTGTTGTGGTCAACAGTTTTGTTCTTACAATCAATGGGGGCAGAAATTCAAGCAGCAGTAACTACAACACGTTCTCCACTTTTAGAGAACCTACCAATTGAAAACGTAGTTATTGGAGACTATGAAGACTTTGAACAACTAGCAGCAGGTTCCGATTTATTAATTGGTAACTCTCATGCAGGAAATGTTGCTAGACGTTTAGGAATTCCATTATATCGCCAAGGTATTCCAATTTATGACCGTCTAGGCAACGGTCAAGTTACAAAAATTGGTTACAAAGGCACAATGGACATTTTATTCGACATTGGTAACATCTTGCTAGAAACAGAAGAAAGAAAAGCCAGAGAATTAAGCTACGAAATGTAATTGTTATGATGAGGTTGCCAGTGAAGATTGCTTTTACAACAAGTGACAACGTACATATTAACGCTCACTTTGGGTGGGCAAAACAAATAGATGTCTACGAAATTTCAGATAATGGATATGACTTTATCGAAACACTGAAATTTGAAGGAGACCTCAAACAAGATGGTAACGAAGATAAAGTAACACCAAAACTCGAAGCACTATACGATTGCACCATTGTATATGTTTCTGCTATTGGTGGAACTGCTGCAGCAAAATTGATTAAAAACGGTGTAACACCAGTTAAAGCCAAATCAGATGACGATAAAATCCGTGACGTATTAGATAAATTAGTACTAACTCTCAAAGGCAGTCCACCACCTTGGTTACGCAAAGCATTACAGCAAAAACCAACTAGCTTTGAGGATGACTTAGAAGAGGAAACAGTAGTATGAGCGATACAAATAGCGTTAAACCAGATAGTACCTTTGAAGTTAAAAGCTCACCATTTCTACAAGCTATTGCCCAACAAATTCGTGGTCAAGATACCTATGGTGTTTACCGTAGTTGGTCGGATGAATTACTGCTAAAACCTTATATAGTTAGTAAACCTAAAAAGCGCGAGATACCTGTCGATGGTGATGTTGACCCGATGACTATTAGTCGGATTAATGCATTTTACCGCGCGGCTGCTGCCTGTATTGAAAAAGAAACAGGATTTTTATCGCAAGTCGTCGTTGATATAAATCATGAAGGTTTTGGCTGGATATTAGTTTTTGCGGGTCATCTCATTCTAATTCGCAAAACAATGCGCGACGCTCATCGCTTTGGTTTTGATTCTCTAGAAAAAACCGCCGAAGAAGGTGAGAAGCTAGTTACAAAAGCCGTAGATATAGCCAAGCAATACACAGAAGTTGCAAAGCTTTAAGAGTAGAAAGTGCTGAGTGCTGAGTGCTGAGTGTTGAGTGTTGAGTTCTGAGTGCTGAGTAGGGAGGTGTTAATGACTCAAGTTACGAATGATGTGGAAGAATTAAAAACACAAATTCGGCGCCTAAATAGTAAAGCTGGTCAAATGAAAATGGATTTACATGACCTAGCTGAAGGTTTGCCGACTAATTACCAGCAACTTATGGATGTTGCGGCAGAAACTTATGAGATTTTTCGGAAATTAGATGAAATGAAGCAACAACTAAAACAAATGGAGAACGGATAATGAGTAAAGATTTTGAAACCTTTAAACAAATTTCTGACGCGGAAGAATATTTTAAGTTTTTTGAGCTTCCCTACGACGCAAAACTTGTAAATGTTAACCGTTTACATATTTTGAAAAAGTTTTCTTTATACATTAAAGAAATAGACGAACAAAATTCGAGTTTGAGCTTTGCAGAAAAACTCGATTTATATAGTGCTGCATTAAATAAAGCTTATGAGGTTTTCGTTGACTCAACACCTCAAGAACAAAAGCTGTTCAAAGTGTTTAATCAGAAGCCTAAAAATGTAGTCACGCTGACAGAAATCACGTCTGATTAGGAGGTACAAAGTGATTGACCTAACGCCTACCGAATTGGAACGTTATCGGCGCCAAATGATGCTTCCTAACTTTGGCGAAATGGCACAGAAGCGGCTCAAGTCAGCCACAGTACTAGTTACGGGTGTGGGAGGGCTAGGCGGTACAGCAGCATTATATCTGGCTGTTGCAGGCGTTGGAAAGCTGATTTTAGTTCGAGGTGGTGACTTACGGCTTGATGATATGAACCGTCAAGTTTTAATGACGGATGATTGGGTCAACAAGCCAAGAGTACTCAAAGCGAAGGAAACGCTTCAAGCTATCAATCCTGATGTGCAAATAGAAGCGGTCTTCGATTACATCACAAAAGACAACGTGGACTCTTTGGTGCAATCTGCTGATATGGCACTCGACTGCGCGCACAACTTTGCAGAACGCGACTTACTCAACGAAGCGTGTGTGCGCTGGCGTAAGCCAATGGTTGAAGCGGCAATGGATGGAATGGAGGCTTATTTAACTACCATTATTCCTGGTGTGACCCCTTGTTTATCGTGTTTGTTCCCTGAAAAACCTGTTTGGGATAAGCGCGCGTTTTCAGTTCTCGGCGCCGTTTCGGGAACACTAGCATGTTTAACTGCACTGGAAGCGGTGAAATTAATTACAGGGTTTAGTCAACCGTTGCTATCCCAATTGTTGACAATAGACCTACACCGAATGGAGTTTGCCAAACGACGTTCGTATCGCGACCGTGAATGTCCAGTATGCGGAAATAATGCACCGTGGCGCTATTCCTGTTCTAAACAAGTAGAAACTACCAGCAGTAAATAAGTCTAGACAACTAGGAGGATTGATGGCAGTTACCTTAACAGAAAAAGCAGAATCACGTTTACGCACGTTTTTGCTTGGTTCAACACCTGATAGTAAGGCGCCAACAAACAAAGGTATCCGCGTCTCAGCAAAAGACGGTGGTTGTAATGGTTACGAATACGCAATGGAAGTTACTTCGTCACCCAAACCCGATGATGTCGTTCTATTGCAAGGTAATGTGCTTATTTACCTTGATGCCAAAAGCGCACCGTTATTAGAAGGGATGGTAATCGATTTTGTTGAAGGCGTCATGGAGAGTGGTTTCAAATTCACCAATCCAAATGCCACAAATACTTGCAGCTGCGGTAAATCATTCAGCGCAGGTGATTGCACTCCCAAGGGAACACCTTGTACATAAACCATCCCGCATCGATTGCTAGTAGCTGATTAAAAAATAGCTATTAGCCAATCAACGCGCCGATATAACTTGTCAATTTTATTACTTTAAGGAAAACGTGAAATGGCTACCTATCAAGTTAGATTAATCAACAAAAAAGAAGAACTCGATACAGTTATCGAAGTTGATGAAGATACTACCATCCTCGATGGCGCCGAAGAAGCTGGCATCGAATTACCTTTTTCATGTCATTCTGGTTCTTGCTCTAGCTGTGTAGGCAAAATAGTGGAAGGTGAGGTTGACCAGTCTGACCAAATTTTCTTGGACGACGAGCAAATGTCTAAAGGTTTCGCACTTCTTTGTGTTACCTATCCTCGTTCTAACTGCACTATCAAAACCCATCAAGAACCTTACCTTGTTTAATTTATTGGTGTAATCACTGATATTTTTATTTTGTGTTTTTGATTGTGTTCTTACGTTGGCTTATTTTTAAGAGTCATAGCTGAATCAAGCTATGGCTTTTTTTTGCCCCAGAAACCGGGTTTCTTCTAATTTATCTATAATTAATAACTATAATAACATAAGTTTTATTTAATTAAACGCCGACGTTTTTAAAAAATTTTAATTTTGTAGCGAATTTAACTTTTGAAAAAAATAATTATATTAACATTGTTACAAATTAAGCCTATGTTAAGCTATATGTCATTCTGAGAGTTTCAAATGTCATTCTGAGCGTAGCGTAAACGGAGTTTTCCCGTTATCCGCAGGATATCCCGAAGGGTAGGGTAGGGTAGAATCTCAAGAAACTTGGATAAAAACGAATATCTACAGATGCTTCACTACGTTCAGCATGACAATTAGACGTTCAGCATGACAATTAAGCGTACTTAATATAAATGAGTAAAGTAATAAATAACTATTTAGCTTGGTTATAGAATATATAAAAAAACTGTATCAACTGTGTTTATTTAATGTACAGGTAATGCCTCAAAACCTTGCTGTATATGAAAAATTTTGAATGCATTAGAAACAAAGCTATTCTTAAATATTTAGGTATTTATACACAAGCATAGATTTCACTTTATTAAATTGTTAGGTAAGTTTCATAGAACTACCAGAAAAAGGAAGTATTAATAAATATAAGAATTATGAGAAATGACTGTTTGTATATGAGGAATCAGTAAATGGTACGCATAAGTATTGCGCGCGAGCATGGGAATATCCTGCCAGTTATCGCTCACTACTACGAGCTAACACAACCACGTATCATTCCATTGTTATTAGTGGTAACGGCGGCGAGTATGTGGATTGCAAGTAGTGGTAAAGTTGACCCCATGTTGTTACTGTGGACGCTAACTGGTAGTACATTTGCATATGCAAGCGCGCAAACGCTAAATTGTATTTATGACCGTGATATTGATTATTCGATGGAACGCACACGCCATCGACCAATACCATCTGGGAAAATAGAACCAATTCATGCGTTAATTTTTGGAATTGTACTTGCTGCTGCTTCGTTTTATTTACTCGCAGCATTTGTAAATTTATTTAGTGCGCTGCTGGCAATGCTGGGTATTGTATTTTATGTGGTGGTTTACACGCATTTTCTCAAGCGTCGTACTCCATTAAACATTGTAATTGGCGGCGCCGCTGGTGGAATGAGTGCTTTAGTTGGTTGGGCAGCAGTTACAGGAACAATAAGCTCAACTGCCTGGTGGATATTTTTAATTTTGTTTTTGTGGACACCACCACATTTTTGGGCACTCGCATTAACACTGCGCGACGACTACGCCAAAGTTGGTATACCCATGCTTCCTGCTGTCTCTGGAAATATTGAAACCGGGCGCCAAATATTCACATACACAGTCTTATTAATTCTCAGTACATTTTTGATGTATGACCCATTACTTTTGACAGGCGCCTTTTATATGTGTGCCGCTTTTATCTTGGGAGCAATTTTTCTCCAGAAAGCTTGGGCTGTATTAGAAAACCCCAATAATCAAACAACAGCACATAATCTTTTTACATACTCAATTTATTACATGATACTGCTGTGCCTATCTATGGTAGTGGATAGTTTACCGATTACAAATCAAATCTTGCAACGGATACAACAGATGTAACGGATGAGTATGGTGGGCAGTGCCCACCTTACATAATTAGCTTCTTCCAACTAATGCGGGTTCGGTTGTAAGGTTACTATTTTCGGCACAGTCAATATATTGGTCTACACCTGCACCTGCACGCGGATAGTCTGCACATAAACGTCTGTGTTCTGCAAGCGCTTCTTCTAGCTCATCACGACCAAGGTCATTCATAAAATAACAGCTACCAATTGGTCTTGGCATTGCAGCACGCAATAAACCATCACGAGTTAAAGTTATAGACTGAGTTGCCTGCCAAAGCAATTCAATATCGAGTAAAGGGTGGTCGAGTGCAAGACCTATTCGACTCATTAATCCAAGAATACGGTCGCGTTCGTCGGTAGTAATGTATCCACGACGTGCGGCAATGGTGGCGGAAAGTGCCATATCAATATTGACTGCATGACCGTGCAGTAAGGGAACTGATGGCACCAACTCAAATGTTGGACTCCATGTATGCCCATATGCAATTATACGGTCGAGCATAATTTCGTGGAGATTAGGAGCCTCTAATTCCAACATTGTTTTAATCGACTCGTAATTGACTTTACGAGAGACTTTTTGCAGTTCTTCTGAACCGTTTACATATCCAAAATGCGTATTCAGCAAATCTTCGCCATATTTCTCTAACAACTCGAATACTTCTAAGTTAGAGACAACCGCTATTTTGACTAGCTCTGCCATTCCGTTACGAACTTGTGCGGTAGGAAGCGTAGCTAGAAACGAGAAATCTAAGAAAATCTGTTTTGGTGCGTGATAGGCGCCTAAACGATTCTTCAATTTTCCATGATTAACTGCGACTTTAATCGCAATACCTGCATCAATTAAACCAATTAGTGTAGTAGGAATACGGATGTAATTAGAACTGCGACGGTAAGAAGCGCACGCAAATCCACCGACATCTTGCACTAAACCACCGCCAATTACCAGCACGGGTTCTTTACGAACTAAACCAAAATCACAAAAAGCATCAGTTATTTTCTCAAACGACTCCATGTTTTTGCTGGTTTCCTCTATCCAAATTGGAAAGAGAGTCAAGTCGATGTCATAGTGTTGAAAGTATTCTTTAATACGGCTACCATAAAGTCGATTAACATTATGGTCAACAACTGCCAAACAACGACCAAAACCTCTATACTTGTCCGCTAATTCTGAATTTGCAATATCGAACACCCCATCTAGGATATTAAAGGTAAATTCGATTTTCTCGTACCCTTCTACGTGAAAGGTGTTTTCAGAAGCCGCAACTGTTGCTTGGACGTTACTCATTCTCAGGTTACTCATT
>ERZ1066124.350-NODE-350-length-34190-cov-26.529544_pt1 | contig 34190 bp, 37 predicted proteins | sample MGYA00382771_ERZ1066124 | MGnify/ENA primary metagenome ERZ1066124 (study PRJEB33369, sample SAMEA5778354) | biofilm metagenome | biome: Industrial cooling water; feature: Water cooling tower basin; material: Biofilm | place: United Arab Emirates | collected... | reverse complement strand
TTAGAATAGCAAAATTCTACTTTTACTCATTATTTCTATCTTGACTAACCAGTAGGATCAAACAATGTAAGTGAGGGTGGGCTGTTACTCCGTCGCGGCCACGAGTGACCTCAACACTTTTTATGTAGCCAATTCCTGGGAAAGCGACCAGTTGAGTCAACCGTCTGAATGATTCAATAGACCTCTTGCGTAAAATAGAAAAGTGAGTTAAATAAAAAGAAGAAAAATTAACTCAATTTAATTAATGATACGTTATAAACAAGCTTTAGCCATGTCACCCTCCGACTTTAAACGAGCTTATGGTGTCAGTCAAGAGGTGTTTCAAAAAATGATAGAGGTAGTGCTAGAAGCCAAGGTAGGTAAGCGAGGCTGTCATTCTAAACTATCAATTCCTCAGCAAATCTTACTAACTTTACAATATCTTCGAGAGTATCGAACATTTTTTCATCTAGCTCAAGACTGGGGAGTTCATGAATCAACAGCTTATCGAATTATCCGAAGAATTGAAGATATTTTAGTTAAAGCCGACCGGCAGATTGCCGACTTTCAAAGTCGGCAATCTGCCGGTCGGCTGCATTCCGCAGCTGAAGAATTCCGTCTACCGAGTCAACGTCAACTTCAAAAAAGCGAGACAGAAATTGAAGTGATTGTTGTCGATGTAGCCGAAACAGAAATTGAACGACCAAAAAAAAACAGAGAAGCTACTATAGCGGAAAAAAAAGAACTCATACACTTAAAACACAATTGATAGTCAACCAACTAACAAAAGAAATTATTTGTACTGTTTTTGGCAAGGGTAGGAGACATGACTTTTACTTATTTAAAAAAAGTAGAATAGTGATGAGAAGCGAAATACAGCTACTAGCAGACAAAGGTTATCAAGGCATAAAACATCATCATAAATTCAGCGTAACTCCTTATAAAAAAATCAAAAAATCTCCTTTAACTCCTCAACAAAAAGAAGATAATCGTCAATTGGCATCTCGCCGAGTTGTTGTGGAAAATATGATTAGGTGTCTCAAGGTTTTTCGGATTTTATCCAGTCGTTATCGCAATCGGAGAAAACGTTTTGGTCTTCGATTTAATTTGATTGCTGGACTCTATAACTATGAGCTAAAATTAACTGTTTTTTGATAATTTCGCAAGAGGTCTATTCATATGATGCAGCGTGTCTCTAAGTTCGGTAATTAGACAATTTTTCAACGTAAGCGTTAGAAAAACCCAACGATATTGATAACAAGGGTAATCCACTAATACCTTTGGTAATGCTGAGTATGCTTTGGCTTTCCAAACCAGTGAGCGTCGCCACTGGCAAATAGTTATCCTACCCACAACATCTACAACGCTTTATAGAAAACGTTTTTAGCGTTATGGATATTTTACACATAGTTAAAAGATTAGCCATATTATACAACTCTAAGCATTCTGGCTTGTATAGTCATAAAAAGACCCTATAGATAGATCAAATGAAACTTTACAAGTGCCAGTAGCACCATTGCGATTCTTTCCTACAATCACTTCCATTACGCCAATATCTTCAGTGTCAGACTTATAATATTCATCTCGATATAGCATTAGAAGAAGATCCCCGTCTTGCTCAATATCGCCACTGTCTTTCAAAGAAGCCATATTAGGTCGTTTATTACTTTGAGTTTCAACACCTCGGTTTATCTGAGCTAAGACAACAAATGGAACATTAAACTGCTTTGCTATATCCTTACAAGCACCACTGTACTTACCAATAACTTGCGCTCTATTTCCTGCTGCTCTATCTCCTAGCTTCTGAATATAGTCGAGTATAACCAACCCTAATTCTCCTCTCTTTGATTGAATTTTCCTTAACTCAGAACGAATTTTAGCAGGGGTTAGTTCTTCGGCTGGAGTATCATTAATCTCGATTGGTAATTCAGCTAAAGTTCCTAAACCATTAACTAACGAATCCATTTCATCTTGATAAATGATATTATTCATTAATCGCTGTGAGTCGATTCCTGAGTGCATAGACAGAAACCTTTTGGTTAATTGCTTTCGGGACATTTCTGCACTAAAAAAAACTATAGGCTTTTTTTCATTAACAGCAATATAATTAGCTAAATAACAAGCAAACCAACTTTTACCCATGCTTGGTCTGGCAGCAACAATAATTAAATCTTGTTTAGTTAAACCTCCAATTAGAGAATCTAAATCAGTTAAACCAGTAGGATAGAGAGGTAATGAGCCTTGTTCTAACTCATTGAAGATATCAGCCAAACAGTCAATAATTGGTTCAGTGCTAAATTTATCTTTTTTATCAGTGGTAATATTAAATATTTTCGCTTCTGATTGGTCAAAGACAGTTTCTAGCTCTTGGGAAGTATCGTATCCCAAATCTAAGATTTCATGACCAGCAGCAATTAAACGACGACGCTGGTATTTATCTAAAACCAATAAACTATAGCGATCAATATTAGTAGCCGAAACTGTACAATTTAAAAGTTGCGCTAATTTAGCTTGACCACCAACTTTTTTAAGTAGCTTATGGTCAGATAACCAAGTAGAAACAGTCATTAAATCTACTTGGTTATTCTTATGATGTAACTCTAGTGCTGCCTGATAAATCTGCTGATGACTCTGAACAAAAAAAGCTTCTACTGGTAGAATATCAGTCACAATGGTAATTGCTTTAGGGTCAAGTAAAATTCCTGCTAAGATGGCTTCTTCAGCTTCAATATTGGCAGGAGGCAACTTATTCTCATTCATCTTTGTTAAAAATACTACTTAGGTGTTTAAGTTGAGTAAGGGTAACTTGTTCTTTTTGTAGTTTGTCAGTAGCTTTGATTATTTTTTGTTCTGGCCTATTGGAGATCTGATTAATAGTTATAGATTTAGACCAACCTTCTTGAATTGCTTTATTTAACCAACCTCCAACATTAGGAATATCTTGCTTAATTAACTGCTCTTTTAAAGCGTCAATGGCTTTCAATACTATTTCTTCTGAAGCAGATTTAATAGTTTTAGTAAGAGTCGGATTCAATTTAACTCCTAATTCTTGTAATTGTGTGAGGATATTAATTTCAATATCATTGTAGTTTTGTTTATTAATTGATGTCACTTTTACGTTAGTTGAAGATACTTCTAGCTCTTTTAATCTTTGCTTTAAGCGATTGTTCTCCGCTTCTATTTGACGCAATTCAATGACTTTGCCCTGAGCTATTTCAATATGTTTTTTAAGTTCCTCATTCTCATTCCGCAACCGACGATTTTCTTGTCTTAGTTTACTAATAATTACTGCTTTAGACTTATCGGTTGCTGGTTGAAACTTAGATGTTTGATTGACTAGACCACCAATGGCTAATTTTTGTTGATTACGCAGTTCTGCAATTCTATTTTTTATCTCTGGATATTTATAAAGATAGCTAACCGACAAGCCAGCCGTTTCTGCGATAGCTTTAAAAGTAATAGTTTCTCCCGAATCTAAGACTTGTTGAATAGCTTTTTCTAGTCTTTCTTCAGCATCTTTTTTCTTATCTGCTGCTGCTTTAACTAATAGTTCGGGATTACCTTTAGAGTTGTTACTGGGACGAGACATTATTGATCATCCTCCTTTTCCCATTCATTATGACCAATACCCCTGATTGTTTTGTGTTTTTCCATTCCAGAAATAATTTTCCTGAGTCTTTCTGCTCTAGGAACGTTCTTTTCTATCTGTCTTTGATAGCCTTTTTGACGAGCATTTTCAATAACTTTTTCGGTTTCTTCTAATTCCTTTTTATGACTATCTAGAAAATTTAAAGTTGTTACCCAACTACCGCATTCTTTACAAGGTAATTGTTGATAAGGACAAGTTTGTGTCCAGAGTAGAGTATAGTAGCCATTATCTGTAGTTTGTACTCCCATTCCTTTTTTTATCCATTGCATTTCTGCTGTATCTAAATCAGGATTTATGGGGGCTACTATTTCACCTTCTATGTTGAAGTGAGTATTGTCCCAAACTTCCTTCATTTTCTTTTTCTGATCTTCATCAGTAAGATGAATGTACTGCATAGCCATTTGAGGTGAAGCATGACCAGCACGCTGCATTATATGAGCTATACCCGTGCCTTTTCTCGCTAAATCCGTTAGATGTGTATGGCGAAATCTATGACATTTCCAGATTGGATATATTTGACTAGAAATATCTGTAATATTATGTTCATATGCTAGTTTTTTAAGATATCCCCTTATTAGATGTTGTCGTATTTGTTTAGGAATCGGAGCAAAATAATTTAATTCTAGTTTTCTGTATCCACCTCTTTCTATTTCTTTAGTTCCATATTTTTCAAACGACGATGAGTACTGTGTTGAGCAAAATAAGTATTTAAAGTTAATTGATAAATACTCTTGAATGTATTTTTGCTGTTCCTGAATTTGAATTGCTAATTTTTTAGAAATAAATAATTTATTTTCTTTATTTACTTTACTTCTGTAAAAATAAAGCCACCAATCGCCATCACTATCTTGATTTAAACAATTGTAATTTAGATTACAGACTTCATCGATCCGCATTCCTGTTTCCAAAAGAAGCTCAACTATTAAAGCTATTGGTTGAGCTAAAAGAACAATTTTAGATTTTAGCTGTTCTATTACATAATCTGGAATATTCTTGACTTGTGAGTATTTATGTTTAGGATAATCTTCATCAAAAATCAATTTACCGTTAGATTCTGGAATAATATTATTTTCTTGACAGAAATCAAAAAAGTATTTCCAAGTACAAATATAATGTGATATTGTTGATGGTGCCAGATTTAAAGACATAAGATGGTTTCTTAGATTGTTAATAAATACTCTATTAACTTCCTTAGGCTGTAGACAAATATCATTCTCCTCTATGAATTTACTAATAATTTTTAACTTCCCTACATAAACAACAAGGCTAATCGTACTGCTAGTAGATATTTTACTCCAAATAAACTCTTTAATAGCCTGTTTGAGCCATGTTGGATGAATATCACTAAAATTGAGACTGTAATTTCCTCCTCCCGATGATGGAAGCTTACCTAGTCGCTTTAAACTCCATACATCAAGTAACTTCATTTCTGGTATAGGAATATTATCAGCCATTTGATATTTAGAAGGTTTTAAGCGAAGTTGATTGGGATTATAAAATCTTCTGCGGCAATCTTTACATACATATGTTTGTTTTCCTCTGTTTTTTCCATGTGATCTACAATTATCACTTTGACATCTAGGACATTTAAGTAGATCTTCTTCAAAAGACTGCACTACTTTTATTTGTTTCATCTATTGTTCCTCGCATTTAGCTAAATACTGTTTATAAGCATTTTTTTTGTCTTCATCTAATAAATGCACATATGTATCAATAGTAGTTTGAATACTGGCGTGTCCTAAGCGGTTTTGAACATAGATTAAATCCATTCCTGCTTTGATTAATTCTGTAGCGTGGGTATGCCTTAATAAATGTGATGTAACTTCAATTCCTGTTTTCTTACTTAACCGACTAAATAAACTTTGAACTGTGGAGTATCTCATCGGTGAACCTAGAGCATTACGCCACATATTAATAAATACATAATCAGAATCTATATCAGGAAACTCATCATCTAAAACATAATTTTCATAAGCTTGAATTGTTTGTCTTGATACACTAATAATTCTTGATTCTCCATCTTTCACTCTGGCATTATTAAGATTATCTTGGCGAGGAACTATATAAATTTCATTTAATCCCATCTCACTATGAATATCAGAATGACGCAATCCTAAAGCCTCTCCAATTCTCATTCCTGAGTGATAGAGAAGGATAATTAAAAATTGATCACGAAGATTAGCACAATTATCAATTAAGGTTTGGACTTCTTCTTTGCTTAAACATCCCGAGAAAGTTCTTGGTTCTTTTACTTTTAATCTTTTAGTTTTTACTCCCTTATCTTTTTTCATTTCATAGAGAAGTGATTTATATCGTCTTTGGACAGGATAGCTAGTTTTATAGAGTTCTCGATTTTTTATCCTCTGATTTTGAGCGTGAAACTCATAAAACTGATAAATCACACTCATGATAATATTGACGGTCTTTTCTGTTCTTTTCGCCGTCTGCGGCGCAATAGAAGGAACACCAGGAATGGAGTCAGATAGTTGTAGCCAAAGCATAAAGTCTGCCAACTCTTTCTCCCAACATTGTGTCCAATCAAGACTGTAAGCTTCCAAATACTCAAAAAATAGCTTCATATGGTGAGCATAATTCTTCAATGTGTTTGGCGATTTACCTAGTGCCATTAGATGTTGTATGTAATCGGTGACGGGTTCTATAGGTAGATAGTCATCTCCCAGTACAACCCAACTGGTATGACCTCGAATATTGACCTTTTGAACTCTCATTATATGCTTTGTGTAAATACCATGATTTATATTTACACAAAACGTTGAAAAAAGCAAATTACTTGCTTTTGTTGTTGTTGTTTAATATATTTATTTAATGTTGTATAAAAATAGGGCAGTGACGCACTCTACAAAACTGGGCTTTGAATAATTTAAGCTTTTTCTGCCCTCGGTATTGATCGTCTACTAATCGGAAATCTAAATTACGCGAACACAGATCAACCCGCTTGGCATAACGCTCCATTCCACCTTTCTTATAGTAGCTACTGATAATTTCAGCATTCTTCCTGTGTTTATCCCAAGGCTTGTCTTGAGGAGAAATATCACTAAGAGCTACTTGTTCAATCGGTGGTGATGACGATACAATATCAACATAGTTGTGACCTGTACATTTATGGTCAGACAAAAATAGAGCCTCTGTAATATTTGGTTTGTGTGGTAACTACCAGAATACAGCAGGCTCTTATAATTTGGGTTATTTACACTGTTAAGAATTTATTTACTACGTTTAAGTTCTTATTGATACGTCTTACACCCCACTAGACCTTGATGAATTCCCTCTGGAACTATCGCTTTCTGGCTCCTATGCCATGCAGCATTATCTTCGACGACAAGAATTCTTTTTTGAGATGAAACTCCAACATCAGCCGCAAAAGCTTGATAGACTAAATTCAACCATTGAGTATTAACCCTTGGAATTAAATACCAATGAGTCTTTCCGGTTTTTGGCTCGACAAATCCATAGACATACAACCATTCATAACGAGGCTGCACTATTGCGATGGGTCTTTCTCCCACTTTTGACCAGACCTTGCGCAAAATTGGTTTTAACCCGACTCGATGTTCATGAGGACACGGGTGGCGAAGCGTCTTCGCCACCGTGAGTTGTCCGTCAAAAAACCAGATTTCTAAGCGACTTTGCGGAAATTTATGCTGTAGTTGTTGAACTTTAAGCGGTAAATCTTGTTTAAACTGAGTTTGTTCGGTCAATTCTCCCTTCTTATGTTTCGAGCTGGGTTTCTGCCAAGAATAATTGCACTTTTTTAAGTAATCCCATCCTCTCTGATTCCAAACTTTTTCGACTCCCGTTTCTTTCTCAATCCATCTGGCTACTTTTGGCCCTGTCCAGATTCCACCATCTGAGGGTCGTTGTTTAAAAGCTTCGGTCAAAGATAAAAACTGTTCGTCATTTAATAAAGGTTTAGGCCCTCTGGGATGCTCTACGCTCTCTTTTTTTTGGTTTTTAACCCCTTTTATTCCTAAGTCATTATAGTTTTTCAGAATTTCCCATCCATAGCTATTGCTAATTCCTACAGCTATAGCACTATTTTTTACACTCCAACCCAAAGCAATTTTCCATAAAAAATGCCATCTTCTGCTTTCTACTGGGTCTTTAGCCTTACGATAAGTGTCTTTGAGTTCATCTAAACTTAAATGAGGGGCTAGATAGGCTTTTTTAGGCATTTAATCTTTATCTATGTTTACACTGTTATTATAAACGGATTTGGTATTACCCATCATTGTTATAGCGAACCAACTTAACATCGCTAAGTTCTCTAAGAAGTTTTTTTAAAAGCCTCTAATTTTTCTTCTGATTGCTCCACACTTTTTGTTCTAGCTATTTTTGGTGAAGCTTTTAGACGGTAATATACTAATTGATGTACGGTTTTATAGTTAGCAAAGATTCCTAATTTTTCTTCTAACCATTGACAAATTTCTCCATATCTTTCAAATCCTTCCGAATCTTCTAATCTTTTAGAGAGAGCTTTTTCGGCCCAGAGCGGAATTTTTCTGGGCCTTCCAGTTTTCGCTTTCTTCGACAATAATTTTTCCAATCCTCCTTCTCGATATTTTCCTAACCATTCCTGCACGGTTACTCGATTTCTACCTACCAGTTGTGAGGCTTCTTGCACTGTCAGAGCTTTTTTAGTTTTCAATAAGTACAAGACCTGAATTCTTTCTTTACCTGAACCCGTTGTTTCTTGCCTAAGCAGTTGCTTGAGTTCTTCTTCCGTTTCTCTGATTTCTACTTGATACACGCCTGCCATTTTTTTTCTCTAATTCTAATTGAGCGCTAATTCTACACTATTTGTCTCCACACTTTGAAGAATTAGTATTGGCTATGTCAGAGGTAATACTACCGATTTCAACTCGTCCTGAAGGAGCAGTCACAACGCCGCCTTGAAAGTTGACTTCTCCTCCAATTAACGCCAAAGTAGATTCAGGTTTAACCGCTAATCCTGTGGGAATTGAACCACCAATGGGTACATTCGGCAGGCGTGTATCACTTGGTGCAATGAGATTATGTCCTCTACCTTGAACTTCAATTTTCTTTGAAGATTCTAAAAATCCCAAAGCAATCGGTACATTAATGGCTAGTAATGGAACAGCTTGAGGATTTTTGGCACTAAAAATCGTGCCATCTGATAGATGAATTGAACTAGCTGTCGTTGCTAGGAACGAGCCATTAACATCTAAACTAGCATTCGGCCCAAAGATAATTCCATTTGGATTGAGGAAGAACAAATTAGCATTGCCCAAAATGCCTAGTTTGCCAAAAATAGCTGAGAGATTATTACCAGTGACTCGGCTAAAAATATGCTCTACGCCGTTAGGACTGGAAAAAAAAACCGCCTGCCCTTCGTTAATGTTAAATTCTTGAAAACTATGAAACAAGTTAGCTCCTCGTCTAGCACCACCATCAATTTGGTCAAGCGGAAGACCATTAATCATCTGATGAGGAGTAACCGTTGAATTTTCACTCCCTAAAGTTGCATCTGGAAGGATTTGAGCTTGAGTCGAGGAGGTTTGCAGGATAGCTAACCCTAAACCTAACAATACTTCAGTAAGATGAGGAAATCGTGACATGATCGCGTTAGAGTTTGAACTGAAAGGTTCTCTCACACTTGATCTTAAATGATTTATGAATCAAACCGTCAAATCGGCAGAAGAACTGCCTGGTAGTTTCGGAATGCCGTTTCTGGGTGAAACCCTCGAACTGTTTACGCAACAAGAGCAGTTCTACTGGAAGCATTTTCTGCTTTATCAAACTCATTTTAAAACCCAGATCATGGGGAGAAAAATTGCCTGTCTTATTGGCCCTGATGCTAATCAATTTGTTCTCAAAGATCATGCGGAAAATTTTTCTTCAAAAGTCGGATGGTCAATTTTAGAACCTCTATTGGGTAAGGGCATTCTATTACAAGACGGACAACAGCATCAAACCATCCGTAAACTGATTTATCCTGCATTTCATGCTCAAGCTGTTGCTAGTTATTTTGATATTATTCAGAGTACGGTTGAGCAATTTTTAGACAGTTGGACAGAACGAAATCCGATTTTTCTCATTGATGAATTGCGTCAGTTAACTTTATTGATTGCCTGTCGGCTGTTATTAGGAACAAAAGCCGAGCAAGAAGTAAAAACTCTGATTCAATATTTCTCAGAATTGATAGTAGGGATCAGAACTGTTTTACGGTGGGATATTCCCTCAACTAAGTTTGGTCGTGCCATGAACGCTCGTCGTCAATTAGAAGTATTTCTCTATTCAATTGTCGAACAACGACGAAAACAAGAAAATTTTAGTGAAGATCAGGATGTTCTAGGATTACTTCTAAGTTCAACTGATGAAGATGGAAATCAGTTAAATGATTCAGAAATAATTACTCAATCTCTACAACTCTTATTTGGTGGACATGAAACTACTGCTAAACTGTTGTGCTGGACTTTATTGGAGTTAAGTTCTCATCCAAACTGGAGCAAAAAATTACAAGATGAGCAGACAGAAGTTTTAGATAGCCATTCTTTGAGATTTTCTCATCTTAAACAATTCATTTTAATGGGTTATCTTTTTAAAGAAGTAGAACGTTTATATCCACCTATCTATACAATTCCTCGTGGCGTTATTCAAGATGTTGAGTACGCTGGATATGCTGTTCCTAAAGGTTGGTATGTTGTGGTATCGCCTCTGTTAACTCATCGTCTAAGTGAGTTTTATTCTGAGCCTCATGATTTCAATCCTAATCGCTTTTCGCCTCCTCATAAAGAAGACAAACAACATCCCTTCGCACTAATTGGCTTTGGAGGTGGTGTTCACAGATGTTTAGGGCATGAGTTAGCGCAAATGGAGATAAAAGTTATTCTTTCAACTTTATTACGCCGCTACCGTTGGCAGATTATGCTGGGTTCTCCTGTGAATATGCCTGTCTGTCAGACAAGCAAGGTTGAACGTGAAATGCGGCTTTGGTGTAAAAAGATATAATCATCAGTTGAAATTATTAGTAAAATTAGAATCTTTTATCCAAGATTGCTCGCTAATGAAGATATTAACTGGGAATCCGAGCCGCAATAATTATCATGAGTAGACCACAAGCAGCAATTCCTAAGATTCTTCATAAGTCTTTTCATTCATTTTTGCTGAAGAAGATGAGGAGGAGGCGTTATTCAGATAGATTTCGGCTTCGTATTGAGAAGTTTTATTTAAAGGTTCTACAGTAATTAATTTAGACTGACGACGAGTTTGCCACAAAGTACCTGCCCAAAAGGTGCTTCCTGCGATCGCTCCTCCAATAGGAATTACAAGCCACCAAGGAAATTGTTTAGAACTCGATACAGTATCTGTGGTTGCAGGGGAAACCTTGTTTTCCTCACTTTCTGCGGCTGGTTTACCTCCTTTTAAAGATTGAGCATAGAGTTGAGGCGCACGCTGAGTAACAATTAAATCATCCTCAAAAAGTCCACTCTTAACTTCAACTAATTGCTCGGAAGTTTGTCCAAGCGTTACTTCTACTGGCTGAAAAGCATCGCCATTTTGTAAATAAACCAACTGTTTACCATTTGCTTCAACAACTGCCGATGTTGGAATCACCAAAACATTTCTTGAAGATTGCTCCGTCAAGATTTCTAATTGAGCAAACATACCTAGTTTGAGTAAACCGTTTGCATTATCCAACTCTGCTTTAACGGGAACAACTCGTGTTTCACCTTCAACGTTAGAACCAATTAAGGTAATTCGGCCAGTAAAAACTCTATTTGGTAATGATGGAACTCTTGCGTTAACTCGTTGACCATTTCTAATCTTGGCTAAATCTTGCTCATAAATATTAGCAGTAATAAAAATGCGATCGTCATTAACGATGGTCATTAATCTACCCCCTGCATCCTGAAACGATTGACCGATACTTACCTCTCGGTCTACTACTCTACCCGTAAGAGGTGCCGTTACAACCACTAAACCCTTAGCATTGGCACGAGTTCCGAGTTGTTGTAGTCGAGTTTGATAAGTCGTATTACTCAAACGAAAGCGAGTTTGAGCAACTTCTAGATCTGATTGAGCGCGTTTAAGTTGATTTTCAGCTTCTAGTACACTTTTACGACTTACTGCGGTGGCAAGTTGGGTTTTTCCTTCCGAGAGATGAGCTTGCGACTCAAGCAGATCACGACGTGGTAAGGCTCCAGCTTGATAGAGATCATTGTCTCGATCATATTTTTCCTGAGAAACTTTCACTTCAGTACTAGCTTGAGCAATTTCAGCATCAGCTATTCGTCGCTGACGGTCTAAATTCTCTTGAGCAAGTTGTAAATCCGCTTTGGCTTTCTGAACATCCGCTTCTGCCTCAGCTTGCTTTTCTTGAGCCGTAACTCGTAGCTCGACTAATTCAGGGGCAGCCACCACCGCTACAGTTTGACCTGCTTTAACTAAATCTCCTGGTTTAAACAATAGTTCAACAACTTTACCAGGTGTAGGGGCTGTTACTTCAACTTGACGGTTCGGTAACGTTTCGATTTGACCTGTAGTTTTAAGGCCAACAGCAAGACGCTGGCTTTTCACTGGCTCTACTTTAATACCCATGCTCTTCGCTGTCACCGCATCAACCTGAATCGCGTCAGTTGTCTGATTAGACTCAGAACCGCCTTGAAATTCGTCTCCATGCCCGCCATGAGCCAAAACAATCGAGGGTGTTGTTAAGAGCAGAAAATTCAAGAGTGTGACAGACAATAAAGTTCGTTTTTTCGACATTTTGGCAATACCTTGAATGATGAATTAAGAGAACTTCTAAGGATTAGCTTTGAAAAAGACCGCTCTGAACGAAATTGTTAAAACTAAAACATAACTCTAGTGTTTCAAAGCAAAATGAAATTAGGATGAAATGAACAGGTCTTCTCAGTTATCAGTCTTGTGCCTTTTTAGTTCATTCAATTTTGGAGCGGTATCCCAAAAGATGCCGTCGGGTCATCATTAAAACCATAGGTGGTAGAATTAGCCATTGCAATAGAGGTAGCCAACTAATTTGAACGAAAGGAACTACTAAAACTGAAACACCGTATAACTGAGCGACTCTGACTCGATAAATTTCAGAGATAAAGGTATAGAGCCAGCCAAGACTGGTAAATAGTACAATTAATCGCGCAGTAGGGGTAATTATCCAATAGCGATTGCGTTGCCTGAAGCTAATTATCCCTGAACTAAGGACAGTAATAACACCATCACCGATCGTACAATGGGTAATATAGTTGATTTTGTCGGCTAAAGTCGGCATCCCGTAAAACTCAAAATAAGGTGACTGCCAGACTTCGTAAACAAAGTGAATGAGAAAAGCAAAGATAAATAAATTGGTTTCTGGGGCTGCTAAAAGATGTTTGAGCCATTTAAAGCTTTTCAACAAAGAACTTTTCATGATTTAAAATACTTCTTGCCAAGTTTTTCCTCCATTTTGGGATTGAAAGATGGCGTTTTTCTCATTAGCGGCATAAATAATCTGAGGGTTATCTGTCGCAATAGCTAATTTAAGAATTACACCCTGAGTTCCTTTACCCAGAGGCTGCCAAGTTTTTCCCTCATCTGTACTTCGATAAAGTCCTTCTGATGATTTCAAAAAGCGATAACCATACATCACTATTGATTGATTCGCTTCTTTAACTAGGGTAAGAGCAATAAGCGGTGCATCTTGCGTTTCAGGAATCAATGTCCAAGTCTCACCAAAATCTTTACTTTGATATACACCACCACGAGTCGTCGCAAAAACCTGATTAGGTTGACTTGGATTAGCGATAAGCTCAAAAGGAACCTCATTTAATCCTGTGGCTTTCGGTTTGCTCCAAGTTTTACCGCTATCTTTTGAGAGAAAAAGACCTTGTTTACCAGAAACTGCCATCCCATAAAAAATCTCTTGTCCTTGACTATCTACAGCAAAAGTCAAACTATGAAAATCAACTCCTGGCATTGAAAGCTGCTGCCAATCTTGTCCTTGATTTTGACTTTTGATAAAACCGAGATTACCGCCTGTGTGAGGATGTCCACTAGCAAAAAAGTTTTGACTGTTACGGGGATCAGTCGTAAAACCCATATAATCAGCCCGTTCTTGCCCCATCCAGAACCATTTTTCCTGTTCGGAGCGTTGAATTAAAGCGTTGTGAGTCGCTACGTAAAAAATAGCAGGATTCTTGGAGTTGACGGCTAATCCATGAATGTGATTGTTATTTCTCCAGTCCGTTGAAATTGGGGTTAAAGTGACTGATGTTTGTGAAGAAGAATTGCTGATTACTTGATCTTTAACAACTGATTTAGCTGTATTGTTATTTGAACTATTAGAACAACTAACAAGAGTTAAACCAATTATAATAGCCAATAGAAAACTAGGAGGGGCTAAAAAATGTTTAATCGTTTGATACTTCATATTATAAAAAAAGTCTATATTTAAAAGCTTGGTAATATTTTTAAAATAAATTTAACTATTACTACAATTTTTTTAAGTAACTTTACTTAGTTAAGGAGTCTAAATACTCTAAGTTTTTGCTTATGTAGTCATGTGTTAGCTACTAAAAGCTCTTTTATCTCTTAGTTTCTAATCTAAAAATGAAATTAGGATGAAATTAAAAATAATAAATATTATGTAGAAATAACAGCTATTGAGTGATCTATGATATGTGTCTTGACTCTATAGCTAACTACAGAGTTTAGTATATAGAGCAAAATATAATCTATTATTCCTAAGTGACTTTATGACGACTCATCAAATTGAGATTTTTACTGGTAACTGCCCGTTGTGCGATGAAACTGTAGCACTAATTAAATCAATGGCTGACCCAGCCTACGAAATAACGGTCTGCAATTTACGGGAGAACCGACAAAAAGCAGAGCAGTACGGAGTAAAAGCAGTTCCAGCGATCGCTATTGATGGAGTGTTAATCTTTACTGGAAAGCCAAATCAATCGTCCTTGGAGGCAATCGGAATTTATCGAGCCAGCGTTTTTTCTGGTGCAGGGTATGATCTAGGTTGGGGAATTTGAATGACGATGGCTACAGGATTTAATTGAACGAGGTAAGCAAATGTTCTCTCGTATAGTTTTGCACTTCATCGATGAGACTACAAAGAATAAGGCTCTCAGGTTGATCCAAAGGACGTTCCGACCATTGAGTTTGATATTGTTCTAACTCTACCCTAAATTCATTGAGTTGCTGAATCTGTATATTAAGTTGATAGATTTTTTGATTTAATAGCTCTTTGACTTTTGCACAAGCAGGGTATCCTTGTTCACGAATTGTCAAAATTTGCTTAATATCAGCTAAGGAAAATTGAAGTGCTTGTGCTTTTCTAATAAACAGAATCCTTTGAATAACGTTTTTATCATAGTAGCGATATCCATTTTCAGAGCGTTGCGAAGGCTGAATTAAGCCTAATTTCTCGTAGTAACGTAGAGTACCGACGGAAACTCCTGCACGTTTTGCAACTACTCCAATTTTCATCATTTTATTAACCTTTAAGTAAATTTCCTCAATTTTATTGATGTTGGCTTCAAAGCCTTGACTCTATAGCGGGCTATAAAGTTTATAGTAGATTTAAAGATATAACCATCTTGTTATTTTGGAGACGATTAATTATGTCAAAGCAAGTAAAAGTTTTAATGAGTTTGTTTGTTGCAGGCGTTACGGCACTGATCATCGTTGCCAAGCCCGCGATGGCTCAAGATAATAATCAGTCTGGATGTGGATGTTGTAAAAATATGGATGGCATGATGAACCGAAATCGGTAATTGTACTGTACAGTTGAACAAACCTCACCCCATACACTCGACGTTTGAGCCTAATTGGTTAAGTCTGATTAGCTATCTGCGACGAGTGATGGGGATGAGTTTAAAACCCAAAGGAATAACCCACTTTTAACCGTAATTCGCTTCGTTCTCCAGCACCAGTAGCAATATCTCCCTCCAATCCAATATCAACAACGCTCCGTAAGCTTACTTGCTGCCGAAGACCGACACCCGTTAGCAAAATAGCCCCTCCTTTTGTGTCTTGACTCGCTCTAACCCCCATCTGGGCCAAAAAGGTTCTGTCAAAACGTTTTGGATAGCCAAGGGGTCTAGAATAACCTAATATTAAACCAGGGATAACCGATCGCTCTTCCGCATCGACATCGGTTTTCACATTTAGATCGAGGTTAAGATGAAGGCGATTATATTGTCCGACGGTTTTACTAGCAATGCCTCTGACTCTGAGATCTACTCCCCGTGAATCTCGTCCCGTCGGAAAGCCAACATCGCCACGAAGCGCAAAAGCAGGCACATTGTCGTACTCTCGGTTAAAGTTATGGAATACACCGACTGATAGATTTCCTACATCGAAATCAGTCTCATCCGTATCTGCTTTACCGCCGACACTAGGATCAATCCCGATGACTAAATGACTATTGAGGGCAAAACCATACAGGTATTCAATATCGAAAGATCCCCCAACACTACGGTTACTGGGTAAGTTCAATCCTGCACCAAATTCGATAGCCTGTTCCCGATAGGCGATACTTTCCGCATCATCGAAAGAGAGGGGACGACCTGCATCAAGATTATTATGATCGACAGCCATAGCGGGATTGACGGCTAAAACGGTAGAAGCGAAGGTCGAAAAAAGTAATGTTCTGTTTGATTTCATTTGTTTTTTTAGTGCTAAATTATCTTTGAGGATTGGGCATTGTAGGTTCTGAGGGTTTTGGCGTGGGTTGTGGCATTGGGTTCGTCATCCCAGGCATCGAGTTATTATGATTCATGTTCGGCATCGAGTTATTATTGTTCATCCCAGGCATCGAGTTATTATGATTCATGTTCGGCATCGAATTATTATGATTCATGTTCGGCATCGAATTATTATGATTCATCCCAGGCATCGAGTTATTATTGTTCATCCCAGGCATCGAGTTATTATTGTTCATCCCAGGCATGGAATTATCATGATTCATCGTTGGTTGAGAAGTAGGACTTGTCTGAGAGTTTGAATTACTATCATGTCCTTGGTGTCCCGTTCCTTCTGGCATTAAACCCATCCCTGGCATCCCTGCCATAAAACGATGATCGTGTAATCCTTCTCCTCCATAGTTTTGACCTGCTTCCATCCCTTCATGATTTTTCGCCATCACTAACCAGATAGCCCGTTGAATCTGTTCTTCTTTTTGCTGTTCACTAATCCAATCGGAGGCGAGAATATCATTAATCATGTCGTGTAGCATATGCAGGTTATCGAACGTATTCGCTATTTGAGGAAAGCGTTGTGCGAACCGAGGGCTAACTTCGGCAAACATTGGCATAAAGGAACGGTCTGTTCGATATAACTCGACTTCATGATATTGTTTTCCAACTGTAGCGTAAGCGGCTTTCTGTTCTTCTAGAGTTTTACCGTACAGCATATCGTACATTCCACCTTGCAACCAGTGATAACCCCAAAATAGTCCATTCACTTTTGGATATTCTTTGCGGAACGCTGTTGAGTAGGGTTGTCCATCGAGATAACCCATATTCATTGGCAATCCCGTAATCGCATAGGGAACATTTTTGACATAAAATTCATACAATCGCTCGATTTCTGCTTCTTTTTCAGCATCCGTCATCTTGGTGCTAACTAAGACATCGACGGTTTGAGCATGGAAAACGTGCGCCCAGTCGAACACCTGTTCTAAAACGCCATACTTACGTCCGAAAGTTGGGGAAATAGTGGCTTCATCGGGCATGAAACGGGGAGGATTTTTCAGTACATAGTTGATGCGTTCAAAGGTTTTCGTTTCTAAGTCTTTTTCATTTCCTGTTACTAAATCTTCGTAAGCTAAAGCATGACCAACCGCAACGGCATTTAGATCTAAAGCAAGTGGTTTAAGGTTATACACGGCATCATTATAAACGCCTCGTTTGCGATAGATATGGTTTCTGCTTTTGTTGTTTATCCAACTGGGTAAATCAGTGGGTACGGGAGGCAAGGTTTTCGCTTCGGATGCGGAGGTATCTGTCTGAGGATTAGAATGTCCGTCATGATGTTGCTGGGCAATGACAGGCGACAAGGGGATACTCAAGAGCAGGGCAAGGGTACTCGTTAAAAGAGTCATGTTTTGAATTGATCGATAGAGCATGGTAGAACTCCTTAGTTCTGTTTGATATATTATTGATCGGTAAGTATCATCCTCTGTGCATTATCAATGTAAGAGATAAAAATGAAATAAGGATGAAATTTGAGAGGTAAAGCTTAATCGAGTAATTTTTTAAGCCTCTTCAATAATCGGGCAGATGATTGCTTCAGAGTCTTGAAAAAAGGTTTCTTTACTAGATAGCAATCCAATTAATTCCTGTTTGAGGATTTGAAGCTGTGCAATTTGCTGCTCAATTTCGGTGATTTTTTCATTTAATTTTACTTGGACTTGCTCACAAGGTAAGTTTCCTTGATCGTACACATCCAAAAACTCTTTAATTTCTGATAAACTTAAGCCTAATTTTTGAGCGCGTTTGATAAAGTTCAGGCGAGTCAATACATCAGAATTAAATAATCGGTACCCTCCTTCCGTTCTTCCTGAAGCTTTCAACAAATTTAATTCCTCGTAGTAGCGAATCGTTTTAATCGGTATACTACTTTCTTTCGCAACTTGACCAATTTGTTTGAGTGTTTCTTGTACTAACATATTTTTATCCTCTTAAATAAATTATACCAATTTTCAATAATCGTAAGAAACACCAAACCTCTGTAAATACGCGCCATGGCGCGTCTCTACCTTTCTATCTCTTGCATAACTTTTGAAAAATGATATTAGGCTTGAACTTCTATGACTCCTCGATACATATTCATCCCACAACTAAAAGGATAAATTCCTGGTTTGTCAGGGGTAAATTCTATCGGAGTGACCTGATTAAGTAGCAATTCTTGAGCAATCCGAAAATCAGGAAAACGAACTTCTTCAAGACAACTACTTGGATCTTTACGATAGAAATTGAGCCGTACAGGTTGTCCTACATTAACAACGACTTGATTGGGTTCATAGCCTCCATCAACAGTAATTGTTATTTCTTGAACCCCTTGTTTAGATTCAGCTTTTTGAGAACGTGATTTACTACCGAGAAACCACCATAATTCTAGTCCAATTAAGCCTAATCCACCTGCTGTAACTCCAGCTTTGAGCCATAAAGGTTGTTCAACTCTTTGGAATTGATTTTTTTGTTCAGTGCTAGAAGGCTGCATTTCTTCATGAGTCATTTGAGCAACGACTTGACCCGAATTTAGACCGAGTAAAAATCCTACACTAGCAAGACTTCCAATTATTAATGATTTGTCAAGCATCAGTTACCTCCTAAAGAATTACTCCCGAAATGACACCGACTAGAAAACCAAATCCTAACAATGTTCCAAAAAAAGAAAATTTTTGCCGCATTTTGAGATCTCCTTCTTCTAATGAACAGTTTTGGGTTTAAAATTTCGTAATCGTAGAGCATTTGTAACAACAGATACAGAACTAAACGCCATTGCTGCCCCTGCAATAATTGGACTGAGTAACCATCCAGTAAAAGGATAGAAAATCCCCGCAGCGATCGGAATTCCGAGTACATTGTAGATAAAGGCAAAAAAGAGATTCTGTCGAATATTTGAGATCGTGGCCCGTGATAACTGAATGGCTGTAACGATCCCTTGTAAATCACCAGAGATTAAAGTAATATCACTGGCAGCGATCGCAACATCGGTTCCTGTGCCAATGGCTAGACCAACATCCGCACTTGCAAGTGCTGGTGCATCATTAATACCATCTCCCACCATCGCTACAATTTTTCCTTCTCGCTGTAGGATCTCGATTTGTGACGCTTTTTGGTCGGGGCGAACTTCTGCAATAATTCTTCTAATACCGACTTCAGATGCGATCGCTTCTGCCGTACGATAGTTATCACCCGTGAGCATTACCACTTCTAAACCCATGCGTTGTAGGTTCCGAATGGCACCAACAGAAGAGGGTTTCACCGCATCGGCAATTCCCATAATCGCCTCTATTTCTCCATCGACAGCGATTCCTACAACCGTTTTACCCAGTGATTCTAATCGATCCCAATCTTGTTCTAGATTACTGGTATTAATCTCTAATTCTTTTAGCCATCTTTGCGTCCCAATTTGTACTAATTGTACAGACGCGCCATGGCGCGTCTCTACTAATCCTTGTACACCACTCCCTGCAACCGCTTCAAAAGACTTCACATCGGCTAATGCTACTTCTTGAGATTGGGCATACTGTACAACAGCTTCGGCTAGAGGATGTTCGGAATTGCGTTCGACTGAAGCCGCTAAAAGGAGGAGATTGAGTTCATTTTGGTTCGCTGCCCCCTTAACCGTGATAAAATCGGTTACTGTAGGCTTACCTTGGGTAATTGTACCTGTTTTATCCAAGACGATCGTTTGAATTTTGTGGGCTGATTCGAGACTCTCTGCACCTTTAATCAAGATTCCATTTTCGGCACCTTTTCCCGTTCCTACCATGATCGATGTTGGTGTGGCTAATCCCAAAGCACAGGGACAGGCGATAATTAAAACACCTACGGTAGTAATCAAAGCCAGTGTTACATTCCCCATGATGTTGAACCAGAGGATAAAAGTAGCAACGGCGATCGCAATCACAGCAGGCACAAACCAACCTGTTACTTGGTCGGCTAATCTTTGAATCGGTGCTTTCGAGCCTTGGGCTTGTTGAACAAGCTTGACAATTTGCGCTAAAAATGTATCCTTACCAATTCGGGTCGCTCGAAATTTGAAACTTCCCGTTTTATTGAGGGTAGCCCCAATCACTTCATCACCTGCTTGTTTTTTCACAGGTAGACTTTCACCTGTAACCATCGCTTCATCGATAGTAGATGAACCTTCGACAATCTCACCATCAACAGGGATCTTTTCACCAGGGCGAACGAGAATCACATCATTTAAGACAACTTCAGCAATAGGAATATCGATTTCTCGACCATTCCGAATCACTCTCGCTGTTTTTGCCTGTAAACCGATTAATTTCCGAATGGCTTCTGAAGTTTGTCCTTTGGCACGATTTTCTAAGAGTTTTCCCAATAAAATTAGGGTAATAATGACCGATGCGGCTTCAAAATACACATCAGGAGCAATTCTTCGTTGGATGAACCATTGAGAAAAGAAAGTCGGAAATAAAGAATAGAGATATGCTACTCCTGTACCTAACGCGATAAGAGTATCCATTGTTGCCGTATGACGTTTTAGAGATTTCCAAGCGTTGACGAAAAAAGAGCTTCCTGCCCAAAACAGTACAGGTGCGGTTAGAATAAGCTGTAACAATGGATAATGTAGCCACATTGGAATTAAGGGAATCTGCAATCCTGTCATGGCAGGTAGTGAACCGATGACAAGGATAGTGCTGATGATGCCACTTACCCAAACTTTTCGAGTAAGTTCACGGTTTTCAGCTTGTCGGGTGCGTTTTTCAGCATCATCTTCTGGTGCAAGTACATTATCCTGCATCGGTTCTGCTGAATATCCCGCCTCATCTACTGCACTTTGAAGATCTGCGATGCTGGTTCGTTGAGCATCATAGGTAATAGATGCTTGTTCAGATCCGAAGTTAACGCTTGCTACTTCAACACCAGGAACGGAACGGAGAGCATTTTCGATATTATTGGCACAAGATGCACAACTCATGCCACGTAGTTTCAGGGTAGCATTTTCCATTGTCGCCTCCTTTAAGCAACGGTGTATCCCGCAGTCGTAATCGCTTGTTTGATTTCAGTTTCCGATGCTAGAGTATCTACACTGACGAGTTTTGTTTTTGAATCTGCATTGACTTTTGCACTAGGATCAATTGTTTGAATAGCCTTAGTAATGGTGTCGCTGCAAGCGGAACAAGCCATATTCGGTACAGTTAATTGTAGGGTCATTTTCGACTCCTGTATAAGGTGGTTAATTCTAGGTTAATATCTCCAGCTAACTGGAGAGTCAAGAGGTAATCAAAAATTTTTTTAACGGCAAATTGTTACAGATATCTTAATAAAAAAGTGTTACAGATAAAAATGAAATTAGGATGAAATTGAGTTCATCAATAGTAAGAAGTTGGAGTTACGACCAAAGAAAGAAGGGAATTTACAAAGGCTTTTCTAACATGAAAGAGCATTGTAACAAACTTTGCAAAATAGACTTCAAACAATTACGGAGGAAATAATCATGGCTCATAATTTGACTTTGACTCAAGTTAGCCAAGAAATGCAACAGTGTATCCACAACTGCTTAGATTGTCATAGTGTTTGTTTAAATACTGTTACTTACTGCTTACAAAAAGGCGGTATGCACTCAGAACTCGATCATATTCGTCTGATGTTAAGCTGTGCGGAAATTTGTCAAACGAGTGCTGATTTTATGTTGCTCGGTTCTCGTCATCACGCTCGTACTTGTGGTGTATGTGCTGAAATCTGCGAACAATGCGCCCAAGACTGCGAAAAAATGGGCGATGATGCTCAGATGAAAGCTTGTGCTCAAATCTGCCGTCAATGCGCTGAATCCTGTCGTCAGATGTCGATGGCAACGGCATAGAATTAACACTATACGGGAAAAGGAGTTAAATTTCTTTTCCCTATTGTTTATTTATTAAAAAATTAAATCAGATATATAGAGTTGTATAATTGCTTAACCAAATATAATTTATTTAATATTTATTAATGAAAAAATAGTCAATCAAACTATGAAAATTTTAATGATTGAGGATGATCAGCGTATCGCTAAACCTTTAGCAGAGGACTTAAAGCATCAAAATCATGTCGTCGATCTCGCTTTTGATGGTATTGAAGGATTGAATTTTGCTCAATCAAGTCAATATGATTTAATTTTATTAGATTTAATGTTACCCAAATTAGACGGAATTAGCTTATGTAAAAAATTGCGTTCAGAAAATTGTCAAAGTTTCATTTTAATGTTAACAGCTAAAGATACAACAACTGATAAGGTGATTGGGCTAGATGCAGGAGCAGATGATTATTTAGTCAAACCTTTTGAATTAGAAGAATTAGCCGCTAGAATTAGAGCCTTATCCCGTAGAAGTTCTGAAACGAGACAGCCGATTTTAAGCTATAAAGAACTACAACTAGATCCGAGTAATTGTCAAGCCACTTATAACAATAAAAAGCTGATCTTGACTCCAACAGAATATATGATTTTAGAATGCTTTTTAAAAAATCCTAATCAAATCTTAACACGCTCATTACTGATTGATAAATTGTGGGAAGTTGATAAACTGTCAGGAGAGGAAACGATTAAAACTCATCTGACTAATATCCGAAAAAAATTAAAATCAGCAGGTTTCTTAGACAATTTGATTGAAACGGTTTACGGCATTGGTTATCGTCTAAGAAAAGAATAAAAAATCAAAATATGTTTCAAAAAATACAAGATCGTTTATTGTTATCATATTTAGGAGTGTTAGCAACGATCTTATCTATTTTTGCTGTTTCAGTAAGATTAATTTTTGCTCAAAGTTTGATTCAACAACTTTCAGATAAACTAACAGCATTAGCACAAGGAGCAGCCGCTAATGCCGAATACGAACAGGGAAAGTTGAAAATAGAAGATGATTTTATTCCACAAAATTTATTGGCTCGTCATCAAGCTTTACAATGGTTTACACTCGAAAATCAACTAATAGCTCAAACTGGTAATAACATCATTAATTTACCACTTTCAATTAAAGAAACTTTTCAGATCCAAAAACAAGGTAATCGAATCATCGCGGTAACTTTACCAATTTTAGAAAATGAGCAAAGACAATTAATAGGTTATGTTAGAGCCAGTCAATCTCTAGAAGAATATGATGAAACCTTAAGAAAATTAGATTTTGGATTGGGAAGTGGTATTTTAACAGCTTTAATTTTAAGTGGTTTAGGAGGAATTTGGTTAACTCGTCAAGCCATGCAGCCAATTGAAGAAAGTTTCGCTAGATTAAAACAGTTTACCGCCGATGCCTCTCATGAATTACGAAGTCCTTTAATGGCGATTAAAACTAATACAATGGTTGCTTTAAAATATGCTGAAGGAATGCGAGAAAATGATCGAGAAAAATTTGAAGCTATTGCTAGTGCTACCCATCAAATGACTCGTTTGACTGAAGATTTATTGTTTTTAGCTCGTACTGATCGAATGCCATTAATCAATTGGGAATATCTAAATTTAACAAATCTATTAAAAGAAATAATTCAAGTGTATCAACCTCAAGCAGATTTTAAAAAAATTCATTTTCAAACTGACTTAACTGAAAATTTATTTATTTTGGGTGATGCCAATCAAATTCGTCGTTTATTAACTAATTTAATTGATAATGCGATTCATTATACTTTATCTGATGGTAAAATAGAAATTATTGCTAATTCAAGTGATTCTGAAGTTTATATTCAAGTTAAAGATACAGGAATTGGCATGAATTCAGAAGATTTAAAAAAAGTGTTTGAACGATTTTGGCGAGCCGATCAAGCTCGTTCTTATGATTCATCAAAAACAGGTTTAGGTTTAGCGATCGCTCAAGCGATTATTCAAAATCATCAAGGTTCAATTACAGTTAGTAGTCAGTTAGATAAAGGAAGTTGTTTTACTGTTCATTTACCTAAAATTGAAGAAAAGAATTGCTGATTATAAAATTTTCAACAATTCTTGATTAAATTATTAATGCCTAAACTGATATTAAGAAAATAGGCTTCTTACTAATTAATTATCGTCATTTGTTTCTCTGTCATTATCCTGAGAATTAGGAACTTGAATACTACTGCGCTGATAAGATGTTTCAGAGGAATCATTGTTTTCTTGATTAGGCTTTTCAACATAAAGAACATGGCCATTACCCGCATCTATTTTAACTTCAGTTTGACCAATTTCTACAGTATAGACAAGATTTCCATTTTCGTTATCTAGTTTAACTTGATCAGGTTGTCCTCCTACCTCTTTTTGTGCCGCTTGACTCGCTTGCTGTGGTGAAATTTTAGCTAACTTTTGCAGTTGAGTTACTTCTTGTTCTTCTGTATCATCATTGACTTCTCTATCTCTATCTACTGCTTCAGCTACTTTTAGAGAACTTTGATTTGGAAGTGCGTAAGTTGTTTTAGTGATTGTAGCAACCCCTAAAGACCCTAATAAAAGGGTAGCCATAGCGATTTTAACTGATGTTTTCATTGTTGAAAATCCTTTTAATTTGTGTAGACAGTTTTTACTTTAAATGATAAATATCAAGAAATCGAAAAGATTTGAATTAACTCTAAGTTTAATTCTTTCCGAGTTCTTGATAATTTCTATCTACATTCAAACTATCAACTTAAATTTATAGCTGATCAAATATGAAAACTCGCACAAAAATACTGGCTCTAGCTTCGACAATTAGTGTGATCGGGATTGGTGGATTAACTCAAGCTATTTCAGCTAACCAACAGAACGCACCTGTAGTGATTATACGTCAGCATGATCACAACAATAAGATTGCTCTAAATGATGATACTGATACAGAAGTCAAAGATGATCAAGTTCCCAAATCTTTAAGCGAAGTAGGTGAATTGGGCGAAGATCTTTATGATATGACCAAAGCTAACAACTGGACAAAAGCTTCAACAAGTTTGACCAAATTAGAAACAGAAGCGAAACGTCTTGCTAGAGATTTACAAGGAGCAAATCAGACAAAACTAAAACAGCTTAATGATAACATTGCCTTACTGAAAAATGCGCTCGCTACTAACAATCATCACGTAGCCATGCAAAAAGCCAACCAAATAACACTAATTGCAGCTAACCTGACAGCATCTTATCAACTAAAAGTACCAATTGAAGTCACTTTACTCGATTATTACGGACGTGAATTAGAAATCTGGTCAGCTACAGAAAATACAGAGAAGTTAAAAGAGACAGCAAATCAAATTAAACACATTTGGACTCAAGTAAAACCCTCTATCCTCAAACAGGGTGGAACAACACAAGCGCAAAAATTTGATCAGTTAGTTTCTCAAGTCAGTCTCGCTAAATCTCCTACTCAATATGGCCGTTTAGCTACACCCATCCTTGATGAAGTCGATAATTTAGAGAAGGTTTTCCAATAGTGATTTGGTTGAGTAGTATGATTGCGAGTTTGAGAAAAACTAATGAATTGTACTTGAAAAATCAAGCATTTAGAACTACAAAAAATCCTCAAAATTGTTTTTCTATCAAATCTTTCCAAGTTCTTGATATTTACCGTCTACAGTCAACAGCTTTGGGAGTGAAAAGCGATCGCTTATTACTTTAATCAAAAAGAAGGAAAACTATGAAGTTATTAAACAGAGTTCCAGCAATTACCTTACCCTTCTGGATTATCAAGGTTTTGGCTACTACGGTGGGTGAAACGGCGGCAGATTTTTTATCCACTACTCTCAATCTAGGTTTAAGCGTTACATCTTATGTCATGAGTGGCGTATTATTGATAGTACTTTTGAATCAGTTTAGGCTTAAACGCTATGTCCCAGTAAGTTACTGGATTGTAGTTGTTGTGATGAGTATCACTGGCACACTGATTACTGATCGATTGGTAGATGATCTAAGAGTAAGTTTAGTAACCACTACTATATCTTTCAGCGTTGCCCTATTAATCGTTTTTATTCTCTGGTATGTCAACGAAAAGACATTGGCGATGCACTCGATTAACACTGCTAAAAGAGAGCTTTTCTACTGGGTGGCTATTTTATTTACCTTTGCCTTGGGGACTGCAACTGGAGATCTTTTAGCCGAGAAGTTGCAACTAGGTTATACCCAATCAGCATTAGTTTTTGGCTCTTTAATTGCAGTAATAACGCTCAGTTACTATTTCTTGAGAATCAATGCAGTCTTGGCTTTTTGGCTGGCTTATATCTTAACCCGTCCCCTTGGAGCATCTGTCGGCGATTTACTATCCCAACCTACTACATCGGGTGGCTTGGGTTGGGGTACCGTCAATACCAGTATGCTATTTCTGTCCATAATAACAAGTCTGATTATTTATTTAAGCCTTAAACACAAGAAAAGAGTCTCATTGCCGATTGACTCATAAAACTGATTTGCTCTTGTCACTACAGTTCTTTCTAAGTTCTTGACTTTTTCTCTCTAAAATCAAGCCGTAAGTTGATACCAAGTGTAATATTCTACAAGAAATAAGAGGCATAATGAGCAAACTACCACAAATCACCGCATTCTTCTGGATTATGAAAATATGTGCTACTACTCTAGGAGAAACAGCAGGTGACCTATTATCGATGACATTAAATGTAGGCTATGCGGTTAGTTCTACGATATTGATTGGAGTGTTTTTAATAACTCTTGTCACTCAATTGGTTTCAAAGAAATATAACCCATTACTTTATTGGACGGTTATCCTTTCTACTAGCACGGCTGGTACAACGATGTCAGATTACATGGATCGCACTTTAGGACTTGGCTATGCTACAGGATCTATGATCTTATTTACTCTTCTGTTGGCTATTTTAGCATTTTGGCAATTTAGCATTGGGTCTTTATCGGTGACTAAAGTCAAAACACCTAAAGTTGAGTTACTTTACTGGACGGCAATTCTAATTTCTAATACTTTGGGAACTGCTTTGGGTGATTTCCTCGCCGATAGTTCTGGTTTAGGATTTGCAGGAGGAGCAATCCTCATTGCTAGTTTACTAGCTTTGGTATTGGCAGCAGACTACTATACCAAAATTTCTCCAGTCATCTTGTTTTGGGTTGCATTTGTTCTAACTCGTCCCTTTGGTGCAACACTGGGGGATTTTTTGACCAAACCACATATCAAAGGTGGTCTAGGTTTTGGTACGATCGGATCATCGATTGTCCTTGCCTCAATACTTGCAGTCTGTATCCTGTACACAACTCTAAAGCAGAAAAAACGACTTGTGACTGGACATTCTAATAATAAATGATTTTGATTCTATTAAATCTTCGTTTATCTCAAATCATTACAGCCTAGTCTCCTCAGTACAAATATTCTGCTCTCCTATTCTCAATAAAGTCAATAATTGGAAAAAGGTTTTAAACAATTTAGCGGTTAGATAGGTCAGATTCTCATCATCTGACCCCTCTCAACTTTTGTAATTTTAACATCGTAATACAAAGCATTAACCATAAAAATCCAACGCCGTATCCTGCAATAACATCGGTTGGCCAATGAACCCCTAAATAAAGCCGACTGAGCCCTATTGCAGCAATTAAAATTACAGCTAAAGTGTAAATCAAAGCAGTATATTTAGGATAATGGTTTGTTAACTCATAGGCAATAAATCCATACAATACTAAAGAGCCTAATGCGTGACCACTCGGAAAACTAAAAGACTTTTCGGAAATTAAAAGCTCCCAAAGTTGAGGACGAACTTTAGAAAAAAATAACTTCAGTTCCGTATTTAAAATTAAAGCACCCAAACAGGTAATAACAAATATTTTTGCTTCTTCAAGGGTTTGTCGCCACCAAAGTATCCCTAATGTCACTCCAGCAACGCTCACAATTGTACTAGGATTACCCAGTTTAGTAATAAATAGCATGACTGCATCAAGATGAGGATTAGCAAAAGTATGTAACCACAGCAAGAAAGAGCTATCTAAAGCAAAAGCTTCTTTTTCTAAAACTTCTTCTGATATCTGTGCGACAACAAAAAGTATCAGTAAACAACTTGCTAATCCAACAATCCCAATCGTAGCAATTAAAGAGGATAGACGAGGATGAATATGACGCAACCAGAAAGCGGAAATTGTTTTAAGCATTGTTTGTCTTATTTTTTTCAAGATTTGAGTCTGAATATGTGAAATTCATATCGGATACAAATAAAATGAAACGACATGATTTTAGTATAAAAAACAAAAAATTTGTAAAAATTAACAGAAAAACTATAATTTATAGTATTAACTAATCTTTCTAAGTTATTGAAATTTAAACTCTAAAGCTGTGTTTTGTCAAGAAATTCATTATTACTTCAAAAATCATTGCTTTTGAAGACGATATTAATGGCTTTTACAAAGTTTTATTTCTGAAAAATATTTGTAACTGTTTAGAATTTAAAGATAATTATAAAATTTGGTCTGTACTGCAGCTTTTATAAAAAAATTCCTGAAAACAGCAGAAATCTTAAATATTTCTAGACTTCATTAGTGGAACAGCAAACCTGAAAAAGTTTGTAAGAGCAACCAAACATTCAAGCTGACAATGATGGTAGCAACTGCACCAGCAAGAACTTTTAACCAATATGGATTGACAAACTCGCCCATAAGACGGCGATTACTGGTAAACATAATTAGAGGAATCACAGCAAAAGGCAATTGTAAACTCAAAATAACTTGACTAAATATTAAAAGTTGTCCTGTACTTCTTTCCCCAAAAAAGATAATTGTAATTAAAGCGGGAATAACCGCTAAACACCGAGTAGCTAAACGACGAACCCAAGGTTTTAAACGAAATTGTAAGAAGCCTTCCATAACAATCTGTCCAGCCAAAGTCGCGGTCAAAGTTGAACTTTGTCCAGAAGCAAGTAAAGCTAACCCAAAAATTGCACTTGCTGCACTCACACCCAATAAAGGAGAAAGTAATTGATAAGCATCTTGAATTTCGGCAACCTCATGATATCCAGAAAAATGAAACGTGGCCGCCGCGACGATTAAAATAGCTGAGTTAATAAATAAAGCAAAGGAAAGAGCAATCGTTGAATCGAGCGTGCCAAATTTAATCGCCTCCCAGCGTTTTTTCGAGGTCGGTTCCCAAGCACGGGTTTGCACAATTGAGGAGTGTAGATATAAATTGTGAGGCATGACCGTCGCCCCTAAAATCCCGATCGCAATATAGAGCATTTCTGGATTTCTGACCACTACAGATTGAGGCCAATAACCTTGTAAAATCCCTGCTAAGTCGGGTTGAGAAAAGATAATTTCTAAAAGAAAGCAAACGCCGACAGTTCCAACGAGAGTGATGACCAATGCTTCTACATAGCGAAAGCCTTTTCCTTGTAAGAGTAACAAAATCAGAACATCACAACCCGTAATGCAGACTCCCCAGATTAACGGAATACCAAACAGGAGTTGTAGCGCGATCGCACTTCCCAGTAATTCCGCTAGGTCACAAGCCGCGATCGCAATCTCACATAGCACCCATAAAATCAAGTTAACGCGAGAGGGAAAATAATCTCGACAAGCCTGCGCTAAATCTCGTCCTGTTGCCACTCCTAAACGGACACAAAGCGATTGAAGCAGGATTGCCATCAAATTTGATAGAAGAATTACAGATAAAAGCGTATAGCCAAATTTAGAGCCACCTGCAAGATCGGTTGCCCAATTACCTGGATCGACATATCCCACAGAGACTAAATATCCAGGCCCCGCATAAGCAAGCATTTTGCGTCCAAAGCCTTTTTCATTAGGAATTTTAATACTACGGTGAACTTCGCTCAGGCTTGGAGTGTGAGGCGTTAGAGACATAAAGCTTCAATGTTTCTCATAATCTTTTCATTATTTAGGAATATAGCACAACAAAGCAGCCTGTTATAATTTTTTATGTTAAAAATTTTGAGAATGATTATAGTTTTATTCAAAGAATTTATTGAACTTAAAAATGAGAATAATTATTGTTATCACCTCATTTATTTTCTGAAAAAAACTAATTTATATTTCTTTTTTTAAAGTAAACTATGAATAGTCGTTCATATGTTTAAAAAAATTGATGAAAATCTCTAAAGCGTCGAAGAGCAGTTGTTCTAGCTGTGGGAATGACGAGCATGAACATCAAGAAAATGATAATCATAGTCATGATCACGGACATGAACATAGCCATAGCTCGGAAGATTTTAATCTCACAGAAGAATTAATCCCAATTGGTATCGTTGTAGCTTTATTGATTACTGGCATCATTTTTGAAGAAAAAATCCACACTTCTTCTTACTCTTGGCTTGAATATCTAATTTTTATTCCTGCTTATCTCCTAGCAGGCTGGAATGTCTTAATGTCGGCTGGAAAAAATCTTACAAGAGGCAGAATATTTGATGAAAACTTTTTGATGTCCATTGCCACAATTGGAGCAATAGCGATTCATCAATTACCTGAAGCCGTTGCTGTGATGCTATTTTTCCGAGTCGGTGAGTTATTTCAAGAATTAGCAGTAGGTCGTTCCCGTCGTTCAATTAAAGCTCTTTTAGAAGTGCGTCCCGATGTAGCTAATCTCAAGATTAATAGTGAAATTAAGCCCGTTTCACCTGAAATGGTTAAAGTAGGAGATCTCATTTTTGTTAAACCAGGGGAAAAAATTCCTTTAGATGGTGAGATTATTGAGGGAAATTCTTTGATCGATACGTCTGCACTAACTGGGGAATCAGTACCTCATTCAGCAACCGTAGGAAATATTGTCTTAGCAGGTACCATTAATCAATCTGGTGTTTTAACACTACGAGTCACAAAATTGTTTGCTGAATCCTCAGTCGCTAAAATTCTCGATTTAGTCGAAAATGCCAGCACAAAAAAAGCAGAAACCGAAAAGTTTATCAGTCGTTTTGCTCGTTATTATACACCTGCGGTTGTCTTCATTTCTCTGGCTGTGGCGATCCTGCCACCGTTATTCATTCCAGGTGCAACTCGCCAAGAATGGGTCTATCGTGCTTTGATTTTACTCGTTATATCTTGTCCTTGTGGTTTAGTGATTAGTATTCCCTTGGGTTATTTTGGGGGTGTTGGAGGTGCAGCTAAACGCGGTATTTTAGTTAAAGGTGCAACGTTCCTTGATATACTTACAGAAGTTAAAACCGTTGTTTTTGATAAAACGGGAACTTTAACCAAAGGGGTTTTCAAGGTAACTCAGGTTGTTCCTGATAATGGTTTTAGTCAAACAGAATTACTCACTCTAGCGGCAACCGTTGAAGCGAATTCTAATCATCCTGTCGCACAATCGATTCGCAGTGCTTATGGTAAAGCTGTAGATAACACCGAAGTTACAGATTATGAGGAAATTCCAGGTTACGGAATCCGAGCTAGAGTAGACAATAAAGTTGTGATTGCAGGAAACGATCGCCTCTTACATCGAGAAGATATCGAACATGATACCTGTAATGTAGCAGGAACCGTCGTTCATCTAGCAGTCGATAATCGCTATGCAGGTTATATCTTGATTGCTGATGAACTCAAAGACGATGCGTCAGATGCCATCATCAAGTTGCGTCGAGAAGGAATCAAACGAACGATAATGCTAACAGGAGATAATCAGGCTGTTGCTCAAAATATCGCTAATCAACTGGGTTTAGATGGGTATCAAGCAGAATTATTACCCGAAGATAAAGTAGATGCAGTCGAAAAACTATTACGTCAATCGGGTAAAAAAAGTAAAGTTGCTTTTGTTGGAGATGGGATCAATGATGCCCCCGTAATAGCGATGGCAGATGTTGGAATGGCAATGGGTGGACTGGGTTCAGATGCAGCGATTGAAACAGCCGATGTGGTACTGATGACCGATGCTCCTTCTAAAGTAGCAGAAGCCATCCAGATTGCCCGCAAAACCCGCAGTGTGGTTTTACAGAATATTGCTTTTGCTATGGGGATTAAAGCTTTGTTTATCGTCTTGGGTGTGTTCGGTGTAGCAACCTTATGGGAAGCGGTTTTTGCTGATGTTGGAGTGGCTTTACTAGCGATTCTCAATGCTTCTCGTGTTTTGCGTTAATGACTAATCTTGGAGAATGAATTAATGAAACTTGGCTATTTAATCGTTTTTGTATCGCTTTTATTGTCTTCTTTAGCTTTCTCTACTGATGCAGTTGCTCAAAGTGTTTGGGATAAAGAAACTGAGTTATATTCCGAGCCATTGAATATTACAGTCTATAGCAGTCCATCCTGTAACTGTTGTGAAGGCTGGATGAAACACCTAACTAAGCATGGTTTTCAAATCAAATCAGTTAAAACAGAAGAAATGGAAGCAATTAAACAAAAATACAATTTGCCCTCTAAACTAGCTTCTTGTCATACAGCGATTATTAACGGATATGTCATTGAAGGCCATGTCCCCGCCGATGATATTAAACGTTTTTTAAAACAAAAACCCAATTTACTAGGTTTATCTGTACCCGAAATGCCAATCGGAACACCTGGAATGGATACAGGCAATCAAAAAGAACCTTTTGAAGTGGTTTCTTTTTCAAAAACAGGTACATCGACCACTTTTCGTCAATATAAATCTTATTAAATTAGGAAAATCATGATGAGGAAAAAACGTTCTCTTCCTTGGATTCAGCGTTGGTCACGTCCAATTATGGCAGGAATTGCAACGATTGGAGCAGTGGGAACTGCTTATTTAACCATAGTTAAACTAACTCAAGGTACAGCAGCTTGTCCGACAGGTGGCTGTGATGTAGTGCTTTCAAGTCCTTACGCTACCGTTTTTGGTCTACCCCTGACTTTGTTTGGATTTTTAGGTTACTTCAGCATGATTGTCTTTGCTGTGGCACCTTTATTCTTCAATACATTAGAACAAAAGAGACTGCATACTCGCCTAGACCACTGGACACGACTGCTGCTGTTTATGGGAGGAACAGCAATGATGGTTTTCAGTGGATATTTAATGTATTTACTTTTTGCCGTCATTAAAGCAGCTTGTCTATACTGTATTGTCTCAGCTTTGTTGTCTACGAGTCTTTTTATCCTGTCGATTATTGGATTTGACTGGGAGGAGATTGGACAACTTTTGTTTACAGGTATTATCGTGGCAACGGTAGTTTTAGTCGGCACCCTGGGAATGTATGCCCCAATTAATAATCCTCGTGCGGAAACGACTCCGGGGGGTTACAACATTACAACGATCTCCAGCCAAGCTGAAATTTCTCTAGCACAGCATCTCAAACAAGTGGAAGCAAAGATGTATGGTGCTTTTTGGTGTCCTCATTGTCAGGAGCAAAAACAATTATTCGGTCAAGAAGCCGTTGCACAATTAAATTACATTGAGTGCGATCCTAAAGGCACAAACCCTCGTCCCGACCTTTGCCAAGCGGCTAAGATTCAGGGTTTTCCAAGCTGGGAAATCAAAGGAAAATTATATCAAGGTACACAAAGCTTAAAACAATTAGCTGATGTGTCGGGTTATCAAGGCGATCGCAACTTTAAGAATGTTCTTACTCCCAAATAGTAGTTTCTTTCATGCAATATGATCAGAGCGTTCTTCCAAAAACGCAACAACTTCAACTGCTCTGGCTAATTCTAGGATTGCGATTTCTCCTGTTTTGGGTTGAATTGTCAATCGGCTTAATGGGTCATAGTATATCCTTACTAGCCAATGCAGGACATTTATTTTTAGATCTTGTAACTTTGAGCTTAACTGTATTGGCTGTCTATCTTGTCCAGCGTCAAGCTAATTTGAATTATCAAAAAATTTCGGCTTGGGTCGGATTACTCAATGGGATAATCTTATGTGCGATCGCTTTTTTTCTAGTTACCGAATCAGTAGAGCATCTGCAAACCCCCGAAAGAGTTTCAGGAGTGCCGATGCTCATCGGAGCTTTTCTGAGCTTGTCATACTAAATCCTACTTTTAAAAGCTACTAAAGAATTAAGTATAAGTAAGCCAG
>ERZ1066124.349-NODE-349-length-34241-cov-26.127128_pt1 | contig 34241 bp, 25 predicted proteins | sample MGYA00382771_ERZ1066124 | MGnify/ENA primary metagenome ERZ1066124 (study PRJEB33369, sample SAMEA5778354) | biofilm metagenome | biome: Industrial cooling water; feature: Water cooling tower basin; material: Biofilm | place: United Arab Emirates | collected... | reverse complement strand
ACTTAGAAAACCTCACCTTGATTGGTACAGCCCAAAGCGGAACTGGTAATGAACTTGCCAATATCATTACAGGTAATGATGGCAACAATACCCTCAACGGGGGTGATGGTAACGATACCCTGAGTGGCGGTTTAGGTGCTGACACCATTGATGGCGGTATAGGCGATGATTCCCTCACTGGTGGTAACGGAATTGACTTGCTTTCTGGTGGCGAAGGCAACGACTTCCTTGATGGCGGTGCAGGTGCTGATACCTTGAATGGCGGTATAGGTGATGACGTTCTCAATGGTAGTGGCGGCAATGACTTCCTTGATGGCGGTGCAGGCAATGACACCACCACTGGTGGTTTGGGTAACGATACATACATAGTCGATAGTACAGGTGATGTGATCGCAGAAAACCTTGATGAAGGAATAGATACACTTCAATCAAGCGTGGACTATACCCTAGGTGATAACTTAGAAAACCTGATCTTATTAGGCACAGCCCAAATAGGTACAGGCAATGGACTTGCTAACACCATTACTGGTAATGAAGCTGACAACACCCTCAATGGACTTGGCGGCAGCGATATTCTTTTTGGTAACGGTGGCGCCGATGTTCTAACTGGAGCAGGTGGTAATGATAACCTCGATGGGGGTGATGGTGATGACAACCTTAACGGTGGAATTGGCGCTGATACTCTTACGGGTGGAGCAGGCAATGATGTCCTGACTGGCGCTGATGGTAATGATATTTTGGTCGGCGGTATTGGTAATGACACAATTACCGGTGGTATAGGCAGCGATACCATTCGCTATACCTTGGGTGATGGTAGCGATCGAGTTAACGGATTTGTCACAGCAACAGGGGGAGATTTCCTTTCCTTCAGTGGTATTACCGCCATTGATGTGCGGCTTGTTAATACTGCTACTGGCACTAATACTCAGTTTAGAGTCAGCGACGGCATTGCTGGCAACGCAGGATTTGGCACAACAGGAGATTTGTTAATTACCTTGATTGGCACCAGCTTTACCCAAGCGGATATTAGCACCAACATTATTGACTCAGCAAATACGACCTTTTTGTTCTCGTAGCTAACATCTTGCACCTTCTCAACAAGGGTAAGGTGGGCAGTGCCCACCTTACGCAGGAATAAGCAAAATCTTTCTCAAGAAGCCCGGTTTCTCGGACTGGTGCATTCCAGTAGTCAAGAGTTCCTAAAAAATTAATATCACTTACATAACGCAGTGTCAGAACACTATGGCAAATACCATTAAACTCACAGAAATTGGTAAATATACAACTGGAGTATTTAACCAAGGTGCGGCGGAAATTTCAGCTTACGACTCTGCATCCAAGCGGCTGTTCGTAGTCAATGCACAAACCGCCACTATTGATATTCTTGACCTCAGTGACCCCACAAGTCCGGCCAAAATTAGTCAGATTGCTGTCGGTTCGTTCGGTGCTGTTGCTAATAGCGTTACTGCCAAAAATGGCATTATAGCAGTGGCTGTGGAAGCTGTGGATAAAACTAACCCCGGCAAGGTTGTATTCTACGATACCAATGGCACTTATTTAAAAGATGTACAAGTGGGGTCGTTGCCGGATATGTTGACCTTTACTCCTGATGGCAGCAAAGTGCTAGTTGCCAATGAAGGTGAACCCGGTATTGTTGACCCTGATGGTTCGGTCAGTATCATTGACTTATCAGGTGGGGTTAACAATCTCACTCAAGCTAATGTCACAACAGCAAGCTTCGCGAGCTTTAATGGCTTAGAGGCTCAACTCCGAGCAGATGGTGTCCGCATTTTTTCGGGCAAGACTGCTGCACAGGATTTGGAGCCAGAATATATTGCAGTTTCTCCCGATGGGCAGAAAGCATACGTGACATTGCAGGAAAATAATACCGTTGCTGTAATCGATATTGCCACCGCAACAGTTACCGCACTGCAACCATTAGGCTTGAAAGACCATAGCCTAGTGGGGAACGGACTTGATGCCAGCGACCGCGATAATGCCATCAATATAAATACATGGCCTGTCTTCGGGATGTATATGCCTGACGCTATCGCAACTTTCAGTGCCAACGGTCAAACCTACTACGTGACGGCAAATGAAGGGGACGATAGGGGTGAAAACAGAAGTGTCAGGAATTTAACGCTCGATCCAACGGCTTTTCCTGATGCTTCGACCTTAAGACTAGACCAAAACCTCGGACGTTTGAGCGTGTCTAGTATTGATGGTGACACTGATGGCGACGGCGATTACGACAAGCTTTATGCTTACGGTACTCGCTCGTTTTCGGTTTGGGATAGCCAGGGTAACTTAGTTTACGACAGTGGTGATGACTTCGAGCAAATTACCGCCCAGCAATTTGCTGCTAACTTTAATGCCAGCAACGACAATAATACTTTCGATAACCGCAGCGACAACAAAGGTCCCGAACCAGAAGGTATAGTAGTTGGTCAAGTTGGTGACCGCACGTACAGTTTCATCGGTTTGGAACGCATTGGTGGGGTGATGGTCTATGACGTAACTAATCCGAATAGCCCGCAATTTGTCCAATACCTCAACAACCGTGACTTCAGCCAAAACGTACAGCTACCAGGTGCAGGAGATTTGGGACCTGAAGGATTGACCTTCATTTCTGCCGCAGATAGTCCTACTGGTTTGCCCTTATTAGTCGTCACCAATGAAATTAGCGGTAGCACCACAACTTACGCCATAGCACCTAACGATACGGGTGGGATTGTTGGTACTGAAGTGGGAGAAACTTTGAACGGTTCTAATCAAAACGATTTCATTAACGGTTTGGCAGGGAACGATAGCATCTTCGGCGACAATGGAAATGATGTGATTTATGGTGGCGCCGGCGATGATATTATTAACGGAAACAACGGCGACGATTTGCTTTTTGGAGAATCGGGGGTAAATAGCATCTTCGGTGGCAATGGAGATGATATTATCTACGGTGGGGCTAACAGCGATACGATTACCGGAAATAATGGCAATGACAGATTGTTCGGCGGTGCTGGTAATGATAACCTCAATGGTGGAGCTGGTGCTGACACTCTAATTGGTGGTGCTGGTAAAGATACCATGAATGGTGCATCAGGGAACGACACCTTTATCTTTGCATCGGGTTTTGGCAACGATAGTATTAACGGTTTCGCCAATGGTGCAGACAAAATCGATTTAAAGGTATTTGCGACTAGTTTCGGAGCTTTGACTGTGACTCAAAATAGCGCAAACACAGTAATTTCCAGTTCGCTGTTCGGTACAGATAGGATAACCCTAGAAAACTTCATTGCCACCAATGTTGATGCTAGCGACTTTATCTTTTAACTTTTTTAAGGGACTTCCAAAAAATTTTGGAGATTTTCTTATATGGAAGTCCCTAACTAGCTGCAAGATTCCCTACAACTTTTACGCACGTCGGGAATTTGACAATAGCTAAGTAGGTTGGGTAGCCACTCACGTGCCGAGGCTTCGTCGGTTGAGTGAAGTGGCGTTGGAGGAAAATTGCTATTTTCAGTTAAATATTTTAGTGTAGGGTGCGAATTGTGAGTGTCATCAAGCTACTCGCACAACTAACGCATAAGATTGAGGTTGAACAACACGATTAGCGCGTACTATAATTTCAACTGTAGATGCAGGTATATCATTCCAAATAACCTGTTCGACATTATTATACCTATCAAACTCTGTAGATGTCGGCGCCATATTTCCATGTCGTTCTTGTCCATCAGAGGTTTTGACAATTAAATCTAAGTCGTTTTGAAGTGCCTCTCCTGGATAGTCAACCCATACTAATGTAACTTTTAGTAGCGAGTCTGTGTCTTTTATTTCAACTTCAATTTTTTCCTCTTCACTTGTATCAAGAGCCGTGTTTTCATCTTTAAAAATAACTCGCTCGTTCTCACCGCGTGGCGCCACTGTTGCAGCTAAGTCAACTCTACCAAAACCTTCGGCAAAGTTAGGAATTTCTCCTGCTTCTGAGGGGACATATTGACCTGAGATATCTTTGGCGCCATTAATAAGCATGGCTTTAACTAAAGCACCACTCGGAGAATTATAATTTTCTTTCTTTTGAAAATACTCTCTAACTACCGCAGCACAACCCGCAACTAACGGAGTTGCCATGCTAGTTCCAGACAAAAATGCATAAAGGGGGTCTGCGGATGTGCCGTAAAATGGTTTTATATTTGCTTCTCGCGAACAAGTAGATAAAATTACGGTACCAGGCGCCACAATATCAGGTTTAATACGGTCACCTTGAGTTGGACCTCGACTACTAAAAGCTGCCATCCCTTCTGGGTTATTACACCATCCATCTGATGCTATCGGTTCAGCGCGATAACGACCGAGAGTACTATATGGTTTTGATAATTCAGGTCTGTTATTTTCTGTCGCACCAACTGTAATACAATTTTTGGCGGCGCCAGGTGAGGCAATAGAGCCATTGTCAATAACACCGTTTACATCTCTGTCACGACCATCGTTACCAGCGGCAAAACAAATTACCATGTCTCGATGTTCCCAGACAAATTGGTCTACTTCTTTGCAATTAATATTGTATCTACCTGCAGTCGGGGCGCCCCAAGAATTAGTATGAACACGGGCGCCATCGTTTTCGTAAGGAACTTTAAATAAATCGTTTAAATCTTCGGGTATACCTCCTAAACCTCCTCTGGGGTCTAAAAGAGATTGTAAAACAAGCTTGGCTTTCGGCGCCGTACCTCGAATAGCACCACCCATACTTTCCGAAAAACCATCACCTAACACCGAACCAGTAACGTGAGTCCCATGTCCATCAGGGTCAGAAGCTATTGCTTTCCCCAATGCATAAAGCTTGAGTACCCTACCTGTAAAAGCAGGATGAACATCTTCGGTAGAACCTTTATCAAAACCACTATCAGCAACTGCGACAATTTGACCTTCACCTTCAAACTTGGCGATGTCGTGGGTTTTATCTGCATTTATTACTGAATTCGCCACATTATTATATAGTTGTGCTGGTACGTGTTCTTCAATATGTCGTACCTCATCTATTTTTGCTAAATCTTCTATATATTGTGCTTGTACCGAAAGCCTAATTGAGTTACGGGCAAATCGCAAGTCATCAACGTTTATTCTCGCAGCTTCAGCAAGGCGCCTTTTTAGGTCGTCATTAATTTCAACATTATTATGGAATACAATATCAACTTCCTTTGGTTGCCGTGATATTGTTTTATCTAACTCACCAAGTTCAAGTAAATTTGTTCTTCTAGGGTCAACAGTTCCAGGACGTAACGTAGGTGCAACTTTAAAACCTTCTAAATATATGTTTGCCCATTGTACAAATGGTAAATTGCGAATAGCATCTAAATCAGCAGGTTCGTAACGACAAATATAAGCGTTTTCTGGTACATACTCAAGAATGGAGGCGCCGACCTGTGCCAGTTGACTTTTTTGCTCGCGAGTTAGCGGTTGAGTAGCTTGGATTATTATATAGTTTGAGGTGGAGCTATCTGGACTGATAAGATTGGCAAATCCCATCGCATTGCTCTGCGCTTCTGGGTCAATCGAAATGCCATTGATAGTGATTTTTGTCATACACACCTCATTTTAGCTTGACGTATAAAGTTTATTACTTACTCATGGCAGTGGTAGCATTTGTAAAAAAACGTAAAAAACGTTATTTGCTTATATAGCAATGCTTTGATTAATATATCTTGTAGCACATCTGTCTGGTAGTAACTATTCAAATACTACAGTTCTATCACCGTAAACCAATACTCTATTTTGTAAATGCGCGCGCACTGCTCTAGCTAAAACCATTCGTTCTAAGTCTTTACCCTTACGAATTAAATCAGCTACAGCATCACGGTGACTTATTCGTACTACTTCTTGCTCGATAATGGGTCCTTCGTCTAAGTCTGCCGTAACATAATGAGCTGTGGCGCCAATAATTTTAACTCCCCTTTGATACGCACGCTCATAAGGATTGGCGCCAACAAAGGCAGGTAAAAATGAATGATGGATATTAATAATCTGTGAAAATTTACTAACAAATTCGGAGCTAAGTATCCTCATATACTTTGCCAAAACCACTAAGTCAATATTATATTGTCGTAGAAGTTCTAACTGTTTAGCTTCCTGTTCGAGTTTGTTTTCGTTATTTATTGTAACATAATGATAATCAATACCAAACTGATTTGCAATAATTTCTAAATCAGGATGATTGCTGATAATTAAAGGAATTTCTGCCGCTAACTCAGACGCTCGCTGGCGCCAAATTAAATCTAACAAACAATGGTCTTGACGACTGACCCAAATCGCAATTCGTGGCACGGTGTCAGAAAAATGAAGCTCCCATTTGGCATCTAAAGGTTGAGCAATAGCGTTGAAAGCTGGACTAATTAGTTCGCGGGGTAAGTGAAAACCCTCTAACTGCCATTCAATTCGTGTCAAAAACAATCCAACGGCAAAATCGGTGTGTTGGTCGGCATGTACAATATTACCACCGTTGGCATAAATAAAATTAGCAAATTTTGCTACCAAGCCTCGTTGGTCAGGACAAGAAATGAGCAGAGTTGCAGTCGCTGTCATAGAATTTTTGACGAAAGTAGTTTTTATCAAGGATATACGGGAAGATTATTATAACCTTGCGAATACTGGTAATTGTAGTATTTTACAGACGCTTGCATCACAACCCAGTTAATGATATTATTTATCATCTAATTAAATAGAGAATTTTAACTGTTTGCACAATTCAGATAAGATGCTATGACCCTTTTTCTAAAAGAATCAACAGATTGTCACCATATGATGATTACACGCTCAAAGAAGATTTAGTCGTGAAGATTCCTTCGGCTCAACCTTAAACTTGTTTGGAGTTAAGTTTTAGCCTTTTGGGTCATAATACTAGTGAAGATGTGCTAGCAGGATAAAGTATTAAAGCATACGGCTTTGCTTAACAAAAGAATAACTCTTAAGTAAGATTATTTTGATTTATCTTTTCATTATTATAAGTTATTAAAGTTAGTGTAAACAAATACAAATATGTTTATTGTAATAGTCCGTTCAGGAATTGTTAAAAGTTCCCAAATGTAGATGTCGCGTTATTCAATGTTCTACATTTGGGAATTTTACGTTGGGTTACGCTGATAGCTATACATCGATTCCAAAAGCGAAAATAGTTGATTTATATTATCAACTTTATTTTTTTGCTTAGAGTCAAATGATTCCTTTATATAAGATTTTGTGTTTTTTAATATGTCTAATAACCAAGGTGATGATTTTTTAACAGAAGTAACTTCTCTTCCCATTTACGAAATATCGCAAGATGTGGTAGTAATGGAGACCGTAGTTCCTGCCCTTAATGTTTGTTAAGGAACAGCGTTCTATGTCTTTAGGTCACCTGATGGGACTTTTGTTGTCTCATACCAGAAGAACAGAGTTGTTAGTGAATGATTAACTTGGGATTAATCCCCCCAACCCCCCTTGATAAGGGGGGCTTTAAACCTCTTATTCCAGCTTATTAAGAACGTTTAAGCGCTCTTATTCCCCCCTTATTAAGGGGGGTTAGGGGGGATTTTTATTCTATCCCCAAAGTCTTCTGCCTGTTTTGCCTTTGAGTTGTTCGTGAGTATCGTATAACAAAGTAGGAATATCCAAATTTTCAGGACACTTGGGTAAACATTCTCCACATTCTGTACATTTGTTTGCTTTCATTCCTGGGAACCAGTGTCCAGCATTTTCAAACATTCCGTAGCGATATTGTCCATAATCGGTCATATCATACGCTACGGCTAAGTTTCTTAATCGCAATACTTCGGGAATATTAATGTTTTCTGGACATGGTAAACAAGCATAGCATTGACTACATTTGTCGGCGCCTAAGCTCAAAGAAAGTTGATTTTCCAAACGCTGCAAAGCTTCAATTTCATTTTGTGTAAGTTTATCTACGCTATCAGCAATACGCAACGGTTCGATTAACTCTTCTGGAGTTGCAGGTCCGACACTTAATGTCGTAATTCTCGAATCGCTAAGTAAAAAGCGATAATTTAGTTCTAATGGTGTAAATGGATGACAAATATTTTGCAGTTTTTGTGGCACCGTATATAATTTTCCACCTTTGTCAGCAGGTGAGATAATAAAAATACCCATATCTTTCTCTACTGCACGCTCAATAGCTGCTGCGTGACGTTGAAAAAAATAGTAATAATGTATATTGACAAATTCAAATAAGTCTGTATTTATAGCGGCAAGAATTAGTTCGAGCGAACCGTGGGTAGAAAAGCCAACATGTCGAACTCGACCATCTGTAACAGCTTCTTTTACCGCGTGCATACAACCATCTTCAGCTTTTACCCAGTCAAGGTGTTCCCAAGTATTTAAACCATGAATGCCTAAACAGTCTAAATAATCAAGATTTAGCCGTTCTAAAGATTCGTTGATGTACCGACGCATCGAAGTCGCATCTTGTGTGGGTGGGATTTTGGTGGTGATATAAACTTGGTCGCGAGATACTGACCCAGAAGCAATAGCACCACCGAGATGCTCCTCACTACTACCGTAACCCCTGGCTGTTTCAATATGATTTATTCCCAACTCCACCGCTAGTGAGATAGTCTGTTGCGCGACTTCCTTTGAACCTAAGTAGCGCATAGTCCCTAAAGAAAAAACAGACAAACTAAGATTAGTTTTCCCAAAGCGTCGGTATTGCATGTTAAAAAGTTATGAGTTAGGAGTTATGAGTTAGGAATTACTGATTATAACTTTTCTTCTCACTCAGCAACGCCACTTGCCTCAAGTCGGCGCAGCCGCCCACGGCAGTGGCTCCTCAGCACTCAGCACTCCTAACTATTACTTCCGAAGCGTTTGATTAAATCTTCGGGTCGAAGGTTAGAGACGAAATCGCGGAAAGCTTGCTGTTCAGCTTCGTCGGCATCTCGGTCTACGGGTATTGATGCATCAGCGACTACTTCCTCCATCACCCAAATAGGCGCATTTGTACGGAGAGCTACAGCAATTGCATCGCTAGGACGCGCGTCGATTTCTTTACGGGTTTCTCCTTGTTGCAAGATTAAAGACGCATAAAAAGTGTCTTTTTGCAGCGAGTGAATAATAACCTTTTCTAGCGTCATATTCAATGCTTCAATAATACTAACTATTAAATCGTGCGTTAAGGGTCGAGGAGGTTTCTGGTTCTCCAACGGCGCCATAATTGCTCGCGCTTGTTCCTGACCAATGTAAATGGGCAAAGCACGACGGTCTGTACTATCCTTGAGGAGTACTATTGGGCTGCGGGTGATGGCATCTAATGCTATACCAGCGACTTTCATTTCAATCATCTGTCAAGCCTCTACAATCCTTTGAGCGCTTCGTGAAGTATGTAACAAATCATACCCATTTCTAGGAATGATTAAGGTGAACGTAAACATAAGCTTTTACTCGCTATAATTGCTTCTATTAAACTCCCTATTTGATGTAAATACCAGAGTAAGTCTAGTTAGTTTAGTTTGACAATAATCTACTTACCCAAGTATGCCTTGAATTCCTTGTTCATGTATTGATAACCGTATACAAAATCGCGTTAGAAATTATACTTAAACAATTGAGCGCAACGCGATATTTACTAGTTTATAGTAGCTAGAATTCATAGTAAATCAAGTAAGAATCAAGAAAAGCCGTGTTTACAGGATTAATTCAAGCGTTAGGAACGATTAAGCCCCTAGGGGGGGATTTTTGGAAGATATCATTTATCAGCCATTCGTTAGATGTTATTTTACAAGATTTAGCGTATGGCGATAGTGTAGCAGTTGATGGGGTCTGTTTGACAGTCGAGAAAATATCAAATGATGGATTTGTGGCAACTGCTTCACCTGAGACGCTAAAAAGAACAACTTTAGGTACCATGTCAACGCAAAACCGATACGTTAACCTTGAAGCTTCCCTAAAAGTTGGTAGTAAAATTGGTGGTCACTTTGTCATGGGACATGTGGATGGTGTTGGGCAATTATTAGAGTCCCGACAAACTGCTACTTCATGGGAAATGACTTTTCAGGCGCCGAGTTCCATCGCTAGGTATATAGTGCCTAAAGGAAGTATTGCCATAAATGGTATTAGCTTGACTGTTGCTGAGTATGACAGTGAGGCAATGCAGTTTAAAGTCGCTGTTATTCCAATAACCTACAAAGAAACCAATTTAAGCCAACTGGCGCCTGGTAGCTCAGTAAATCTCGAAGGTGATATTCTGGGCAAATACGTCGAAAAATTCTTGGTTTCTGGCAGAAACACCCACAATTTAACCGAAAACGCCGACGATTATAACATTACGTCAGCGTTTTTAGCAGAAAATGGATATATATAAGAGTGCTGAGTGGAAAGTGCTGAGTGCTGAGTAAAAAAATACTAACTCAGCACTCAGCACTCAGAACTCAGCACTTTTTACTCTTGTTGTTGAGGTACTTGTGCAGTACGTATGGACTGCATTAATTGCGTAAGAGCGTATTGTAAGTGTATACCTGGGTCTGTCGCTACCCAACCTTCGGGTGTAAGCTGACGGACTTCAAAGTGTAGGTGGGGACCCGTTGAAGCTCCTGTGCTGCCAACTAAACCAATGACTGTACCTTGCTGTACCCATTGACCTGGTTGCACGAAGAGTTGCGACATGTGAGCGTAAAGTGTTTGTACGGCGCCGTTATGGTTAAGAATAGCGGTTAAACCGTAACCACCAACAAAGTCAGCGACTTCAACTTGACCTGTAAAAGCGGCAATAACTGGTGTACCCATTGCAGCACCTAAGTCTGTACCAGAGTGGAATCTAGTTTCGCCTGTAATTGGATGATTCCGCCAACCAAATATCGAGGTAATAGATGCTGGTATTGACAGAGGGAATATTAAGCCGTTGGGGTTGTAAGCAATTCTGGAACCCGAATAAGGTACGCTGGGCAAAGTTGATTCTAAGGGAATGTTATATGCGACTCTACTTTCACGCGGCGCCACGTTTACTGCGTTAACAGGTGGTGGTAGTGCCGCTCCATCTTGCGTAGGGGCGCCACCTAATGGTATTGGTGATGGAGCAAAATTATTTGGGGAAGGAATAAATCGATTTGGATGGTAACTACTTTTGTTTGATGAAATTGCAGCGCTTGCTACAGATAATGGAGCGCGAGGTACACTGCGAGTTACATTAACAGTATTTACGTTACTTACATTTTGATTAGTTGATGCAATTCGAGTTCGCCAACTAGCTTGCCCACTAGCTTGAGATGTAGTTGTTGAGTTTGTTGTACTAGTGATAGCAGGGCGCCTTACGTTTACTGCGCTTGCAATGCTAACGTTTTGACTTTTTTTAATCCAGCTTGGCTTTTTCAACGAAGTAGCAATAGGTGTCTTGAGACAATCAGCACGCACTCCACCGGCTGCTAAAATAGCACGGCAACCACTGGAACGCTCGGTTAACACTACTGTGTCTGGAGATTCGTATTTGGCTGTGTTTCCTGTACTGTAGTCTGTAGGGTCAATATAAGCGTTGTTGTAATCTTTAACAGGTTTATCTGTATCAGCAGTATTAACAGGTTTATTATTTCGCGATATCTCTGGTAACTTACTTGGCACTTGAGCATTTTGTTCGCGCTTAGACTCTCTGGGTTGTGATGTCGCTTCAATACTTCCACGAATACGTACTTCAGGCGCCTGATTGCGTGGAGACTCAGCAATTTTGGGTCTTAAGCTTCTAATTGGGGGAATTTGTTGCGCTGACTCGTTTTGGTTTGTTTTCCGAGCTTGACGTAAACGTTGTATAGTTTCTGATGCTTGTTGGGAAGTACGTACTCTTGAACTATTAGAATTTTGTGCCTGTACTTTTCTTTTTAATCTCTCACGAAGCTTTGCACGACGAGAAGAAAAATCATTTTCATTTGATGACTGTTTAGACGAGGTAGTGTTACGTTCTACTGTTACTGTTGGCGCCGATTCTCTAGAAGATTGCGTATTTTCCGTAGTCGGCACAATATTATCAATTGCCGATTCGGTCTGAGCAAGCACCAACCCACTGCTCATTAGACTAATACTACTTAGCCAACAAAGGCTCTGGGCACCTAGAGAGCGATGCCATAAAATTTTTGAGTTACGGGCGTTTTTGCGCTGCGTCATGTGTCCTACTGGTATATATCGGGTGATTACTTTAAGTCGTACTTTCGGAAATTTAATAAAACTTACTCTTATTTGATTCAATTTTAATTCACAGTTTTTGTGAATTACGATAGCCCAAACTGATTGTACCTGGAGGCAAGAACAAATCTGGTATATTTACTGATTTTGAATCAAAATTTAAGGTGCGAACATGGAGACATCCTGTAGATGTTACCCCAACTACAGTACCTGAAACATTCTCCAAGTACACTCTTTCTCCAATATTTGTCAATAAACTTGTGTATTTAGGCAAGAGTACATCTACTCCATCTTGGCTAAGACATTCAATACCGGATTCTATACCAAGCAAAACCTTTTCGGCGAGTATTTCAATACTATAAATTGTTTGGGGTAATGCTTTAGTGGCGCCAACGAGCCAAGATTCCATATTAATTCCAGTTGTAGGAACTGGGTTTGAGTAGTTAATACCAACACCTATCACAGCTTGAGTGATTTTGCCATGACTGATTTTTGTTTCCGTTAAAATACCTCCCAGCTTCAACTTATTCAAAACTAAATCATTGGGCCATTTAATCTCCACAGGAATATTTAAGTCTCGCAGTTGTTGAGTAATTCCCCAAGCGGTAGCAAAAGTTAACAGGTAACTATCACGTGCTTCAATATTTGGTGCTATTGCCACTGAAAGATACAAACCACCTTGAGATGAAACCCACTGGCGCCCCCACTGCCCGCGTCCTGCGGTTTGTTGTGTTGCAATTACTACCGTTCCAGCAGGCATATCTTCTTGCATTAATTGCCATAAAACTTGATTCGTTGAAGTCACACTATCATATGTATGTAGCGAAAATGACAAAAAATGACTTGAGCGCGCGTTTAAAGCTGCTTTTATGCTTCGTTTATCAACCACAGCACTTAAAATACAATCAGGACGCTTGCTAAATTAGCATAGAATTTCATCATTAAAGACTTAAACAGTTCCATTTTATAAAGTGGGCGCCTAAACTAGTGTTTTATCAGCAGTGCAAAATTAAAGAACTTACCATTGGGAGAGTGTAAAATTTCCGACTATCAAGATAAACTGAGTTGGCGTAATTTTACTTGATTTTTGGGGTAAGTTAACGATGCATGAATGGCAGTGGCGTACTTGGCAAGAATTGCCTTATTTGACTTGTAGTTTACTAGAAGCCTTTCCACATGGTTTTTTTACTCAACAGTTTGTAGGAAGACCACCGTTAGAATTAACAGATGTACTACATAGTGAAGCATCGGGATATCGACTCAAGCAAGTGCATGGCAATGTTGTCTTAACACCACAAGAAATAAGTAGTAAGTTAGCAACAGGTGGCGATGATGTTGACACAGATGAAAATTCCGCGCTTGTACATGGCGATGGTATAGCAAGTGACAACTCTTCTCAAGCAGTATGGGTAGCCAGTGCAGACTGTACACCAGCATTAATAGCGGATATAAAAACAGGCGCCGTTGCAGCAGTACACGCAGGATGGCGAGGAACATCGAAAAAAATTATACCAGTTGCAATCGGGCGCCTAGTTTCGCAAGGTAGCAAATTAGAAAATTTACGCATCGCACTTGGGCCAGCAATAGCAGGTGAAGTCTATCAAGTTTCAATACAAACTGCTGCTGAAGTAGGCGCCACAATATCATCAGAAAAAGAAGATAAAATTGTAGAAGCGTTACTAGAACAACCAAACTCACCAATACTAAACGACCTAGAACCAGGTAAAGTACGTTTGGATGTACGAAGAGTAAACGTACTACAAATGGAAAATATGGGAATAGACGCAGAACAAATAGCTATCGCACCTTACTGCACTTTTCAAACTCCCGAATACTTTTTCTCTTACCGTCGCGAAAAAGAAAAGAAAATCCAATGGTCGGGAATAGTTAGTAAATAGTTATGAGTGCTGAGTGAATAAATTTTACGTCTTACTCAGCACTCAGCACTTTCTACTCAGCACTTTCTATTCAGCACTTTCTATTCAGCACTTTTTGTGAGCCAATATTCTATTTCTTGTGCTAACCATTCACGTTCCGATTCTGTTAAATTACTGTAGTTATTGAAATTTAGCAAAGTTATACCAGATGCTATTAACAACAGTTCTGGCTTTGATTTAATTTGCTTTAAATTTAACGTGATGTTGACGTGAGATATTGTACTTGTATCAAGAGAATACTTACGGCGCCATTTAAAGCAAAGTAGTTTATGAATTACAGTAATAGATTTTGCAGTCATTACTATCTGTGTTTTTTTGAAAAAACCCCATGCAATTAAATAAATTAAATACCCAAGTGCAGATATTTGAAAAAGTAAGTATAATACATTTCCAACTGAAATATCTGTTTGTCTTAATAATGCAAATATATTGAAAATATTAATTTCCTGAGAATGAATTCCAATGCTGAAAGGTGTAACTAGAGAAATAAGTGCAATTAAACCAGCACCAAAGCCTTTTGGTGGCATAATAATTTCTAATTTTTCGTCTGTTTTATTTAAGACAATTTCTGTACTGGATGGTTTATCTGGTAATTGCTCTTTGATAATAGCTTTTGTTCTCGGCGCCGGATTGTCGATAGCTTCGAGAGCTAGATGTGCTGATGAATATCTTTGGTCTAAACTTGGTTCAGTCATCCATTCTAACCAGTCAGCTAATTCTGGAGTGATATCAGCAAATTGGCGAAATTGAATTTGTAAGTCTTGTTGAGGTAGCTCTGTTGGATGCATTCCAGTAACTAAAAAAATTAAAGTGGCGCCTAAACTATATAAATCTGATGCGGGTTTAGTTCTACCACCAAACTGTTCAGGTGGCATATATCCATAAGTTCCAACTACAGTAATTGTGCCACCTTCTTGTGCTACGATATTTTGCACTGAACCAAAATCTACTAAATATACTTGACCAACGCTATTACCTGAACGGTTTGTAAGTAAAATATTACTAGGTTTGATATCTCGGTGAATTATAGGCGGTTGTTGGGTATGAAGATAATTTAGAATTTCTAAAATAGCGTGCGCGAGTTCTTTGACTTCTTTTGTACTAAATCTTCTTCCCGCTTCTACATGTTGCTCTAAAGATTTTGCTGCAACATAAGTTTGAACTAACCCAAAACCTTTATCATTTGGTGTATCAAACTCAAAATAATCTAAATATTGAGGAATTGCTGGATGACTAAGACTTTTTAACGTTTCTGCTTCGCGCTGGAATAATTTCAATTCTTGCCAATCAAAATCTTTCCCTAAGTATAATAGTTTGACAACTACTTGCAAATTAGATTTTAAATCTAAAGCAAGGAGGGTGCGCCTACCTGTTTGCTTACCTAACTCGCTTTGAATTTGGTATCTGTTATTTAATACTTCGTTATTCATATATATCTCAAAATACTAGTCTTCTTGGGTTTGAAAATAGCTATAAGACCTTTTACCCTTAACTTGCCGATGCTGATTCTCGTAATAATTCACAATTGACCGACTTGCAACACCCATACATAATGCAGTAATTACAGATGGTGCCACATTCCAAAACAATAAATTTTGAATAAACGCATTACCACTACCCAATCCGCTAAAAGCTCTGAAACATACAAGCGCAACAGCAGTACAAATGATAGTGCTAGTCATACTAACTACACATCGATACATATAAATATTTTTGAGTGGAAAGAAAAATAATCTTGTAATTAACGCAATTAAAATTCCATTTGCAAAACCTAAAGGAAAACCGAGCATAGCACCAATATATGCACCTGCTATAGTTCCTATACCTGGCATTATAGTTGTACTATATAATCCGGCTGTGAGTGTAACCATACCACCCCCAAACAGGGTACTACGCCATAAAGCTTCCCAAAAGAACTTTATTGAATTTACAGGTCGAGCAAGTGCGCTATCATTTTCTGCGTGTATTTTATCTATTGCTGTGTACTCATCACTTCGCGTTTGTCCTGTTAGCAAAGCTTGTAGCGCTGCCATTGGAGTTTTGAGTCTACGTTCAGCACTTGGTTCAGTTAGCCATTCAAGCCATTCTATAAATGCAGGTGTAAAGTTAACAAGCTCCGCAAATTCAAGTCGCATGTCTTTTTGCGGCAAGTCAGCAGGATGAGTTCCTGTAGCCAAAGCTATTAATGTTGCTCCTAAACCATATAAATCTGATGCTGATGTTGCATAACCTCCAAATTGCTCAGGTGGCATATAGCCATATGTACCAACAACGGTAACTGTTTTACCCGCTTTAGAAGCAAGTGTTTGCACTGAACCAAAATCTACTAAATATACTTTTCCAATTTCATCCTTTGAATTTTCGACTAGAATGATATTACTAGGTTTAATATCACGATGAATTACAGGTGGGTGCTGTTCGTGTAAATATATAAGTATTTGAAGTAGTTGTTCTGCAATATCTTGAAGTTCATCCTCAGTAAATATCCGCTTGGTTTGCATGTACTGTTCGAGCGATTGACCTTCTATATATGTTTGTACAAGCGCACAACTTCGATTACCTTCTTCGACTTCAAAGTAGTCAATATAATTAGGAATAGCCGGATGCGCGAGTGATTTCAGTGTTTCTGCTTCTCGTTCAAATAGCTTTAAGTCTTCCCAGACAAAATCGCTACTGAAACTTAGCAACTTAATAATTACCATTTGCCCAGTTTGGGTATCTCGCGCTAGTACAGTTTTCCTACCAGCTTTTTTACCCAGTTGCTTCTGTACCTCGTAGCGTTGCAAAATTCGCTCGCTCATTTGCCTATCTGTCATGTTTGTTATACAACAGTTGTATTGCAGTTTATATGTAGCTACCTACTGGCGCCGTTCCATTCCGTGTAAAGTTGTCTTAAAGTTTTGTAGATAAATACCTACCTTCGTTGAATAAGGCAGTAAAAAGTAACTGTGCAGATTGCGCTTACTAGGGATAAAAGCTTTAAATATAATACATGCCCTTTTCTTATCTGGAAGCCCGAATGTCGGAACAGCAAAATACTCAAACTCGGTTGGGATGGTCATTACAGGAACGAGACACAAATTTTATTAAATTATTAATGCCAATTTGGGAGTTGCTGTACCGCTATTACTTTCGTGTACAAACGAGTGGTTGGGAAAATATACCTAGTCAAGATAAAGTTTTACTTGTCGGGTCGCATAACGGTGGAATCGCGGCGCCAGATATGCATATGATGATGTACGACTGGTTTCGTCGCTTTGGTGCAGAGCGTCCGGTTTACGGGTTAATGCATCCCAAAGCTTGGCAAGTTAGTCCTGAAATAGGGCAACTAGCAGAAAAAGTAGGAGCAATTATCGCGCATCCACGTATGGCAAGAGCAGCACTACGTAGTGGCGCCAGTTTATTAGTATATCCTGGTGGTCCTCAAGATTTATTTAGACTACACTCACAACGTAATCAAATATACTTTGCTGGAAGAAAAGCTTTTATTAAACTAGCGCTGCGTGAAAATGTACCTATTATTCCTGTGATTTCTACAGGCGCCCATGATACATTAATTATACTTTCAGATATATATCCTTTCGTTGAGCAAATACACAAAATGGGAATGCCTTGGCTATTCAATGTAGACCCCGAAGTTTTTCCTGTATATTTAGGCTTACCGTGGGGATTAAGTATTGGACCTCTACCAAATATTCCTTTACCTGTAACTATTCATACTAGAGTATGTCCACCAATTGTATTTGAAAAGTATGGTGCAGAAGCAGCGTTAAATAAGGCTTATGTGAATGAGTGTTATGAGATGGTGGTTAGTAAAATGCAGTTTGAATTGGATGTGTTGGTAAAAGAAAATGTTGATCCCCCCCTAACCCCCCCTTAATAAGGGGGGGAACAAGAAACACAGTCTTAAGCCCTCGTTATTAAGAGAAAACAAGAAATACAATCTTAAGCCCCCGTTATTAAGAGAGAACAAGAAACACAATCTTAAGCCCCCCTTATCAAGGGGGGTTGGGGGGATTTTATTATGATTTTAAACGTTTTTGTGCTGATACCATCAACTTTTGTGCATCAGTATAAGCAGTCGTACCAGGTTTAATAGTTTTTAACTGTTTAATCAAATCTTGTAACTCTAATATATATGATTCTCTATTGGTCGGTGGAGATTGTGCCAAAGATTCAGCACGGTTATAAATATTATCTAATGTTTCTGTTGCATTTGCTTCAAGTTGCATACGGTATTGAATAACTTTAAGATTATTTTGATAGATTTTAAGCAACTTCTGTGTTTCAATATAACCAGGTTCACCCTGATTAATTCTTTCTAATTCATTTATTGCTTTATACCAAAACTGTTCAATAGCTTCCCAAGTTTCAACCGGATGCGGTGGTTTTTGTGAAGCTTTAGCAGCAGCAATTTTATCTGTAAAAATTATATTTACCGTATAATTATAATCATTATGGAACTTGATAGAGTTATTCTTAAAACCGATATATCTGATTACGGTTTAAAAGCTGGTGATAAATGTACAATAGTTCTAATACATCAAGGTGGCAAAGGCTATAAGGTAGAATTTGTCACTTTAAGTGGGGAAACTGTAGTATTTTCGTTATTTGCCGAACAAGTACAGCAATTGTCTATCGGATGGTAAAGCTCATTTTTACCCCTTTGCCCTGTAATAGACGAAAAATAATTTACTAACTTCAGGTATATGATTACTCGGATACAAGCATTCAATTATCGCTGCTTTGACCGACTTGATATTAAAGTCGATCAATATCAAGTATTAGCAGGCGCCAATGGTACTGGTAAAAGTACGTTGTTGGACATTCCTTTATTACTAGGTGAAATATTATCACGTGGTTTGGTACCAGCATTTTTAGAGTCACCTTCAATTGCCGGAAGTCCAAGGGCACAAAGTCTACAAGAGTTAGTATATTATCAACAGGGAGATTCTTTTGGATTTGCAATAGAAGCTGATTTGCCTGAAGAAATCATCATAAAATTACTTCAATTTACATATCCTGTTGTGCAAACTATAAGTAGTGAACACTCTAAAAGTATACGCTACGAAATTGAATTTAAAATATTTAATAATATTGAAATTTATGTAAGTAGTGAACTTTTGTATATAGTTCCTCAAAAAGTAACTGAACCAGAAACGGGTTGGGAAATAGGAGGTAAACGTCCACATGATTGGGTTTCTGTAATTCAGCGTAAATTTGGAGAAGCAGCTTCTGTTATACTCGAAGATAGCAGTAAAAATAGTATTGAATTAATTCTAGAACCACAAGAATTAGCGCTACCAAACGTACCACGCGATACAACTAAATTTCCAGCCACTATTTGGTTTAGAGATTTGTTAGAAAGAGGGGTTATGCGCTACGAACCTAGTTGGTCTATGCTACGTCGAGCATCTTCACCTGGTCAACCAAAAACTATTCGCAGCGACGCAGCAAATCTGCCCTGGTTAGTACTAAGTTTACAGCAAGAACAACCCGATTTATTCGATGCTTGGGTAGAGCATATTAAAATGGCTTTGCCTGATGTTATTAAAATAGAAGCAGTTCAACGTGAAGAAGACTATCACGCTTATTTAAAATTAATTTATAGAGGAAATCACGTCGTTACTTCTTCTGGTTTATCTTACGGAACACTGCATATACTAGCATTAACTATTTTACCTTATTTAGCAAAGGCACCAAGTTTAATTTTTTTAGAAGAACCAGAAAACGGTATTCATCCTAGAGCGATTGAGATTGTCATGCAATCTTTAAGTTCTATATATGATTCCCAAGTATGGGTATCTACTCATTCTCCAATAGTTTTAGCACATACAGATTTAAAATCAGTAATAGTAATGCGTGCCAGTAAAGAAAATGGCGCTGAAGCTATTACAGGAAATAGACATCCACGTCTTCAAGATTGGCAAGCCCTATTTATAAAAACATAACCAGCAAAGTTTCTGTAAAAGGATGTGTAGACCCCGCTTTTCAGACACTTTGCTACACTATGCAACAGTGGTTTCCACCCTATGAATAATAAAAGCAAACAAATATTCTTGTGGAACGGGCATCCTGCCCGTCCTAAGTCTGGTTTATTTATATTCTTCTCTGTAATCTCTGTGCTTCTGCGGTAAAAGCATATATTGCACAGGCAGGATGCCTGTGCTACGGTTAGTCCAGATGCCTAACCTACAAGCTGCATCCCCCGTTTAACCAAAGCATCAGCAGTCAACCCATTAAACGCCATCAACTCACCTGCACTAGCGGTAGTTTCCCCACGCTTCCAAGCAAAAGTATCACGCACACAATTACTGCGTAACATAATAGGTTCCAACATCGCCGAGGCGCCACCAGTAACACCAATTAAAGCATCTCCTCCAAACAACTGATTAAATTTCGCATCATCAATAAACCCACCATCAGGCTCAGAACAAGTATCCCAAGCTACATCCGAAGCACGATACAAACGACGAGGATTAATTACAGAAACAATACGACTTCCTGTACCTTGTTCTTGAAGTGACTTAGCAGCTTCGTAAACAGGAATTAATGTCATATCGCCTATTACCGCAAATACTACCGTTTTACTTCCAGCAGTTTCTTGCAAAACTACGGCGCCATTTTCTAAACCTTCGCGTGTTTGTGCAAAAGTAGTTCTAATTGCCAAAGGTGATTTACTTGCAGTAATTACAATTCCCTTATTCTTTGTAGTTAACGCCCAATCGTAACAAACCTGGATACTATTAGCATCAGGCGGGAATACAGGGAAAACGTTTCCATTACGCATCATTGAGGCAAAGTAAGCTTCGATTTCAGGACGTTGGTGAGTCCAACCGTTACGTCCTTGCTCTAAGGCGCCTGCTGTATATAAGGTAATTGTAGATGGTGTTTGGCGCCGTAATTCTGCCATTGCTTGCGTAACTGTTTGAAAAATTGGCAACCCGTTAATTGCAAACGACTCGTAAGAACACCATAATGTTCTGGCGCCCATCAATGCCAAACCCACTGCTAAACCAGCACAAGCATCTTCACTTAATGGTTCATAAACTTGACCACCAGGTGCTTGGTTATACAAATCGTCTTTGACAGGGTGATTAATTTTTAACGCTTGGTTGATATTGGCAATACCAGATGCTTCGTTACCATCTGCGTTGGTGACAAGGAAGTTTTTGTCTTTTTGTCCAACTATTCCTACTAATCTTCCCATTGCTGTAGTGGAAACTTTCGCTTCCCCACCTACTTCATATTCTTCTAAAGGTAAGGCGCCGATATCAGCTAATGGTAGCTCAAATTCGGTGACTGCGGTCTTGGATGCTGGACCACCACCTGCTTTTTCTAAGTTGGTTCTAACTAACTGCCAAACTTCAGCAGGTAACGCGCGTTCTTTAAGCGCGCTTATAATATGTGGAGCATCAAGCGTATCTTTAGCATACAAGTTGTGTGACTTGGCACCACGTGCGTGAACTCCAGCACCTTTTAATTGTTTAATAATAAAGACGGTTAATTTGCCACCAAGTGCTGACTTCGCTGCTTTATCGACATTTTCTAAAATAGCTTTAGTAAACTCTATTCGCTTTGCAAACGAAAAAGCTGTACTATCAACATAATCACCAGGCTGGTTTTTATCGTCGAAGTCCTTTGCGTCAACTAACACAACTTCCTCAAAACCATTACCTTGCCAGTACGCTATCATCTCTGCGTTCGATTTAGTTGATACCATACTGTGATGTTCTTGGCTGAAACCATTCCATACCAACACTGGTAAGAAATTTGTTACATCTGGGTACGCAGTATGAAAATGACCCATCGAACTCATAATATAAGGTTCACCCAAACCACCATCACCAACAGTGAACGGGAAAAGCTTATCACGATGAAGTAATGCTGCTGACATAGCAAAATGTTGCCCTTGCCCTAATGGGCCAGCTGGCGCCAGAATACCAGGAATATATCCAGAAAGGTGTCCGAGCAGTCCATGCTTCTCACGGAAACGGTCGCGTAGTTGCTGCACAGTGGAAATGCCCATATCTTCGAGCGAACGGTCGAGGAACATGGCACTATAAAAACCAGGAGCATGGTGTCCTACTTCGGTAACAATATTTTTGTGACCAAGCATGACTAGAGCAGCATAAGCTTCAGCTTGACTCGCGAAACCACCTGGGTGTCCTGAAGCTTTAGAACCAGTGACTTGTAAAGTTAAGTAACGGAGTGCATCAGCGTAGAGAAGTGTCTGGTATACTGCTGCATCATCATTTGGATCAACGGCATTACCATTTAATGCACTCTTTTTCCCATACTTATCAAATTCTGGCAGAGGTTCCCCAAAATATTGTATGCCTTCACAAAAATTGGGAACTATTGAAGTTGATTTTGGGGTTGTTGCTGTCATGCTTAGGTACCTTACAGATGCTTATTACAAATAGAAGCTTGTTAAATCACCATCGGGAGCGCTTACAAACGACCTGACTAAAACTTATGTTCTATTGGTTTTGCTTTATCCTCAATGGTGCGCTTGTCCAATTTAACAAAGATTTTACAACTTCCCAGTTACCACTTATTATTTGTTTTCCACAAGGTAATTATAAGTAAGCTTGAGGAGTACGCTTATTTGCTAGCTAGATAATACACGAAACCGAAATTTGCCATTTTGTAGCATAGGCGTCCTCAGATGTTGAGTACACGTGTTTATTTTTACCCCAGAGGCACAGAGAACACAGCGTTAAGAGAAATAAACCACATAATGAGCGAGGATTTCCCGCAGGGTAGCCACAAAGAATACGAAGGAAGAAAAAAGGAGTAACTCTCCAAAATTAATTCTTTAACCATAATAACAACACTCTAACTTTCGCTCTTAAACACAATACCAATCTGAGAAGAGCCGCACCTAAATGCTTTAGGGAAGGGAGTTCAAGGATTTTGAAGCTTATTACCCGACAACTCTATTAATTGTTGCGTAAAATATCTGAAGGGTGCTTGCCAAAGTATTGTTGGAAATATTTAGCAAAACGACCAGTATTAGAAAAACCATAATCAAGAGCAACAGATGTGATTGTTTTTTTCCCTTGAAGCAACTCCACATGAGCTGCTTCCAGTCGGCAATTTCGCATATATTCATTAGGCGAAAAACCGTAATGACGAGCAAAGGCTGCTTGTAAGGAACGGCTACTACATTGCATTGCTGCTGCTATCTCACCGATTGTGAGATTTTTTCTCAAATTTTCCCGGATGTAATCTGCTGCTTCTCGTACACGAGCAATCGAAATTTCTGAAGTTTTTGCGTTACAGCCCGTCTCAAGTCTCCGAGCGTTCACGAAGTGACTGCTATGGAGTATCGCACAATCGGAACCGTTATAAAATGGTCCCTGGACTAAGCTCGAAAAAATCGCAATTTCTAGATTTTTGATGGCAATTGGATGTCCATTGGTATCAATCCAGTTCCACAGAACCGAAACCATTTGATACAACGAACGACCATAATCACTTGTGCGGTCAAAAACTTGCACTAATTTTGGATTATCAATTTGTTTATCAAGATATTTACTGAGTTCGCTGAAATATCGACATTCGTCCACGTAAATCGATAAACAGAATTTTATACACCATTGATGACGAAAATCAAATGGTTGACGTATTTCGTGTCGGTAAAAGGAACGATGACAAGGTTTATAAAAACCTATAACCATTATGTAGAGACGTTACATGTAACGTCTCTACATAAATTAATGTTTCGGTGCCGAATGGCACTAGTTATATCTTAACAATACTGACATCGCCCGCTAATTATTACCAAGCTTATACGTTAAAATGGCTACTATTTCTTAAAACCTAAACAAAACTTAATAATTAATATGGGTTTCAATGGCACAACAGAAGTAATACTTCTCTACATACAAGTATGAAACTTCCAAACGGTTCGCAAACTCCTGCAATTGTACAAATGCTTCAATGGGTTGCTACTCCCATGTGGTTTATGGAAGATTGTGCAAAACGCTATGGTGATATTTTTACTGTCCAGTTAAATATGCCACTTGTAATTGTCAGTAACCCACAAGCACTACAGCAAATTTTAACAGGTGATGCCAAAGAGTTTTCTGCCCCTAGTAATTTAAATACGGTGTTTGAACCGCTTTTAGGTACTAATTCTGTAATTACGGTAAGTGGTGAAACACACAAACGTCAGCGACATTTATTAACACCACCTTTTCACGGTGAACGGATGCATAATTATGCTCAAACTATTAGTAATATTACCCAAGAAGTTATTCAAAGTTGGCAAGTAGGTGAACCTGTTTGTATTCGTTCGGCAATGCAAACTATAACTTTACGGGTGATAATGCAAGCTGTATTTGGATTATATGACTCGAACCATGCCCAAGAACTTGAAAAGGTTATTAGCGTGATGATGGACGCAGGTGGAAGTTCTCCTTTACGCGCACTCATGTTATATTATCCTGCTTTGCAACGCGATTTGGGTAAGTTAACACCGTGGGGCACTTTTTTACGGCGCCGGGAAATGGTAAACAAGTTAATATATGCCGAAATTGCCGAACGTCGAGAAAACCCTGACCCATCACGTACCGACATTTTGAGCTTACTCATGGCAGCACGCGATGAAAACGGTGAAGCGATGACTGATGTAGAACTGCGTGATGAGTTAATGACACTGTTAAGTGCTGGACATGAAACAACTGCAACAGCATTAACTTGGGCATTTTACTGGATACATAAAACACCATCTGTAGGTTATAAGTTAATAGCTGAACTTGATAGCTTAGATAGTAGAGATTTTGATGCGATTAATAAGTTACCGTATCTAGGCGCCGTTTGCAACGAAACTCTACGAATTTATCCTGTAGGAATGCTGACTTTTCCGCGCGAAGTGAGAGAACCAGTTAATTTGTGTGGTTATGATTTAGAAGTCGGGTAGGGCAGGGATATTGCTACCCCTTTCCCCCCTAGAAACCGAGCGTGCAAGTTTTCCAAGCACTCGGCTTGAGCAAGTCATTAAAGCTACTTACCAAAATGGATTTGTTGATGGCAATATAAATGCACTAATTCGAGGTTTGAATAAGTGTTTTTTCCACCATCTTTCTTTGAGACTTTATGATGCTTGTGGACATCTTCACCGTTATACAGGCTTTGTCCACAAATGGGGCATAAATGTCCTTGTTTCTGGGCTATCTTCTGGATAGTTTTAGTATGCTCAGAAGCTTTCGCCTTTTCCCTATCTTTCCAGTACTCCTTTAAATTTGGGTCATCAGGCGAAGATTTACCTTTAACAAGAACGGGTCTTTTAATTTTGAACCAGGAGAACTTTAAAAGGTGTTTTCCAGTTTGTTTATCACCGAACACATAATTATCTTCTCTCTCTAGATTCAATCTGCCCCAGTATTTTTTCCTCCGCCAGGAATTATTTTTACTTGGGTGTGTATGATTTGCGTATTTACATTCCCTTATGAACATCCAAGAGTCCAAGTTGCGAAATGTTTCGCAGGAGACACCAATCCGAAAATAATTGGCTTCACCTCTAATGATTGGATTTAGGGAATCAATGACTGTATTGATATTATGACCCTTGAGGCTAATCCATTTTTCTCGGAGCTTCTTCTTGATATTTAACACAGAGTCTTTGCTTGGTTTTATTAATAATTTCCAACCTGAAGGAGTATTGGAAACACGATATAGTTTTATATGAAAACCAAGAAAGTTGAAGCCTTCGGTTATGTGAACAATTTTGGTCTTGGATTCTGATAATTCCAATCCTCTATTTTTCAACCATTGATTGGTTGTGATTAAGGCTGATTCAGCATCTTCTTTGGTTTTACAAAAAACTACAAAGTCGTCAGCATATCTAACGACAGCCCGGTCTCCTATTACTTTATCGTTCTGGTTGTATGTTATTCCTAAAGCATCTGACATTCCATGTAAGGCTATATTAGCCAAAAGGGGGCTAATGCAACCGCCTTGTGGAGTCCCTGCATCGGTTTGATAAAATCCTCCTTTAAATATGTACCCAGACTTTAACCATTGGCATATCAATTTTCTTGCAGGAAAATTTCCAATGGTCTTCATTAATGCATCATGGTCTATGTTATCAAAACATCCTTTTATATCGGCATCTATTACCCATCTTTTTTGACTTGCCGGACGAGAATTTAAATAAATTCTTTCGATGGCATCATGGGCACTTCTGCCGGGGCGAAAACCATAACTTATGCCTTCAAATTTGGCTTCCCAGTGGGGTTCCAATGCGTTCTTAACAATCGCCTGTAGGCATCTATCGATTATTGTTGGTATTCCTAAAGGACGTTTCTTAGCGTTTGACTTGGGAATGTATATCCGTCTTGTTGGTAATGGTTTCCAGGGGATAAATTTAGCTAATTCATCCACTAGTACGCCCCTTGCTAAGGGGGTTTTTATTACTAGCTTATCCACTCCAGGCGTATGTTTACCGTGATTGTTTTGCGTAACTTTTCTTACGGCTAATAGAATGTTTGAATAGCTACGCATCATCAGCTTTTGCAAGCGTCTGACTAATCGATAGTTTCCATTTTGGGTTGCCTTGAATATTCTTCGTCTCAAGTTTCTAACTATCCGAAAAGCTTTACGCCAATTGACATGAAGCCAGTCGGTAGTTCTCTTGGTTACATTTACATTCCTTACGGTTTGCATCTAACTTTTCCCAAAGAGTTAAATTCTTTTACTCTAAAATTCAAGAGACTCACCAACCTCCGTTAGCACCCTTTCGGGTTAGGTATTGCCCTATCCACCCAGTTATGCAGAACATTTGTCCTGTTTTCCTGTTGCCTTTCGGCATGGTGGCATTCGCTTAATGAGGTTTCCTACTCCCACTGGAGGATTCCAAACACCTTACGGTAATTCTTACTAACCTTATGGTTAGACTCCATTGGATTTTCCCTGTTGCACTCTTTTGAGATACGACCAACTTAGGATTATGCTTTACTCCGGGGAATTGGTATCCTTAGTAAGAAAATTTTTAATCTTACTTATACAACCGCTGACCTAGGACGGTTGCCTACTTCCCACACAATCGTATCAGCCATTTTCGATTGCCTGATATTATCGAAGCCTCAACGCATATTCACTTTCGTTATCCATATTGGTCTTACCCTAGCCCCCTGTTTCATTTGTGACTATTACTTCAGGTTGGACATTCCCTTTAGCTGTGAAACAACCCAATTACTTGGATTGCTCCTTTGGGTGGGTACAGGTTTGGATACTAACCTGGGAACTTTCTGAGGGTTCCACTCTCTGGAGCGACTTAGCAGGTCGCACCCAGGTACTTATATTATGGGTTCTATCTATCTAACTCATCAACGTGAGGATATATATCCAGAACCAAAGCAATTTAGTCCTGAAAGATTTTTGGAGAAACAATATTCACCATATGAATTTTTACCTTTCGGTGGTGGTGTACGTCGATGTATTGGTAATGCTTTTGCAATGTTGGAAATGAAAGTCGTTATAGCAACAATAATGAAGCAGTTAGAATTAGAGCTTTTAACTACCGAAGATGTAAAACCAAAACGACGAGGTTTAGTAACAGGACCCAATCAACCAATTAACATGCTCGTCAAAAGCACAACCAAAAGCACCGAAATACGTAAGTTGGATAAAACGGTAGCGTAACCCAACAAAAAGTAGCCTTACTTATGTAAAATCAATACATAAGCTATTAATCACAACCAGACATGCATTTACCACCCGCACCTAATAGTCCCAGTGCCATACAAATATTACGTTGGATATTTACACCAATGTCTTACATGGACGAATGCGCTTCTAAATACGGTGACATATATACTTTAAACTTAAATCCAAATTATCCGGCAGTATACATTAATAATCCAGATGCACTGCAAACTGTTTTAACCAGTGATACAAAAGAATTATCATCCCCTGGTGAGTTAAATGTAATTTTTACATTTTTATTAGGCACACAATCTGTTATTACAGCGAGTGGAAAACAGCATCAACGTAAACGACAATTAATAATGCCCGCATTACATGGTGAACGAATGCGCGCGTATGCCGATATTATTAATCAAGTTACAGATTCCATTATATCTAAATTACCAATAGGCACCTCTTTTTCGATTCGCAACGTCACGCAAACCATTACACTCAAAATAATTATGCAAGCAGTGTTTGGGTTGTATGATAGTCCGCGCGCTACAGAGTTAGAACGAGTGTTAAGTGATATTTTAGAATCTACAAGTTCACCTTTATCTCTTGCTACTGGCATTTTTCCTATATTAGGTAAAGTATTAGGCAAATTTAACCCTGCACATAACTTTGATACTTTGCGACAACAAGCAGATAAAATAATGTACGAAGAAATTCAAGAACGACGCAATAACCAAGACTCCCAAACGCGCGTAGATATTTTAAGCTTACTCATGTCCGCACGTGATGAAGATGGACAAGCAATGACCGACGTAGAACTGCGTGACGAACTCATGACATTATTAACAGCAGGTCACGAAACCACAGCAACAGCTTTAGCATGGGCAGTATATTTCATTTATAAAAACGAGAACGTCAAAACTAAATTACTCGAAGAACTTAATAGCTTAGGAAAAAATCCTGATTCAAACGTTATTTTCAAATTACCTTACCTGACAGCAGTTTGTAACGAAACACTACGAATATACCCCGTAGGACTACTTTGCTTTCCTCGTCGAGTAGAAAAACCTATATCCCTATGCGGCTATGATTTAGAACCAGGAACATTAGTTTACGGTTCAATATACAACACACACCGTCGTCAAGATTTATACCCCAACCCCGATGAATTTAAACCCGAAAGATTTTTAGAACGGCAATATTCAGCTTATGAATTTTTACCATTTGGTGGAGGCGCCAGACGTTGTATTGGACTAGCATTTGCTCAGTTTGAAATGAAACTAGTCCTAGCAAAAATTCTTACATCTTATCAACTAGAGCTTCTGACTAAAAACAAAGTAAACCCCAAACGTCGAGGTTTAGTATCTGCTCCCGACCGCCCTATCTACATGAATAGGTTATCATAATATAACTATACGCATATTATACTGCAAAATTTACTTAGTTTGAAATAAAACTAGTAAAGGATAGTTTTGATTAAAATCATTCACTGACAACGCACTTAGTATTCAAACCTGCCCCTACAAATGTTTTTATTTTTTGAGGTAGGTATAAGTTATGTTTTCCAGCAATACCCCCTATTTCATAAATCGTAATTTGTTTTTTAATTCCCTTTGGTTGCACTTGCATTTCTCCATCAACCCGCACTATTTCTTTTAGTGATTTTAAAGTATCAGCGGAAATCATAATTTGTCCGCCTGCTGTGTACTTTTCGATACGAGCAGCTAAGTTTACATTACTACCCATCACTGTATATTTAGCATACTTTTGGGAGCCAATATTGCCAGCAATAACGGCGCCTGTATGTATACCAATACCCATTGCCAAAGATGGAAATCCTAAAATGGTTAGTTGCTTATTAATATCATCCATCGCTAATTGCATTGCAATTGCACAGCTTACTGCCTGTTCTTCAGAATTCGCAATCTCTACAGGGGCGCCGAATATCACAAAAATTCCATCCCCAATCAAATCATTTATAGTCCCATTGTACTTGTGAATGATACTCGTCATTACCTCAAAATAAAGATTGATAATTTCAACGATTTGTTCTAAAGATAATTGTTCGGATAACGCTGAAAACCCACGTAAATCGGAAATAAGTAAAGTTACAATTCGCTTCTGTCCACCTAATTTTAAGCCTTCTGGCGTCTCCAATAAAGTGGTTACTACTTCGTCGCTCAAATAAACAGATTGTGTTACAAGTAACCAATTACGTAGTGAAATCTTTGAAACATTATTTTTACAGTAATCTAAAAAGTAAAATACTAATCTAAATACCATTAAATACACAAGTGAATACAAAAAGTAATCTATTAATTAACTTGGCCGCTGCCGAAAATATACCCAAACTATCACAACAAGTTGGTTATCTTGTATCTGATAAGCATCAAGCACTACCTTTATCAGAGACAATACTTAATAAATTAAATCGAGACTTACCAACAATTCTACATGCAGCATTTCAAGACGAAGATAAAGCAGCACTGTTAGAAGTTCATAAAACCCTTTTCACTATTTATGAAATAAGCTTTAGTCATCCCTTATCATCAGTTTGCTTACATGAATATAGTCCTTGGTTATTGACAATTCGTAATCAAATTGAAATTGCATGGCTAAATTACGAAATCCCACGCATTCAAAAACAATTACCTTCCAATTCTGAAGTAGAAAACCCAAAATTACTTTGCGATTGGTTTATTCAACAGGCGCTTTTGGAGTCAAATCTTGATAAATTTGTATTAGAATTTTTAAAAACCCAGGCATCCATTGAGCAATTCAATATATTTATACTTTCAGATGCGACTTTAAACTATCGCTTTTGCGACGCTTTAGCTCTATCATTACCCCACTCTTCAGAAAAAGTAAAAGCAGAAATTGCTCAAAATATATGGGATGAGTGTGGTCATGGAATACCTGAGAAATCACACGTTAGACAATTTGCGCGGATGCTTACTGAACTAGGTTTACAACAACCAACATCACCTATTTGGGAAGATTGGCGCCCATATGCAGGTCATAATATATACTTTTGCTTTGGTTTGAACCGGAAACATTACTTCAAAGCAATTGGAAATTTAGCAATGCCTGAAATTTTCGATTCAAGTCGCAATCGTAAAATTGTTGCTGGTTTAGAGCGTTTATATTCAGATGCGCGGGTAAAATGCGAATATTTTTATAACCATCTAGAAGCAGACGAAAAACATGGTTTAGATTGGCTGAATAATGTAATTACTCCCATCGTTAACTCCGAACCATTGGCTGGAATTGAATTAGCAATTGGTGGCGCCATTCGTATGGAAACAATGAGACGCTATAATGAGTATCTAGCAGACAGGTTTGGCTTATTGTAATATAGTAAAATGCTTAAATAACATAACATAACCAAAATTTTATGAAATTATTATGGCAATAATACAAGCTAGAGACATAACCTTACTAGAGTTAAAAACCAAATTTGGACTGCGACTACTCGAAGACGAACAACTGTTTCGGGAATGGCAAGACGACTTACCAGAAATTACAGATAGTGAAAAGCTACGACTTGACCGGGCAAAAGCTGGTTACTCAAATTTACTCGAATACCCTCCGTTGCTTGAAAACACGGTCAAGATGGTAGTCTTATCATCACTTTTGGATTTAGCTGACTTTTATTTGTCTCCATTCCACGTCAAATCTGAACAGTCAGTGCAAATATCTGCTGAGGACGAAGGAGTAATATTTAAAGGAAACATAGATGTACTAGTTTTATTAGAACAGATAACAGTAGCGGTAATTGAGTCGAAACAAGCCGCTTTTTCTGTAGAAGTTGCAAAACCACAACTTTTATCTTATATGTTAGCGCTTTCTAATTCTGATAAACCAGTATACGGTTTAATTACCAACGGCGCCAGTTTCTTATTCGTAAAACTAATCAAACAGGAAGCGCCTAAATATTTATTATCTAGATTATTCTATATTTTCAATCCTGGAAATGACTTATATATAGTTCTTAGTATTTTAAAGCGCTTGGGGCAATTGGCAACCGAAGGCACCACAACTTGATAAAACTAACTTTAAGCACAATTAACGATACTTCGTTAGAAAGACGTAATCTTAATGCTGCTTTTTTAGGATTGTAAGCGTTGTTATATGTAGAAGTATAAAATTGTGACTACATCAATTATACCTTTGGCAGTTGTAACTGGCGCCTCTAATGGTATAGGTTACGAGCTTGCGAAACAGTTTGCTAAAAATGGTTATGATTTGCTGATTACTGCGACAGGTTCAAATATAGAAGAAGTTGCAAAGGAAATCGCTCAAACCTCAAAAGCTGAAATTGAGACGGTGCAAGCTGACCTTGCGACTTACGAAGGTGTTGAGACTCTTTATAACAAGATAAAATCTCTTAATCGACCTGTGGATGCTATCGCTATTAATGCGGGTGTCGGTGTTGGTGGTGACTTTGCCCGTGAAACTGATTTACAAGATGAACTTAATCTTATCAACCTGAACGTTGTATCGTCCGTTCATCTTGCTAAAAGGGTAGTAAAAGATATGCTCGAACGTGGCAAAGGTAAAATTCTCTTTACTTCATCGATTGCTGCTATAATGCCCGGACCATTCGAGGCAGTTTACGCTGCTTCCAAAGCGTTTATACAATCTTTCTCACTGTCGCTACGTAATGAGTTGAAAGATACAGGTATAACCGTTACAGCACTTCAACCTGGACCTACCGATACCAACTTCTTCCACCGCGCGGATATGGACGATACAAAAGCAGGTGCCGGTCCAAAGGATGACCCAGCAGAAGTCGCAAAACAAGGTTTTGAAGCTTTAATGGCTGGTAAAGAAAGTGTTGTTGCTGGTTCAATTATGACAAAAATTCAAAGTGCTGTTGCTAAAGTTTTACCCGATGGCGCTAAGACTGAAATGCACCGTCAGTTAACTGAACCTGGTTCCGCTAATTAAGCAGGCACCAGTTTAGTATAAGTTCTGTGGGATAATCTTGTAGGATAATCTTGTGGGGTGGGCATCCTTGCCCGCCTTTAAATTGTAGTAACAGGCAGGGATGCCTGTTCCACAAGAGAATTAATTCAATTTTAATCAAAATGACTTCTTTAATACAAACTATACAGTTAATCGCTAACCCTACGAAATTTCTAGATAAAAGCGCAGCTAAATATGGTGATACCTTCACAATGCGGGTACTAGGTATAAACTCTCCACCAGTTGTATTTTTTGGTCATCCGCAAGCTATATCTGAATGTTTTGCTATTTCCGCACAAAAATTAGACTTTAAAAAAGCAACCCATGTATTTAAACCACTGTTCGGCGCCAATTCGATTGTTCTCCAAGAAGGTCAACAGCACAATCGTCAGCGTAGTTTACTAATGCCGCCTTTTCATGGTGATAGGATGAAGTCTTACGGTGACACTATATATAGTATTACTCAAGATGTCACCAAAAACTGGCGCCCAGGTCAAATAATCTCAATGCAGCATGTAATGCCTGATATTACTTTACAGATTATACTACAAGTAGTATTTGGTATTAGTCCAGGCGCCAGGTATGAAAAACTGAAACAACTTCTCAGTGCTTTGTTAGATGATATTACTACACCTTGGTACTCTAGCTTATTTTTCTTTCCACCGCTACAACAAGATTTAGGCGCCTGGAGTCCTTGGGGAAATTATCTCAAGCGTAAGCAAGATATAGATAATCTTGTCTATGCTCAAATTTCTGAAAGACGTTTACAGCAAGATGATTCACTAACTGATATTTTAAGCTTACTAATGTCCGCACGCGATGAAGACGGGCAAGCGATGAGCGATGAAGAATTAAAAGACCAGTTAATATCGCTTCTACTTTTAGGATATGAAACAACTGCTGGGGTTTTACAATGGCTATTTTATCTAATTCACGCACATCCACATGTAAAAGAAAAAATTATTGAAGAGTTAAAAAATTCAAAAGAACCCGACCCTACTAAGCTGCCGTATCTTTCTGCTGTTTGTCAAGAAACAATGCGACTCCACCCTATAGCATTAATTTGTACTCCACGTATGACAAAAGAAACAGTAGAAATAAGTGGTGTTGAATATGCAACTGGTACTGTTTTAGTTCCTTGTATTCATTTAGCGCATCATCGTAGTGAAACTTATATAGAACCAGAAAAGTTTAATCCTAATAGGTTTTTAAATCAAAAGTATTCTCCAACTGAATATTTACCTTTTGGAGGTGGGTATCGAGGATGTGTTGGTTCTGCTTTTTCTATGTATGAACTGAAGTTGGTAATGGCTGCAATTTTATCACAATTTGAACTTGAACTTGTTGAAAGGCGCCCTGTTAAACCTATGCGTCGCGGTATTACTATTGTTCCATCTTCAGGTGTACCAATGAAAATAAAACAAATAACCTCTTCTTGTGGAGCGGGCATCCTTGCCCGCCCTTAATATAAAAGACACAGGCAGGGATGCCTGTTCCACAAGATAATTGCCTGTTCCACAAGATAATTGCCTGTTCCACAAG
>ERZ1066124.348-NODE-348-length-34332-cov-21.803425_pt1 | contig 34332 bp, 27 predicted proteins | sample MGYA00382771_ERZ1066124 | MGnify/ENA primary metagenome ERZ1066124 (study PRJEB33369, sample SAMEA5778354) | biofilm metagenome | biome: Industrial cooling water; feature: Water cooling tower basin; material: Biofilm | place: United Arab Emirates | collected... | reverse complement strand
GAGTGTTGCGAAACCAAACAACTGAAGATGAAACTAAAGCATCACCAAACTGTAAATCTTTCGGTTCAAATTGATGAACTCGTAGCAGTGTCACTGAATTGAGTAAATACGATTTAATTTGCCTACCATAGTTGACATCCATAAACTCAGACGGAATCAACCAGCAAGCTAACCCGCCTTCAGCCATCCACTCATGTGCTGCTAGTAGAAAATAGCAATATAATCCAGCTAAACCACTCAGTTGAATTCCAGACCGAGCGATCGCAAGCTCTCTGAGCAACTGCTTCTCTGCCACAGATAGATGATGATGTCGAACATAGGGCGGATTGCAAATGAGCAGGTTTGCTTTGGACTGCTCGTGCTTTGGAGTAGAAGTCTTTGTAAAGTCGGCACACTCAACTTTGAGGGAAGAGGATTTCCAGAGTTTTTGAGCAATCGCAGCAACGTCAGAATCAACCTCATACCCGATCGCACGTTCAATTTGCTCACTGGAGAAGGTTTGAAGCAACGCGGAATAAAAAGAACCCGTGCCGATCGCGGGATCAAGAAAGCGAACTTTTTCTGTAGGAGAGAGCAAGGATTTGGAGTAATTGAGAATCGCGATCGCGAGTGCATTCGGAGTCGCAAATTGTCCCAACCGATTGCGTTCTGCTGCGCTTTTTGTCGCATCTAGACGAGTTTGCTCGATCGCTCGTCTATGTTCGATCGAGATAACATCGACCAGCTTAGAGTCCGAGGTCTGTAAAATCATCAATCCGGTGTTCCCAAATCCAATCAATGCCTTCTGCCGCTTCGTAGCTCAAATAGCTGCTATCAAAGTAGCCACATAAGAATAGAACGAACTCGACCTGTTCGCCATAGGTTGCGCGTAATTGTCTCATTTTCTGAGCTTCTTCTTTCTTGCGCTTATTCACATTGGTGAAGTCTCCCGCCGATTTTGCCTCTACCAGCACTGGAAAATCTCCTGGCTGTGCGGTCTGCCGCATAATCACTGCATCAATTGGAATGTTGATTGTTTTGTCTCTTTCCGTTGATAAATTCACAGGGACATTTAACCGAAACCTGTACGTTCCAGGTGGCATTTCAGTGAATCGCACTCTCTGTCCGGCAGGCAGTTCCCGGTAGTGACGTGCATTCAGCCATGCTGTAATCTCCTGAAGTTGCCGAGTTTCTTGAGCATTGCGAACGATCGGATCGGTAGATGCCCCGCACAAGCGATCGGCAATAATCGTTGCAGCACGATAACTTTCAGCTTCTGTAGGAGGTTGATCGGTGGCAAGCCAGGTAAAAATATCGCGATCGATCAGCCTTGAAATTAGGGTTGTGATTTTGCCAAGTTCTTCGCTCAACTGCTCGGCACTTAATCGAATGGGCAATCCTCCTTTTTCCAATCGCTCAACCAGACTTTTCGGAACCGAGGCTAACCCAATCAACCGATCTCGCGCTAGGGGTGGACAGGTACACATTCTTAGCGTGGCGAGAATCTGCGGATTCTGTTGAAGAATCTGCGGCTGCAAGTTTTTCAGATTATCTGTTGCTCGCAGGGTCGCTGCAACTGTTTCTGTGACCCGAACACGAGTGTCATGAAATGCCTGTGGTGCAAAGGATATAAACCAGTTGTTATACAACTCCACAGACTGAGCGATATCTGCCTGCCAGCGATCCGGTTTGTCACGATTTACAGCCATTCAAGTCTTTTGCATGGAAACAGTTCTACTGTACTCCTACAATTCACTGATGGAAAGAATCTGCCGTATAAAATCAAGACTGAATCGCTGAGACGGCATTAGGTCGAAGCCTTCATTCTGTCTAGGCTAGTCGGTGCAATTTCGTAAACGACTTTGCGTTTGCGCTCCACCAAAGTTCCTGGTACTGGAACGCCTTGCTTCCAGGCATTCTTGACGGCTGTTTTATCTACTTTGCGTTCGATAATCTCTTTAGTCGTAATGTAGTCTTCTGGTACTTGGCTGAAGTTGATAACTTCACAGGAAGCAGGGTTGAGCTTAATCCGAATTCGACGGTTCTGCCCGATCGCTTCTTGGGCAATCAAATCTGCTGAGTTGAGCGTCAAAATAGTTTCGTCGAGTCGCTCTCGCCACCGGGTAAGCCGTTCAATCTCTGCTGTATGGATTTTAACCAGATGCTCCATTCGAGCTTTGAGCGCGACTAATTCTGCATCGATTTGATCGGCTAATTCAGCATGAGCGTCGATCGCGGCTTCCTCGCTTTCTTGCAGTTGCCAAAGTTGCTGGACAATTTCTGCTTCTTGCTCTGGTGTTTCGGCAGCATCTAACTGCTCCCAGGTTTGCGATGCCAGAATACTGATCCCTTTGAGCGATCGCACTGCCACTGATTGAGGAATAGATTTTGCCATTGTCACCATCTCCCGCACACTTGATAATAATCCTGCCGAGTAGTAATCTCCGATTCAAACTGGTCAAGCATTTGAGCATCAGAGTCTAACGCTTCAAGATGAGTACTTCGTAGCCATAGTTTGCCCCCAGAAATCAAACTCTGAAGCATTTCCAAAAGTTGGGTTGGAGAAGTTGGCATAGCGTTCTCATTGAATGGTGATTCTCATCGCTCACGCGGTAGCGGTGTTTCAGCAGTCAATTAAGTGCGGCATCTTGATTGAGCTTGTGATGATTTCGTCGTGCTGCCTCTTCGAGGAGTAAATTCCAGTGTCGTAAGCGCTCTCCCTTCTCGACGACTTGTTCTGCGGCGGCTCGTGCTTGTTCTAAAATCGAAGCGTCTTTTACTAGGTCTGCGAGTGCAAATTTGGGGTTGCCCGCTTGAGAGGTTCCCAAAATTTCCCCTGCACCGCGAAGCTGGAGATCGATTTCTGCGATCGTGAATCCATCATTCGTTTGCTCCAAGACTTCTAAACGCTCCTTCGCAGTCTGTGAATCTGAAGCATTCATTAACAAGCAGTAAGACTGTGATTGTCCTCGCCCTACTCGTCCTCGAAGCTGATGCAGTTGAGATAAGCCAAATCGTTCAGCGTGTTCGATTACAATGACCGTTGCGTTTGGAATGTCGATCCCGACTTCAATGACGGTCGTTGAGACTAGAATTTGAGTTTGATGGTCACGAAATTGTGCGATCGCACACTGCTTCTCTTCCGCATTCATCCGACCATGCAGTAGCCCGACAGCGTAATCAGGAAATTGCTGCTGATAGCGATCGTAAGCCTCTATCACCGATTCTAATTCCAGCATCTCTGATGTTTCCACCAATGGCAGAATCACAAACACTTGATGCTCTAACGCGAGATTGAGCCGAATGACCTCATTGACTTTGTTCCGTCTCTTCTCGGTCATCACTTTCGTCACGATTGGCTTACGTCCAGTCGGCAGTTCATCGATTTGACTCACGTCTAAATCGCCATGCAGCGTGAGCGATAAGGTCCGTGGAATCGGGGTCGCGGTCATGCTTAAGAGGTGCGGTTGAAAGCCTTTCTGCTGCAATTTGAGTCGTTGCTGAACCCCAAACCGATGTTGCTCATCGATTACAATCAGACCCAGGTGATAGAACTGAACCGTTTTTTGAATCAGGGCATGAGTGCCGATAATCAGGGAGAGGTGACCAGACTTCAGACGATCGTAGATACCTCGACGCTGGTTGGCAGGCGTTGAACCTGTGAGGAGGTCGATCGACAAATGGAGCGATCGAAACCACTGCCTTATTTTCTCAAAATGCTGCTCTGCTAGAGCCTCAGTTGGAGCCATCAATGCAACTTGATATCCCGCTTCGATGGCACAAACGATCGCTGCGGCAGCTACAACTGTTTTTCCTGATCCCACGTCGCCTTGTACCAATCGGTTCATAGATCGTGGTTGAGCTAGGTCTTCTAGAATCTCAGCTACCACACGCTTCTGAGCCTGGGTTAATTCAAACGGTAAAACCTGGTAGAAGCGTTTGAGCAAGACTGCTTCAGCTTTGAATACAGGTCGTTGAGCATGTTGTCTTGCCTTTCGCTGCTGTAGTAGTCGTAGTTGAAGGTAGAAAAACTCATCGAATATCAGTCGATTGCGGGCAGCTTTCAAGCGTTTTGGATCAGTTGGGAAATGAATCGTTGAAAGTGCATCCCGAAGAGCGATTAACCCGTAGCGATCCAGAATCTTCTGGGGAAGTGGATCGACAATTTTAGTTGTCGCAAGAATGTTTTGAATGCTTCCACTCAGGACACCGAAATCCAAACCTTTCAGGAGCGTATAGACAGGCTGAACGATCAGGTTAGCTGAAGTAGTTTCATTCACTTCAACATTTGCTGAGATAATTGTCAATGCTTGGTTGAACTCATCAAATTTAACTTGTCCCCTGACACCGATTGCTTTCCCAACAGCATGGAGTTGCTGTTGTTCATATCGCCACCGAATCGATTGAAATTGAGAGCCGTAATGGAATTGAGTAATTTGAATGGCATTCTCCAATTCATCAACAATTTTCCAAGTTTGTAAGGTCAATCCTCGCTGTCTTCCACCAAAAACTCGATGCTGCTGAATTCTACCTGTCACAATTACATAGCTGTCGAGTTTGAGATCCGCGATCGCACACTGACGGTAGATGATATGGTTACGTGGATAGTAATGCAGCAAGTCAAGTGGAGTTTGAATACCAAGTTTACGGAGTTTGGTAAGAAGCGATTCTTCTAAAGCAGACAGAGTACAGATGGCAGAGTTCATACGCATCGAAGCTAGAGTTACGCTTCTGATGCGGCGGTAGCAGTTTTAGGGTGCAAAAATCGCTGAAATACCTGATCAGTGGCAATTTGGCTGCACCCTAAATTTTAGAACAGTTCTGCTACAACTCGATTTGCTTCTTCTGAGGCAGACAAATTGACTGTTTTTGGCACTGAGTCACTGAGTTTTGTTGTCTTTCCCAACTCGCTGGCACAGGTGTTAGCTCGAACATTTGCTCTAGCTGTCTTGTCACTGCTTGAAGTTGATAGTGATTCCAGCTATCCGAGACACAAGAGCCATCGAAGCGAATTCGACTTGCAATAATGTGAATGTGATCATGAGGACGATCGGAATGACGAACAATCACAAAAGCATTATGATTGAAGCCCATTTGGGTTAGAAACTCTTGAGCCACCTGCTTCCATCGGGCGTTTTCTAACTGTTCTCCCAATGGCAGACTAAGCGAGGCGTGATACATTGGTCGCTTCACATTGCGATTCAAGGAATTGAAACATTGAAATTCTTGTGCTAAATCAGTGGGCTGAGTATGGACGAGATTTGTCTCAATGAGTTGAGCTTCTGACTTGCCTAAAGCATAGTTTAAAATCGGGTAAAACGCCTTACCCTTAAAGTGTTTTCCAATCATAAAAGCTTGCTGGACTATTGTTCTCATTGATTTCAGCAGGACTGAATGATCTGGATGATGATTTTTCTAGCTCTACTTACCCATTCCGTAACCTCATCACATTGTTTTGAGCGTTGTAGTTCAGCATGAAGTTCACTGAGTCTGCTGTAAATTACTGCAAGTTGTCTGCAATGCGCTGAGGTTGATTGAGACAATGGTTGCTCTTGGGCTACCTGCTGTAGCAATATCCGAAACAGATCGCTAACGGTCACATTATATTCGGCTGCAAGTTGTGTTGCTAAGTCATACTCCTCAGCAGTAGCACGGAACTCAATGCGATGTGAAAAGTTAGCAGTCTTGCCCATAGCTATTGTGAAAGTCTTATCAATGCTTCGATCTTATTGTGTTCACTGTCTCAATTTGAGCGTGGGCTGCTAGACAAGTCCTATTTTGCGAATAACAATTCTTTCGTTACGATTTGTCCGGACGCGCCCATAGCTTGCCATGATTTTTTAGCAGCATAACAGACTCAAATTTGACTAGCAAGATACGGCATTCTGTGGCGCAATGCGGATTAATTGTCCCGGTTTCAGCGTGTTTTGCTTAAAATTCAGTGAATAGAAAAAGGCATTTTGCCTCAGTTCGAGGCGTTTCGCCGCACTTCGCCACAAAATGCCATCTTGGAATACTGCTTGAAGAAGCCTCATTCAATTCAAGATGAGGCTTCCTAATTTACGCGATCAGTTCAGCAAATCCGTGATGCTTTTTCTTGTAGGCTTTTTGGCGCTTGTAGAACGTCGATAGCTGCTTTTGACGCTGAGTGCGTACTGCCTCTACTGAGGTCAGTCCATACTTTGCAGCTTCAGCCATCAACTCGTCCAAGTTCAGTTTGCCGTACTGCTTCTCAAATGCAGTCTTGAATGCCTTCCAATCAAAGTCTTTACCTTGCTTGGTTGCTTTGATTTCGAGAACTCGTCCGGTCATTTCTCGGAGCGTGTTGAAGACCATGCGAACTTGCACTTCACCATTAAGATGAGCAGTCGCGCTATCGATGAGAGATTGACGAGAATTGCGTGTCATCGTGATTTCTCCTTTTCAGAAATGAATTGTTGAGTATTGAACTCGCTCCGACCGCGACCTGTGGTCGTTGATTCTTTCCAATAGGTTGCAGAATGCGACGGTCTCAATCTCTTATCTCGCCCTGATTTGCTGCTAATTCGGCAAATTGCTTCTGCCATTTGGGTCAAGTAATTGCCTATCTATTTTCCGGTTTCTCCAATTTTTCAGAGGCAGAATGCGGCGCTGCTCATCTATGTTCGTAGTGTTGTTTGTCCTGCGATTCGTCATGGCACATTCAAGTGAGCAAGTCGAACTGTCATGCAGATTCCGAGTGCCTACAGCATCACGGTACGCTCATTTGCTGCGCTATTTGAAGGCACATCCTTACAAGAGCGTTCATACGTTCTTGCTCGATGCGGCAGGCGCATTCTACTTACCTCATGCGCTAATTGAGGTGGCTGCATCGCCAGAAGTACTACAGGCTGCTGGTGAACAATCTACGTCTGCCTTACTTGCTCAAGCGACACTAATCACAGTTCACCTCAATGCCTGTTTGCCGCTCGAATATAAACTTCAGACTCCACTCAATCTCTGGAGAACGCTTGGAACTTCAAATTCATCCGATGAAGTCTCTGCGCCTGCTAGCAACATAGACTCCCTAAACAACATAGCGACTCCGATGATGAATCCATTTAACTTTGCGGATTGCAACTCACTCAAGTAACGATTATGTCAAACTCAATTTCCTTCCCTTCATTAATTGCGGCGATCGATTTCGGTAGCTCTGCGACCAAAGCGATTTATGCACGATCAGATCAACCCAAGCCATCGAGTTTGATTATGGCTCCTGAAGTCGCTCAGGTATCTTCAGCTAATCTGGAGATTAATAACAACACTCAGATTGTTGCCGTTCATTTAGAGAATCGAGCCTGGGTTAAAGTCGGTCAGGATTACTGGGCGGTGGGCAACTTTGCGAAACGATTTCATGCTCATGCAGGACTGAATCAGCCAAAATTTGAGCGAGCCATTTGTAAAACTTTGGCAGCAATTTGGGTGATTCAGCAACGATTGCAGTTACCAAAGCAGTTTGTACTTTCGCTGTCTTGTGTATTGCCGCCGAACGAATATGCAGATCGCGATCGCGTTGAGCGTCAAATCCGACTTGCACTCACTCGATTTCTCACCCCGAATGGTGTTCTCAAAGTCAAGCTAGAGCGCTTTGATTGCCAACCGGAAGGAGCCGGAGTTGCCATCCATTATGCGAATGCGGTGAATGTCAATTTTGCAGTGCAGCACATTGCGATCGCCATGCTTGGTCATCGCAACGCTAGCGTGATTACGTTCGAGCAAGGCACGGTATCTGTCTTCAAATCCTCCAATCTTGGTTTTATTCGATGCCTAGAACAGATTGAGCAACAAACCAGTGGTCAGACTCCTGAACGGCTGCTGCCTGCGATCGTGGAATGGACAGCTTCAAAAAGCGAGAATGGCTTTGCTGCGATCGCTCGTTCTACAACCCATCGCCTAGAGGAAACCAAGCGACTGGTCACAGCCACGCAGCAAGCACAAAAAGATTATATTCACGCGCTTGTATCTTGGCTCAAAGAAACTGTTCCAAATCCTGTCGATGAATGGATTTTTGCAGGCGGCACGACGAATTTAATCGCGCCTGAGTTGGTGAATCAGTTTGGCGATCGCATTTGCTTTCATGCTGGAATTGAAGTCCCTGAAGCAGTGGATAGCAGCAACTACGGGCATCGACTCTCAGATGTATGGGCGTTGTTTCAGTATGCTTGCAGTCAACAGCTTCAGCAACACTCGGCTTAATTGAGGAGTTACTATGCAACCGACGATTCATCTAGTCGATGGCTCAGGTGGAGGACGAGGGAAGTCGTTGTTTACTTGTGCAATGGCGCACTATGGTCAAATCCATCAGTATCCGATTCAGCTATTTGATGCCGATGAAGCTCACCGTTATAACGTCAAGAAATTTTATTCGGATGCAATCGCGCTTGTCCTGAGTGAGATTGAGTATCAAGATTTAGATCAAATTTGGGATGCCTTGGAGCGCGAGTTGATTCCAGTAGTGAATTTGCCAGCAGGTTCACATGGTTTTGTCTGTGATTGGTTTAAACGCAATGGCTTACTCGATCTGACGAAAGGGGGTGAATCCGTTCGCTTGGTCAAATGGTTTCTATGTAATCCCAGTTCTCAAACCCTTATGCTGTTTGAGCAGTCATTAGATGATTATTCGGATTACAGCGATCGCGTTGTTCATGTCTTTGTTCGTAATCTTCATCTTGCGACTGAGCGACAATGGCGAGAATTTACAAATCAGCTTGAAACTGCAAAATCAGCAAGAGGTAAACCTTGGAAATCCGTTTTTAGCTCGCCGCAAATCAAGGTGATGGATTTTCCGAAGTTTCCACCGTATGAGCGCGATCGCTGGGAGAGTTTGGGCTGGACATTAGCAACTGCGATCGCACCTTCTGATCAATTTCACCTTCTTGAACGTCAGCGCATTGCAACATTTCTAAAACAACTTTCTCAAGCCATCGATTCCACTCAGATTTGGGACAACATTCCAACCCAATCAGAAACGCAGAAGCGCCTGCAAGCGGCTCAACTTCAGGAGAAAACACAATCTCAAAAAACGGCTGCAAAAGGCTTTGCACCGAGTAAATCTAAGTAGCTAAAACTGTCTATGGTTCGCCAACCTCAATCTGATAAAGAACTACTCCTCGATGATGACATCATTGCGACCCCACCTCGCGCTAATTCTTCCAAGCTACCTGCTAGGACTCACTCTGTATTGGATCACCTACTCATGGGTGAACCGGATCACATTAAGGCGAAAGTGTTGGAAGTGCTGATGCAGTACAATCTTGATTCTGATGATCCCGCATTTATTTTGATGGCGGCGACCGGGCGACTACAAGCATTACTTGAAGAGAAACCGAAAGATTTGAATGCTCTATTTGAGCAATGGCGGGATGAGACTTATCGGCAGGTCGCAGATTATCGAGAAGGGCTGAAAGAGTACGAGCGAACAGCATTAGAAGCGCAGAAAACCGCGATCGCTCAAACGGTTCATTCTTTGATTCGTAAAACAGCCATTGATCAATTCATGCACCAATTGAGTGCAACTTCGACGATCGTAGCGGCATTGCTTCTTATTGTTGCAGCAGGAATCGGAGGGGGAGGGGGATGGATGTACGCCCAATGGCAGCGATCGCAGATTGAATCAGATCCTTCTGGCAAACGCCAACTTACTTTGGATGAGGCAAACACCCTGAGATGGGCAATGAGCCGAGAGGGACAATTTGCTAGAGAAATGATGACCTGGAATCAGGATCTCCTGACGCGCAACTGGCAAGGACGCTTTGCTTGCGAGGAACAAGCAAAAAAATTAGGGGTCGTTCTAAGACTTGGCGAACAAAAAGTAGACTCAGGATTCTGCACGTTATGGATACGCTCGAATCAGCAGTAAGTTAGGCTTAGTAATTTGAGTCAAAAAAGAAAGCCTGATTCATAAGAACCAGGCTCACGCAGCAGTTGGCGTTCACTTACTCGTCATCAAGTTCGAGATCATCCTCGTCATCAAGCTCATCTGTATCCTCAGTGTCGAGTTCGTCATCGAGATCCAAATCATCCAGACTATCGAGAACATCAGGGACATCTGGTTCAGCAGACTTGCGATTATTGCGGCGTTCTAGCGATCGACGATTCACTTCGATCAAGGCTCGAATGCCCGCTTCTGAATCTTCAGGAATCGAGGCATCAAAGTGGGCTGCAATTTGCGCCATGATTGCTAACTCCAGCTTGAGCGCATCTGGTTCACCAAAGAGTTTGGGGAAAACTTTCGTATTCCAGGCTTGCCAGTCAAACGTTCCATTGTTTCGCTTCACTGAGGCAGAAACCGCATTCCCTAAAACTTCACGCAATCCGTAGTAAGCCGGAACAGTCGCGCTTTCTTCACGTAGAGGCAACTTGATCTTGTACGTCTGAAACAAAGCATTGCGAACTGCTTTCGATGCAACTTTTGGATCGCTCAAATCGAGTGCAGCAGTTGATTTTGTCGCAGACTTCGATTTTGTCATTCCGTTTTTCGTTCTGCTTGTCACCATTGGAGTGAGACTCCTTTCTTAATTTCACCCCATCCGCCGCCAGAGGCGGCAAAGCATTGTAAATGCTATTTAACTTTCCACGGTTCTAACCTCATGTTTTTCCTTTAGCAATTTGATTCAGAAAGTATTCCGCGTTAAGCTGAAAGATAATCAGGGCATCGCTCCAACACCTTTACTCAAAGAATTAACCACTTTTTGAGATGACTTCTTCACACAAGCTGAAATATCTTGAGCAAAAGCTCTGGCAGAACTCTTTAGAAGTAGTAAAACAGACTGATTTATATCAAAGTTTGACAAAGCGCCGAATTCAAACACCGAATGGTTTTGCAGCCGTTGAGCAAACTTTTCGACGAGCCGCAGCGATCGTTCAACGATCTCACCACTCGCCTGCATTAAACTATGACCTGACGTTAAATGATGCAGTTGGCTTAACCATACTGCTCGACCAACAACAAGCTCCCGTTTATTGGGTACATAAAGCATTGAGTGAAGCACTCTTGCAAACAACGGTTCCAGCCCACGTTTTTGGAATGCACCGTGCGATTCCTTCTTGTTGGCTCATGTTGCCGAAAGGATTATTTACAAGTCCCGAAGGCGACCCAGTGGAGTGCTTAGGTATCTCTCATCGTCTAAGCACGGATGCCCACTTGGAAATCAAAATTCGAGAAGATTACTCGATTCAAGTTCCGCCGTCTGAGGATCGGGTTTGGTGGTTCACCGTTCTCGGTCAAACTTCTCCGATCCTCTATTCTGGGATGTACAACATTGCGGCTGGGAAAACGAAACTTGATGAGCCGATTGTCGATTTATCTTGTGCAGCACCTGGCGATGATCCTGTAGTGATTAATGCATTTACCGATCGGCTTGGGCGGTTTGCGCTTCAAGTGCTGCTAGTGCTTCAAGCGAAACCAGAACTGCTCGAAGTCGGGAAGCCAATGGGCTTTGGTGCAGCGATGATTAAATCAAAGCCACAGCGTCCAGCCACTGATCTATGGAGTCCGACTTGGATTGGCAGAACGTATCAGCCTGTTGTTCAAGCTGGACCCGTAAAAGGCACTCATGCTCGTCCCCGAACTCACTGGCGCAAAGGGCACTTCAAACGAGTGAGAATTGGTTCCAAGGAGAACAGTGATTACAGAACTATCTGGATTGAACCAACGCTTGTCAATGCTGACCTTGCGTAGTTCAGAACTAACCTGCCCAAGTTTTACCAATTTTGACTTCTACGGTTACTGGAATGGGTGTGAGAATTTTTTCTGCTACCCGGATCATCCATCGTTTGATGAACTGACTCATCTCAAGTGCGATCGCTTCCGGGCATTCTACTAAAATCTCATCGTGCAGCATTCCAATCAGCCAAGCTTCCGTAGGCAGTTTTTTGCTAAGTTGTACCAGCGCCATTTTTGTGATGTCCGCGTTCAAGCCTTGGACTGGATGATTGATCATCTCGTTGAGTTTGGGACGATCGCGCCACAGCCGTCGCCTTCCTGTTAAAGTTCTACAGGTTTTAAGCGAACGAACGTAAACATCCTGTTTAACTTGTTCATGCCATGCTTTGATGCCAGGATATAGTTCAAAGAAGCGTTTTCGGAATCGTTTGGCATCTGGCAAACTCAGCGATACTCCATATTTCACCAAAGCCTGACTTTGAAGTTTCGCTGCACCCATGCCATAGATCAATCCGAAATTGATTGCTTTTGCCATTCGTCGTTCTTCTTCGGTTACTGTCTCAGGCGATTTATCAAGCAAGAATGCAGCCGTTAGTCGATGTAAATCTTCTCCTGCCTGAAAAGCTCTTTTTAACTCCGCATCGTTGCTAATCTTGGCGGTGATTCTTAGTTCGATCTGTCCATAATCGCTTTTGATGATGACATTTCCCGGTGTTGCGACAAAACATTGCCGCAACAATTTCTGCCGAGGAATCGTTTGGAGAGCAGGATTCCGGCAACTTGCTCTACCCGATCGCGCTCCTAGCTGATACCAAGTTGGGTGAATTCGTGCTGTAGTTGGGTGGACATACTTTGGTAGAGGCTCGTAAAAACTATCAATTAATTTTGTCAGTTGTCGATATTGGAGCAGCGCAGAGATTGCAGGATGTTGATCAACGATGGGAGTCAGCGATCGCTGATTCGTTGATTTCACAGTAATACCTGCCGTAGCCAAGGCTTGCTTGACCTGCTCAGATGAATTGGGATTAATGGGATTACGATGCTCAGAGAACAAGTTCGTTTGTTGAACTCCAGGCAATTGAAGTTGTTGACGAATTTGAGTTAGAACTTGGCTCTGCTGGGCTGTGATTTCTCTCGATCGAGTCTGCCACTGATGTTGATCCACACCAAAGCCATGCAATTCCATTTGAGCGAAAGCAGCAACACATTGAGATTCGAGATGTGCGATCGCGCTTAAGTCAGAAACCGCTAATCGTCGAACCAGTGCCGTATACAGGGGAAGTAAAATTCCAGCATCGGTCGCCGCATACTGTACCTGTTTAGTACCTAGCTTAGGGCGTGAAAAATCACTCTGTTGCTGAGTTTTATTCAAGGTAATGCCTAATAACTTTCGGACAACCATTCGTAATGACGATCGCAGCGGAATTCCTGCTATCCAAACTTTGAAAGCAAGCTGAGTATCGAAAAAAGGGGGTGCGGGTTTGAGTCCTGCCTGGGTCAGAAACTGCCAGTCAAATTTGAGATGATGACCAATTTTGAGTAAATGGCTTTGTAATAGTTGTTTGAGCGGCTCAAGATTCTGAACTGAAAATAAATCGACAACAATCACAGGCTGATTCGGCATTGCTAGTTGGATGAGACGGAGTTGATCGCGATGTGGGTCGATTCCGGTAGTTTCAGTATCGATTCCTAGAATTGGTGAGTCAAATAAAGGTGAGATTGCCGCTTCCAAGTCCGTATCGGATTGAATGAACCGATACGGATAATCTGTTCTGATTACTGCACAGAAGCGCGACTCCGATGGCTGCTGCTGCGTCTCGTCGTAGCTAAAAAAATCAGTAGACATGGGAAATGGCGATGAACTTTCTCATGCTCAAAGCGGTCGCTATGCTGAATTCCGTCGATATTGATTCAAAATGCCACTGTCCAAGGCACGACTGGCAGCTTCTGTCCGACTTCGAGCGCCGAACTTCTGCATCAGGCTGGCAACATGACTTTTGACTGTCCCGCTTCCAATGTAAAGTTGAGTAGCAATTTCTTTATTCGTCAAGCCTTTCGTCATTAATTCAAGAACAGCGACTTCCCGTGTGGTCAGATGTTCGATCATCTCCCAAGATTCATCAAACAACCGAGGTGCGGTTTCTGGTGGCTCACTGAGTGAAGGCACTCGATGGCGTTGGATCAGATGGTGTGCGATCGTCGGGTCAATCCAGTGATTCCCTTGGTGAGTCTGTTGCAATGCGGTTGTAATCAAACTAATCGGATGATGTTGCAAACAATAAGAATCAACCCCTGCATCAAATGCGGATAGAACACACTCCGACTCTCGATTTGCCGTCAGCACCATAATCTTAAGTTTGGGGTATTGCTGCTTTAGAAACTGGATGATTTCGAGTCCATTCATTTGTGGCAAATCGAGATCTAGAATGACGATCGCGGGTGACTTGGTTTTAATCAGCGTCAGTCCTTTTTCCCCGGTTGCGGCATGACCGACAACTTCAGCTTTGGGCATCTGTTTGGTTAGAGCCGTCGCAAGTCCAACTCTAACCAAATCCTTTGGCTCGATCAAGACAATCCGAATTGCACTATGGGTCATGGTTGCCACCCCTTCTGATGTCACGAGAATAATGGTCTGCCTATCTGTTTGGCATTATTGACATCAAAGGGGTGGTTTGGGCATCATCCAGGTGGACAAGCGATCGCGCTCAAGTGGATAAAAATTCGAGGATCAAATCTGCTCCTTAGTCGTCCAACTCATCGTCATCGAATTCAAACTCATCATCCGACATCTCTTCAGCATCGGTGTCTAAGATGTTGAGGTCATCTAATTCATCGTCAATCTCCAGGTCAGCAGATTTCAGCTTTCGAGCATTTGTGCTTCCAGTAAGTAAGTCTGGCTCTGCGGGAAGAATTTGCGGTTCAGTGAAGCCTGCAATATTGTCGTGAATGCCCCAGATCAACTCTTTCGTGTTCGGTGTACCGAGAAAGAGTTGAGGCAAGTTCTCGATCGTGGGAGCAGTGATCGCTTCAGTCTTGCAGCACCAAGATTTGTTGTTGCCTTCGCCTTCTTTTACCGCCTTAAACGTGACCTCCAATACACCCAAACTGCGCCACTTGTCACTTTTGCCGGAGTATCGCTGTTGCGTGTAGTCTGCGAACGTTCTTTCGAGTTTGCGATAGAACTCTTCACGAGCAGATTTGAAACTCCATAGCGCCACGTTCTTGAAACGGACAACGATCGGGGTTGTGTGCAACGGTTGATTGTCTTCGTCGAGAAAGACGATCGCGTGTTCTGAGCAGGCATCCATCGTCTTCTTGTCAAACGCAGTGCGATATTCGTCATAGAGTCCAACTACAGTGCTGCCTAAATCTTCAACGTCGTTCTTATAGCGAATGTATTCTGGAACAAACGCCAGCACGAGCATTCGAGCTTCGGTGATCAGCAATCCCGTGACTTCTTCAGTGAGTTCTACCGTGTGCAGTTCTTCTTCGGCGGGTAGATTGAGCCAGCCTGCTTTATCCAGTTGGTCAACCGGAATCAAAATCCCTGCGGGTTTGTCATTCACGACAATGCCATACGGCAATTGTGGACGACGAATTTGATTGTAAGATTCGTGCAACAGTTCTGGATCGATTTCAAAAGCGATCGCTTTTGGCTTCGCAGCTTTGGCAGGTTTGACAGTCGTGGTTCGAGAAGATTTCGCTTTGGTGTTAACCATAATCCAACGTTCAACTCTTCATACCAGGAGGGGCGATAGCCACCTACTTTCTGATCACGACTAATCTGCTCTCAACAGTGACGGGACGATCACTATTCCAAAAGATTTCAAGAGGTAGCTCAATTATTTGCGCTTTAGTGCGACGCAAAAAACACCGAAAGTTTTGCGCCCTGGGGCAACTGCTATGCTTCATCGAATTACTCACAACGCTAACCAGTTGCCCTTGGGGAGCGAGAAATTCATCATAAGCCCGCTTGATGTGTACTAGATCGACCCCTCGTTGATAAACACTTGCAGAAAAAGGAGGATTCATCAAAATTAAATCATAGTGCTGTAGAGGTTGGCAGGTTAAGAAGTCCTGCCCAACCAATCTGAAACCTTGTTGAAATAGCAAAAGCCGAAATCGTGGATCACGCTCGATCACATCGACTTCAATGCTCTGATTTCTGATGGTTTCTGCTAGCACCCCTGATCCTGCACTCGGCTCCAATGCTTGCATTCCAGCTTCGATAATGATTTGCTCCAGCATCATGTCTATTAGTTCTGGCGTTGAAGGAAACCAACCATACGGAGGATTTTGCAGGATGTCCTCATAGAGAGAGCGTAGCTGTTGAGGAAGATTGATTGTGTTCATAGTACAACTTCACGAATACTATCTAGATCAATGAGGTCAATGCTAGATTGACTAACAGAAACGACTGATTCAGAGCTAGGTTGAGCATTCAATTGAGCGAGTAAGGCTTGTGTAGTCATTTCATGTTGTTCCTCATTCCAGCAGTGCATCACTTTCTTTACCTTTCGATCAGGATGCAACGCTAAAACGATCAGTTTGACTTGATTCGGATCTGCTTCATAATGCTTAGTCGCTGCCCAAAGCTTGAACTGATCACACCAATTCAATTCAGGCTCACGAATCGCCCACTCAAACAGTTTGGGAGAACCTTGATGAAATCCAACATTGATTTCAATCTGCACGTAGACTTGATTAACTAAACGAGCCGAGATCGGTTGATGTAGTTTGAGTTGTTTGCCGGACTGGAGGGCATTGGGAAGCGCTCGCTGAACTTGCTCAACCAATGATTTCAGGGTTAAATCGCTTTCCAATAAAGGTTGAATCGATAGCCCTATCTGTTGCTGTCGAATGGCTAACTGTAGTTGCTCTTGCAGAGATTGAAATCGAGAAAATCGTAAATGTGGCTGAGATTTTTGAAAATCTGCGATCGTCAGTAACATACGCGCTGATGGAATGCTGCTTCCTGGCTTGCCGGAAGGCATATCAGCATATTTTAATCATCTTCCACACGGCTCTCAAAATCAGTCCATTTAGCAGTGTATCAATCGACTCGTACTATCACATGATCCGCATTGCTGTTCTGTCGTGTTCTCATGTCTCGCATTTCTCTCGAAAATTACGTTGCTCCCTTGCTCAAGCCCTTTCAGGGTGAACAAGCAACTGGAAGTTGGCTATTGCTGAGTGTGATAGTTGTCGTCATCGTTTTACTACGCATCGGCGGCAAACGGAAGGGCAAGATTACAACAGGACGAATCGTGGGAACGGCTGAAAAGTTGGCTGCGGTCAATACAGCGCTAAAGCAGATTCGAGAACGAAAACACGATCGTGTCACGCTCTGGTGTGGAAAACCACGATATTGGTTCAAGGGTTCACTGCGAGAGATAGGATCTCGACTACAAACACTACTTGGGCAGCAGCCCACAGTCTATCTACCGGATGCTCAACGTAGCACTTTAGTGATCGGGACACCTGGGAGCGGGAAAACTGCAAGTGTGATCGACTCTGCTTTGGAAAGTGCTTTTGCTCAAGGATTTCCGGTCATTCTCTATGATAAGAAAGGGTCACAGATGCAGCTTCATGCGGCTCTAGCGGCTCGTTACGGCTATCAAGTTTGGGTGTTCGCGCCAGGGGAAGCGTTCAGTGGAGTGTTGAATCCGCTTGACTTTATGCGAGATGCTTACGATTCCGTCATGGCAGGTGAAATCGGACAGGTGATCAATCGCAATGCCTCGAAAGGTGGGAAAAGTGATGAGTTCTTCTCAACAGCAGGAGACTTACTAGCAAAAGCATTAATGCAGCTAGCGAAAGCTACTCCGCATCCTGACATGGCGATGGTTTACGCCTTGCTACGACTCCCGAACTTAGTTGAGCGACTCGATCATGCCATTCAATCCCGTCAACTCGATGAATGGATTGCAACCTCATTCAATCAGTTTCTAAGTGCGAAAGATGCTGAGAAAACAATTTCTGGAATTCTCACGACTGCTGCTGCAACGTTTAGTAATTTCATCCAAGCTGATTTGCTCCGCTCCTTCATTGGACAATCGGACATTCCAACTCGGATTCAGGGTAGACAGATGATTGTTTTCAAACTTGATGATGCGCGTCGGGGTGTGATCGGTCCTCTACTAGCCGCAGCATTGCATTTAGTCATCGTTGCCAATCTCTCTCAGCCTCGCAAAGATCCCTTAATCGTTTCGCTGGATGAACTACCATCCTTGAAGTTAGAACGCTTACCGCAATGGATCAATGAGTATCGATCGGATGGGGCTTGTTTTCTGCTAGGGATTCAATCGCTGAATCAGCTTTATGAGCAGTATGGGGAGAAATTAGGAAATGCGATCGCCTACGCTTGTAGCACTCACATCTTGTTTAATCCTGGTGACTTCAGAACCGCAGAGGAATACTCTAAACGCTATGGAGAGAAGGAAGCCACAGTACGAAATCGATCGACGAGTCAAAGCACTGGAGCGCATCAGAATCGTTCGACCAGTTGGAACGAATCGCTTCAGAAAGTACCGATTCTAACCTCAGATGAGATTTTGCGATTTGAACAGGGGAAATGTGTGATTACGAATCCAGCGTATCGATCGCGGGGTGAAGGCTCAATTCCCTACCTCTTGAAAATCCCGATCGCGCCCTCTGAGTTCACTCACCGTCAGCAGACCGAGCAGCTATGGGATCATCAGATTAAGCCTGCGTTGCAACGTCGCGTTAAAGCAATGGATCGCCAAGCGTTAACGCGAGAGCTTTATGCACGAATTGAAGCCGCAGAGCGATTGCTGCCCCTACCAGAGGAGAGCGATCGTCAGGATGAGCGGCTAAAATCTAGTGAAGGGAACCGTGGAGAACAACCTCCCAACGTCCTAGATCATCTGTCTAAATCTTAATCTTGGATTAGTTAATCTCGCTGAATGGGCAATGGTTATGTCCAGTTGCCAATTAGAACATAGGCTGCCCAGAAAAACGGTTGCCGCTCGTATCGTTGATTGTTGAGAATTGCAATCTGAGCGCGACGAAGTGCTTCTGCTTTGGAGATACCCGTTTGATTGATTTGTGCCAACTCACGGTAGAAGACTTTCATCAGGTCTGCGGAAGCTTGATCGTTCACTTGCCATAAGGTTGCAATCGTACTTCGCGCTCCTGATTGAAGTGAAATTCCAGCCAATCCTAGCGTAGATTGAGGATCACCTTGCGCGGTTTGGCAAGCACTGAGGACAAGCAACTCTAGTGATCGCTCTCTTGATAGGTCTACAGTTTGAAGCATACCACTTAAATCGTTTACATTAAGCTGACCATCTGAGGTCAGGATAAACGTATTTTCCTTATTTGAACTGAACTGACCGTGGGTTGCCAAATGAACGATCGGAAAAGTTGCTTTTGAAATGTTGGTTCTCAACTTAGCAGTTGTAAATGTGCTATCCAGTAAGACTTCGCTCGGAAGTTCTTTTTTAATGGCTTCGACTTCAGATTTCACAAACGAAAGTGAGTCGAAGTTCGACCTCGCCTCTGTTAATCCAGCAACTAATGCCGATAGGCTTTGAGTATTCAATGGTTTTGGAGAGAGCAATTGTAAACCTGGAGTGATTGCCACGCTGTACCGCTCGATTAGGAACTGCTGCCGATCGTGTAGGGCAGACATTGGAAGCTCTCGCAACGCACCATCCAGAACAAACACCAATGTTTTCGCCTTGCTATCGATTAGATCTTGCTCTAATGGACGAATGAGCCAGTTATACACCTGTTGGAGCATTGGCAGCGTTAACTTTAGGGTATTGCCTTGATCTAATCCATTTCGCAAATCAGAAACTAGCCGCTCAACTCGCGATCGCTTGATTTCTGTGCTGAAATACCGCAAATTATCTGATGGTGTATTACCAGGTAAGCTGACAATCACGGAGATTTGATCATCCAGCAAAATTGGGTAAATCACGGCGGCATCTTTATCAACGCGGTCAATTTGTTTAGGATTCGCTGTCAGACAAGCCTCTCGAAAGAAATTATCAAGTTCAACCAACTGCAAATCCTCAATCACTTGACGTGCGGTTTTTAGTCGATCGGGTTGATCGGATTGTAAGAGTAAGAGCACAAGTTGGCGATGAATCGGTTCAATTTCAACTCGAAACGAGAACTGAACATCTGAACTTGAAGCTGCCAGGTCTGCGCGAAGAGATTTAATTGTCGATATAGCTTGTTGATATGCCAGGATTGCTTCTTTTGAGCGATTGCCTTGCGCCGCGAGGATGCGTCCAAGTTGCCATTCCCAACGATAGGCAATGTCTCCAGCATTCATTTGCTGCGCTATCTCTAGAGCGCGATTAGTCAATGCCTCAGCATTCTGCCATTGGTGTACTTGTTCATACACACCGCCTAAGCTACCAAGTGCATAAGATTGAGTTCTCGGATCGCCCAATGCCTCAGCTTGTTCAACCGCGATCGTGAGTGAAGCCTCAATAGGTTGTGCTGCCTTGTTCATCTGCATTAGCGATTGAGCCAAATTGATTCGTGCCTCGATCGTAGTTTGACTTTGTGGCAAAGCTTCGATCTCGCTCTGAAGCTGAAGGATTAACGCTTCTGCTTCGGTCGTAAGTTTTGCTACTTCAGTTCGTTTCACTGCTTCTGCAATTTGCAGATTGTCTATTAGCTGTTTGCGAGTGGCGAGAAGTAAACTGAGTTGATTGAGTTGCGCTTGAACTCGAATACTTCCAGGTTTCGATGCTGCTTGTTGATAGTAAGTGAGCGCACGTTGAAAGTTGTCTTTTTCAAGATTTGGCGTTCCAAACTCCTGGGCACGAAAGGTATTGCCTAAACTCAATTGTGTGAGTGAGATCGTATCCGTTAACTTGAACTCGGTCGCGATCGCTAATCCTCGTTCTAACACGACTTTCGCTTGCGGAAAATCTCCGATCACTCTGAGCGATTCTCCTAATGTTCGTAATGCAGTTGCATTTTCTGGTGTCGCTACAACTTGTTCAAGAGCAGAGTTTAAATCATTCAGATTCTTACGAGATTTTAGTCCAAGCGCTTGAGCAAGAATTTCTATTGCTCTGCGATGTAGACCTAGATTCTGCAATGCTTGCGCTTGATTTGTTTGGCTGATGAGAACACGATCTCGCTTCCCTTCTTTTTGATAGATTTTCGTTGCTCGTTCCCAAGTCGCTAATGCTGCATTCGTCTGTCCACGGGCAAGTTGCAGACTGCCTTGAACATCTAATGCTTGAGCGATCGCTAAAGAACGACCGCGTGTGTTTTCTGGGGTTGCTTCTAGAACAGAAAGACCTTCTACGATCGCTTGATTGGCTTCATTCCACTTCCCTAATTGCTGGTAAGACAGCGATAGATTGCCCAAATTCAATCCCTGCCGAATTGGGTCGTTTGCGGTCTTATAGAATTGTGCTGCTTGTTGAAACAGCTTTGCAGCGTCTGAGAATTGTTGATTGGTGTAATACGATCGAGCCTGTTGCTCCAAATCAGAAAATGATGCAACTGCGACTTGGGTAATGGCTGGTGAAACAATACAGACTAGCATTGTCATTAGCAGCGATAAAACAAAGCGAACCAGTCTGTTACGTCGTTTCATAGCGAACTCCTCAGCATCAATTTGGGCAATCTGCGATCATGGGTAGCCTGACTTCAGAAGATCGAGCCACCAAAGCAATTTCTCCATTGGCAGTTCTGATCCAGCCTTGAGCTTCAACCAGTTGCGAAGACTGAGGTGTAGTTTGCACCGCCGAGCGATTTACAGAATCTTCCATCGTCATCAGCGGAGTGAGGATCGAAGTTCCTGGAAGGTAATTGAGCGGATTTGAGGGCGCACTCCCTCGCCCACTGACGACGAAGCGTCCTAAGTCCCTTCCACGCGGACAGATTTGAGCAATTTGATTGCTGGCATCTAATAAATCTACGGGTAGCTCTGTGATACCCTGAGTGGGTTGAACGTCAGGTTGAGAAATTGAGATTTGTCCCTGAATGCCTAGTTGTGAACTTGCAGTGATATCACTAAAATCAGTCAGAGCAGTTGTCGGTGCAATACCAAACAATCCTTGCGTATTGATCGTAATATTGCCACCTCGCCCTCGAAATGCATTGGCACTAATGTCACTGTTTTCTTTTGCAGGAGCTACAATCACATCTGCATTAATTTTAATATTACCGCCATTGCCACTTGCTTGTGCGATGCCTGCTGTTGTCGAAATTACACTTCCTTGGCGAAGTACAAGCGAATTTACATTTAAATTAATATCACCACCATCTGCACTGCTAGTTTCAGCGATAACCAGAGTACGATCTCGCAGATTCAAGTTGCGTCCTTGAATTTCAATTGAACCAGCTTTACCAGTTCTAGAACTGCTAACAGAAACGTTTGATCTGTTTAAGTCAAGAGTTTGAGAACTCAAAAAGATGCTGCCACCAGTTGCCGAACCACTGGTTTGACTTGCAATGGTACTAGACGTTAATTTTAAGTTATCTCGCGCCCGTAAGAACACCCCACCAGCGTCTTCTCGTCCCGCAGTACCAGATGCCAAGGCGCTTTCCGCTATCATAATATCGTCGCGAGCTTCAATAGTGATTTTACCCGCTCGAGCATTACCAAAGGCTGATGAAAGAATGAGTGAGAGATTAGACATCTCAAACGTACCAGCTGAAATGTTGATATTGCCTCCTCGCCCAATTGCATCTTCATCCACAGAACTGAAGATGCCGCTAGCAACTATATTTTGATTTCGTAGCCCTGCATCTCGAATGAGAATGCGACCGCTTACATCAACGTTGACATCACCTGCATCACCTCGTCCGCGAGTCGCTGAAACCAATTGAGATTGCTTTGTCATTTCTAGTGTACTAGCAGAAATTTGTATATTTCCGCCTTGCCCCTCTGCACCTCTCTCAACTCCGCTTGTAATAGTTCCATCACTCATGAATATACGATCAGCAGAGATTTGTATATTTCCACCTTGTCCCTTTGCAGATTCCTCAACTGCGCTAGAAATAATTCCGTTGTTGACTAGTAGACGATTGTGAGCAGTCATTCTAATATTTCCAGCACTACCACGACCAGAAGTACTGCTAAAAATACCAGCTTGCGTGAACTGTCCGTTAAGCTGTCCATTCCCCTGAACAACTATTTCACTAGCACTGATCTCCAAATTACCTGCATCTCCCCTTCCGAAAACGCCAGCACTCACTTGGGAACCATTCATGACCTTTAAAGTATTTGCAGAGATGCGAATTTCTTTACCTTGTCCAACTCCATTTCGCCTTACTTGACCAGAAATCGCTGCGTTCTCCAGAAGAATAGTATCACGGGCATCAATTAGTATTCGACCCGCATCGCCAATTCCATCTGTTGCTGTACTGATGAAACTCTCCCCTGCCAGTTTCAACGAACCAACTGAAATCCTAGTATCACCTCCTTGCCCTGTTGCCCCTGATAATAAACTGCTAGATGTAATCGACCCCTGATCAAAACTACTCTGACCCGGTACGTCAATCACGATATTCCCTGCCTTTCCAGTTCCAAAAATAGTTGCTTCTAATCGGGAACTCACAAGATCTAAAGAATTTGTGAGTATGCGAATATCACCCCCCTCTCCTACTGCGTTCTTTTCAATCGTTGTGAAGACTCCCCTGCTAACAGCACGCCCATTTGCATCAAGTAGAGCGCCCTTAATAGTAATTCGATCTTGTGCTTCAATGACTACGTTGCCTGCATTACCTTTTCCAAATCCACCCGCGCTAATCTGAGTTGGGGGAAGATTAGGAGAATCATCAACCTCTAGAACATTAGTTGAGATTTTGATATCCCCACCATGACCGACTCCACTTTGCCCAACTTGACTTGCAATTCCTGCATTACGCAATACAACCTGATTGCGAGCGTTAATAGCGACACTGCCTGAATCGCCTTCTCCACGGGTAATCGTACCGAGTATAGCACCGTTGAATAATTGCAGAATTGAAGTTGAAAGACTTACATCACCGCCTTTTCCAATCGCTCCTTGACTGAGTGTATTTAGAATCTGAGCGCCGTTATCTAGAGTCACGGAATTACGAGCGTTAATATTTATACCTCCTGCATTGCCACGATCTGGCGCTACAATGCTTAATGACGCTCCATCTGCTATTACAAGTGATCCTGTTGTTATATAGATACTGCCGCTTTGCTTAGTTAGACCTGCGCCAATTAGACGAATGGCACTACCAGTATCAATCCGAACTGTATCTTCAGCGTTTATGGTAATATTGCCCACTTGATCAGTAGCTGAACCAGGTAATATTCCTGTTAACATCCGACTATTAGAAGAGATCACTACATTTTTTGCAGATATTGTAATATCTCCACCCGTATTATCTCCAGCAGAAATGATGGCTTGATTATCAAGAGTCACATTTGCTCGTATTCCGTTCTGTGGTTCTACAAGCTGAATATTTTGGTCTTGAAAATTGAGGTCGATACTTCCTAAGCTTGCAAGTCCAGCTATCTGGATCTTTCCACCTGGTGCCACAGCAATTCCGCCATCAAAACGAACATTGCCCCCAACTAGTAAAAAACTTTTTCCGATTGGCACACTCAGCCCGTCAAAGCTAGGAGATCGCGCCTGATTTACAATTTCTCCTCCCCGAAGCTGGCTAAATAGTAGTGCTGAAGGTTGAATGGTCAACAAAGGTGACGGAAATTGGGGAGCCGTTGCGCTGAACGCTCCTTGATTTCCAAACTGAATGTCGTTTGCAGTTGATCCCAAGAATGAACCTCGCACATCTAATCGTGCATTCTGACCAAATACAATCCCGTTAGGATTTAGCAAAAATAGATTTGCAGTTCCATCTACTCCCAACGTTCCATTAATATTTGATGAAGTGTTTCCCGTAACGCGAGTCAAAATGTTTTGAATGCCCGTCGGATTGGCGAAATAAACTCGTGCGCCATTGCTAACATTAAAGTCGCTAAAGCTGTGAAAAAGATTGGAACCACGAATCGCACCCCCTTCGATCGAGCTTCCCCCCAAGGCACGAGGAGCAACACGGGATTGCTCACTTCCCAGTGTTCCATCAGGAACAATCTGAGCAAGCGTTGAACCAGCACACAGAGGTGCAGTCAAAGATAGGAGCAACCAGAACAATCGCATCATCATAGATTCACCGAGCCTCAGTACACAAGCTTGCAAAGAAATCTTTGCGGTTTTGTACAAACTCTGGAGATGGATTTTTCACCTCAGATAGTACTTGTAGCGCATCTGACCATAAACGACGATCGTCATCCAGTAGGTAAGCAACTTTGGCATCGACGATTGCTTCGATAGATTGATTTTTCGAGTTTTGTTCGATTGCTTTCAGTGCAGCAAGATGTCGATTTCGTTCTGCTTTTGACATGACTGCCACCATATTCCACTGTGCAGTATCAATCAGCTTCTCGCCTAAAACCTGCCACTCATAGACCGTATCGGGTTGCAACGGACTATCTCCTCCATACGCAATTTGCTGTGTGTCAGGCTTCAAGTTAACAGACCAAACTTCCTCTTTGGTGTTGTAGTCGCGCACGGTTAGCTTCGTAGCTTTTCCCTTTCCTGTCCAGGTAAACAACGGTCGATCGCTAACCACAGTCAAGTCTTTTTCGAGCAATCCAGGAGCGATCGGACAAATACCGCTGCGACCTCCCAAAATCACTTTCGGTCGTCGTCTAAACCATGACGACAATTGAGCTTCAGCAGGCATCGATCCAAGCAAATTGGGTCCAGAGAATCCGAGAATTGTAGTGGCGACCAGTAAGCCAGAAACAATTATGCGCTTTTGAATCTTAGACATGGCTTCTCCGTTTTATTGCCGATAAACTGTACGTTAAGAACACCGCAGATGGTAACAACCAAGGTAGAAGAAGTAAGGCTGAGATATAAACCTGTAGAACAATCAAGCCATAAATCCCAGTGAGTGTGACTAAGGCAACCGAAACCTGTAGACGAGTCAACTGAGTCCATTGTCCGGATCGTGAACGAATAAATAGCGCAACCGCTTTTCCCAATCCCACCGCAATCCCTACCATCCATAGATCAGGAATAGGAATCACTAGATGTCGCTGTAACCAGTGATGGGTCATATAGGCTAATGCTTCTCCACCCGTTAGCCATTCTTGACCTGTGTGGAAGCCTAGCGCAGTAGGAGCAAGTGATTGATCCGGTGATTCTCCCATGCCCAATCGCTCATCACCTCCCGGAGCGACCAAAACAATTTGTTGAGGCAGATTTGAAAATTGATTGCTGCTATCGAGCAGGGAGCGAGCAGGGATTAACTGATAGACTGTATTCGGTGGTAATGAGAAATCGATAATCGGCTCTAGTCCAAACGGGGGATTCCAACTGAGCAGAGTAGATACTGTGCGATTTGGAGCAGCCTGCTTGAAGGTGTCGAGCAATTGCTTACGACGATCGCTTCCCGATTGAGGCACTCTATCTAAGCTATCTCGTCCTGCTTGCACGAACGCCAGCAAATATGACATTGGACAATCAGTTTGACATTTCTGCTCAGGCAATTGAACGAAATTCGGATATCCTTGAATGTTGCCGAGCATCGTTTGAGCAGAAGTAGTAATTCCAGTGCGTTTATTCACCCCAATCACGCTACCATTCCGTTGAATTGAGGCAAACGTGATCCAGGCTCCACGCCTAACGGCTTGCTGAACCGATTTTTTCAGTACTAGATCGCCTTGTGGAACATTTTTTTGCGGAGTATCTAGCAACATATCAAAACCAATCACGCTTGCGCGGTTTTGTTGTAGTCGATCGAGAATTGCTGCAAGATACGTTCGGTCAAGGGGTCTAAATTGAGTAACCCCCGCAGTATTCAAAGACTCTGTATCCATTTGAATCAGAGCAATTGGGGGAATCTTGTTCGCCGGAATCTGCGCTGTTATGTTTCGGTAAAGCGATTGTGTGTAGAGCCGTCCATCGCGCAGTATATCCTGTACGGGCAGCAGGGAACTGAGTAGAATACCTGTCGTCAGTGCGATCGCTTCAATCTGCGTAGGTAGCAGTTGGCGCAATCGATTTTTCCAGGACGTTGGAGCAAGTTGAAACAGATTGGCTCCAGGGTGACAAAATAGTGAAGGAACAAGTGAGGCAGATGGATAAGTATGGCTCTTTTCCAGTTGCAAGAACTGCCTTGCTGCCAACACCGCATCATAGACATCAAAGCCTTTTCCTAATCCTTGCAGAAAATGAATGAGAAACTCTTGAGCAACTCGATTGTGAATCGGTTCCCGCATCACAACGACTTGTCCAAAGCCGAGATCAACTAATGAGTCTGCAATGCTTAATCCACTACACGAATTAAAGATAGCGACTTGTAGTCCTTGCTTTTTCGCAGTGATTAATTGATGCTTGATGTCATTGATTGAGATCGAAACTCTCGGTGCAATTCCTAATTCTCCACCTGTCAAATCCGCTTCATTGCTGTGTCCCGCAAAAAAGAGAATATCCCACCCCTGCTCATCTGCGATCGCGCTCTTAATTTCCTTGATCACTTGATCCGCGCTCTTTTCTGGTTGCCAGCCTACAAATTTGATTTCTGCTAGCTTTGAGAGCGATCGGACAGCTTCTTGATCGGCTTTAAAGTTGAGTCCGGTATCATCGCCCAGAATTGCTAGAATCCGAGCGCGTCTAGCTCGAAGTGAGCTTCTTTGAGTCGGCGTATTGATGTTGAGCGGAGATCGGATGATTTGGATCGCTCCGATTGTAGAAAACTCTGTTCCCAGTTCCCAAGTTTCCCAAGGAAAGCGATTAAGCTCAATGGGCGCACAAGTAAGAAATACGCGAATCGGCTCAGAACCGTTCGGCATTCGACTGGCAGAAGCGATCGTCGATCGAATGTCATAGAGTTCCGCACTTCGCAACCAGCGATGAAACTCATACATGAATTTCGCTTCTGCTCGAACCAGTTCCTGATGCCAATCAATTTGAATAACACCCGTTCCGCCGGAGATCGTTCGTCCCCGCAGATGCCTAGATTGATAAAAATTGAGGTAAGTTTGCCGCCAAATCTGATAAAGCTGAGTAAGTGCTTGTGGGTAGTTTACTTGCACACTCAGGCTTTGTCCCTGCCCCCAAGTGAGGTCAAACAGACAACGCTGCTCAACCTTCTGAACTTTGAGATGAAAAGTTTGGGTGTGATGTCTCATCGCAGTTCCTGAATGATACGGGCGGTTAGTTCTCGACTGGTTCAACCCATGCATCCCTATTTTGGTGCATCAACTTGAAATCCAAATGGCGGAATCTCAAGGATATTGGTTTGATTCACAGTGACAGTGACTCGAAATCGCTCATTCCAAGTCCCTAAGACCTGTGCGTAAACGACGCTCTCATCCTCCTCTTGTAAGATTCGCTCAAACAGAATTTCTGTCTCATCTCGAATAGAAAGTTTCAAACTTTGAGGCATCAATGAACCAGGTTCTGTACTTAATGCAATCAGCAACACCCACTCAGATGAGGCTTCTAGTGGTATCCACGTCACAGCGTAAAGTCGAAATCTTTCTTGCCCAAATTGCAGGGTTTGATAAGCCCCTCGCGCGGTTGCGGGAATGTGAACTCCCTCCGATTCTAAAAACGCTCGAATACCTTCAAAATCATCTTCGAGCGATCTCAGCGAGGGTAGACCTGGCGATGGTAACAACAACCAACCGAGGTTTTGTGCGATCGCATCGATTTGATCTCGGAACCAAAGCCCGACATTGATTAAAGGTGGGTCATCAGAATAGAGTAACTTTACTAGGCTAGGATCGCTCAATAACGTCAAGCCTTCTTCAATGGAAAAAACAGCCCAAGGGAGTTGATCTTGAAGATTTTGTGTTGCTAGTTTCTCTCGAAGTGCAATCGTCGATCGCGGCGCTTCGAGAACAGGTAACCGCATTGCACCGGGCTCTAAACAACGGAAATTTAATAGCAACGCACTCGCATTGGCATTAAACCAATCAAACGGGACTGCATAAGTCCAATCTGACAGAGGGTTGAGTGCGTCTAGATGCTGATGGATCTGATCATAGGTGAGAAAGCCTACGATGCCTACTTTTTCCTCTTCTTCCAATACCTGTACTAAGACGTAGAAGTGCGCTACAAACTCTGGAAGATCAAACGCTGCGATCGACACTTTAATCTGGTGATCAATCTGGTTTCCAACCGGAATCAAGCAGACCTTAAATGCTCCAACTTGTATGCCGCAGGCTTCAGCCATCAGATTTGCATAACCCTCGCGCCAAATTGAAGCTTGATCGAACTGACTATTCAATTCCGGCGATCGCTCCCGAATCCATTGTTGAAATCCAAATGTTGCCAACGCAGAAAGATACGCCTGCCAGCATTGCTCAAAATCGAGAATGGGACCACTGAATTGCGCTGCTTGTTGAATTTGTTCGGGCAACAGTTCAACTTGCGCTAGATCGAGCGCATCCCAGCTTGGAAAATCAAATTCATCCAGCATCGGACTCGGTAAGTTAGACATAGCTGTACTTCCTCGAAGCGAGATAATGACAAAGACGACGGGCAAATAGACTCCGAAGCGGTTGATTTCGGATAGGTGACAGCGCTTCGGTTTCGGCTTCAGCGATCACGCTCGAAAGTTGCTCGTCTAGAATTGAATCCACCTGTTTTTCAAGTTGCTGTAGCCGACCAACATCTGCGTAAAATCTGGCTTCATCCATCACGCGGTCGCGCAAATAAACGAGCGATTGCTGTCGGATATCTGTTCGCAAATCCGCAAGTTTCAATAATCGAGTTACTTCATATTGTTTCTTTAGCCCAACTTGCGGAGCAATTTCGCCCATTGATTGCCCCTGACAATGAAACAGATGCAACGCAGTGAGAAATGCTTCTTCGACGGGTCTACGTCTACGCTGGAAGTTTTCTAAGACAGTTGGAATGACTTGAGCGATCGCACTATCCAAACAAGATAGGAATTGATCTTGATAAAACTTGAGAAAGTCCAATACTTCATCGTCTTCAGGCGAAGATTCTACCTGATCGATGACGGGTTGCATGTCTGGTTCATCGAGCGAGACTGTCTGAACCGACCCTCCTCTTGCAAGGATTCGGGCACGTCGGAGCTTACTAGCGATCGCCTTCAACTGATTCAAAATCGTTTCATGATCGACGCTTTTCTGAGTCCGGCTGTATAGCTCGATCGAGATTCGTTTTAACTGTTCAACTGTAGGAGGTTGACACGGTAGTCTCGCCCCAGAACGCCGCAGTCTCAGACGATCTTGTCGATAAACGGCATGGAAGCCGTACAAGAGCGCTGAACTGTACTGAATCTCGACATCTGGCAAATAGTAGCTTTCGCTTAGAATTTGCTGAAGGGAGTTCTGTTTCGTATCATTCAAAATCGCCCAATCGCTGACTAGATAAACCCCATGCTCTAGGAGAAATCGCTTGAGTTCTGGATGTTGCTTGGCTTTTAGATTGATCCAAGTCGAGAGAGATGCCTTATCCGGATCGAAGGAGTGCAAAATTGTTTTCCACAGAGATTCGGTTGGATGCGACCTCCCATCGTCATCAAGTACAAAAGGTAGTACATCCCAGTAGGTAAATCCATTGCGATCGCCAAACTTGGAACTGAGATTGCGACAGACTTGATCAATTTGATGTGAGATAAAACACCGCAAACACAGCGCGGCTTGTTCCTCACCGGACTGAAATCGCCGCCACAGTTCGCGCTGGATGGTGACATCTGGCACTTCTGTCTCCGCCAACTCATCTGGCAACTGCTCATAAAAATAGGTTTTCGCACTGGTCATGATTTCAATCCGCCGTCTGCCTGCTGAATCTAGCTTTACGAGTTGCCAGTAGTGCGATGCGAAACTCACGGTTTTTACCCTACTTCAGACCGACCGTCCTATTGTTTCATCTTCTTAAGGAAAAGTCACGATTTTTTGGGTAAATTTACGGAAGTTCATTAGCTGCGTCGATCTTATTTCTCTCGGCTCAAGGTTCTCTATGATTACCTTATAGGTCTGGTGCAAGACGATACGCCTTCTAAACTCCATGAGAGATTAAGATTCGATTCTCTAAGGCATCGCATCATCTCTACTCTATGAATTATCCTCTAATGAATTTGGGGATCAGCCCGCTACGATGACAGGTAGGTGTGGTACTTTCGAGAAACTTTTCGCGCTTTGAGAATACAGCCAATTAGTAAGCAGTACGACAACAAACCCGCCATTCCCTGAGCTATCGAACCCAATCGACTACTCACATTCCAAACCGCATGAATGAATGATGCAACAAAGTATCCAATGGTTAGACAACTCCAACGCTTGCTTGGTTTGAGATAGCTGAGTCCAATGTAGTACCCGAAGCATCCGGTATACGCCATGTGACCAAATACAGAACCAACAATTCTTGGGATGAGCAGTTGCAATCCGACAAGCTGACCGACACCCACACCACTTTGACTCGCAATTCCTTCGATCGTGTTTGGAACGTATTGTCCCAATGTTTCAATTAATGTAAAACCTAACGCGGAAGCAGATCCCAGGATAATTCCATCAAGTGGCTCGGAAACGCTGATGCGTCGGCGCTGAGAAGATCCTAGTAACTGCCCCCACCAAGCCATAGTAAAAATTGGAATCGCTTTCAATAACTCTTCTGCGAGTCCTGCACCAAAAAAGAAGGCGATGAAGCTAGAAAGCAACCCTGTCTCTTGATTAGGAATTTGACCTGGTAAAATTTCTCGAAACACCAGGACAATCACTCCCCATATCGGAGTAATTAACAGGAAAGGAGTCATGGCGATCGTACATCCAATGACCCACCAAGGCTTATTTTTTTGACAAAGCTGGTAGATTACATAGAATCCACCTCCCCCTAAATAGAGTGCTAATAAAAGATTGAAAACGGCTGGATTTCCTAGATTGGCAAATAGTAAAGTTACTGCACCAACTGTCAAAATTCCCGGCACTAGATAAGAAGCGCGGCGAGAAGATTCCTTGAGAAAAGACAATGGAATAATCTGGCTGTATCCTACATTGCTTAGTTCAAGCGATTTAAGGGATTCTTCCGAATCCGCCGCCTCATGCGTACTTTGAGCAATCGGTTCGTCAGCTAAAGTGAGGCTCACTTGAATCTCGGTAGTTCCCATCACAATCGTTGCAAGATCATCAAGCGGTGTGAGATCGGCTAACGGATAACCGTTGATCAGAATCGAGTTGCTTTTGCGTAAGTTCTGAAGGTAAAACTTTTTGTTGCGATCGTTCCATGTAATCTCAGCTTGGAGCCGAGAGATTCTGGGATCAGAAAATACAATATCGCATTGTTTTGAATCTCGTCCTAACCGAATCGCACTAGCTACGCTGTCCAATGAACTAAAGTCGATTGTCCGAGATTTTATTGCACCTGCCTCATGCCATTGCAGTGTAATTGTATTCATGGCTTAATTGCCTTGCTCCCCCAAAGTTGAAAGTGAAATCGAGTTGCCGAGCGCCATTAGAGTTTGCTTGAAATTGGCAGAACGTTTACGAAAGTCGTCTCCTTGACCAATGTCAAATGCTAGCCCTCGTGTCACTACTTCCAACAGCTTCAAATAAATGTGGTTGCGGTGGTCTTGAGTTCGCATCACCAGATAAATTTGATCAATCTTGACCTGTTTAATTCTGTGCATGACTTCCTCAATAGTCTGAGTCTCGCAATCAGGAATGTGAGGGGGAGCATCAGTTATAAGCACAAGCACTCGACTGGCATCCGGGTCAAATGGTTGATTGAGCGCAAGCATCATTGCGTCTAAGCTACTCTCTGGTTCATCTCCACCTCCTTGAGCCTTCAAGCTAGAAATTTCTTGACGAAATAAGTGAGGATCATTTGTAAAGGGTTGTCCGTTAAACTGAATAACCCGTTGTTCTTCCTGAATTTTGCAATCGCGAAACTCGATTAAGCCCATTCTGGTACAAACAGATTGTGACTCGATCGATTCAACAAAATCGATAATCACATCTCGCACAGCATCAATTTCGCCCTGCATACTGCCCGTACAATCGAGGACAAACATAATGTCCACCTTACGCTGTATGTATAGCTGCTTGTGAACTGGCGTGAACTGATTTGGAGTCGCCTGATCGATAACTTGAACTTTTGGAGTTGCCTGACCGTTATTGACAACTTGAACTTCTGGTGAAGATGTATATGCAACATCCTGATTTTTCCAACTCGTCGAAAGATGACTACCGCACTGTAGGCAAAACTTTGCAACATCAGGATTGACTGCACTGCAATGAGAACAGGTTTTCATGGAAGATGGCTCCTAAAGATAAGAAATTAGCTTGGAAGTACAACGCGCAAGAAAATGTCACCAACTTTTAACCGAGTTCCGTCAAGTAACTCAGTTGGTGCGGTATTCGGTTCGAGAGCAACACCACTGACTAGCGTAGGGTTGAGTTCACTATTTGGAAGAATAGCTTTCTGACGGATATCGCTGACGAAATAACGATTTCCCTGTCGAGTAAAAACGAGATGTCGTCTACTAATACTGCGATCGCTGCCCGCAATATCGATTCTTCCCAACACAAGTTGCTCACCTGGGTCAACTCTAACTAAGGTACAAGCGTTTTTATTTGTGCCAGATTCGACAATCAACAGCGGGTATTTCAAGTTCACCTGATATGGCTCTCGCGGAACTTCCGGCACATCAGCACGAATTGACTCACCGCATAGCGCTTCAATTACCTCATTCACAGTGGCATAGCGTTCTTTTGGATCTCGTTTGACCATTCGAGCAAGCACCTGCTTAGCATTACTGTAGAGATCACAAGAGAAATCTGAGAGTACAATACATTCCGTTGGAGGAGGAAGTTGCTTCAAAAAATTTGTGAATTCATAGAAGCCTCCACTGCGCCATCCTTGCTTTGCCCAAAATGTGCATCCCATAGACATTTCATAGAGGATCTGACCTAGTGCATAGATGTCAGTACGAGCATCAGAGAACTTAGAACCCTCAATCAAAATTTCTGGTGACATATAAGGTGGGGTTCCCATCATGTCACCTGTTTTAGTGAGACCCGTCGCCTTGAACTTTGCCAACCCAAAGTCAATTAGCTTTACGACATCATTCTCTCCTACAAGAATGTTTGCTGGCTTTAAATCACGATGAATAATGTTATTTTTGTGAGCATCTGCTACTCCTCTGAGAATTTGGTCAAACAGAAAGCGTTTACGATCGACTGTTAATGTCTCTTCTCTTAGGACTCGATCAAGCGACTTTGCTGAGAAGTATTCAAACAAGATCAGGAACGTACTATCATTCCATTCCCGAAGTCCAATCACTGGGATTATGTAGTTTGAAGGAATAGTGACACTTGCTTCCAATCGGACACGATGAACAAGGCGGCTACTTGGTTCAATATTCTGAATGATTTTTAGAACATAAAGATTTTTTGTTCTAATATCTTGAACCTTCCAAACAGTTCCGAATCTTCCAGCACCTAACAGTTCTAACAGTTTAACTTCTTTGATCTCTTCGACATGAATTGGAATAAATCCACCTTGAAAAGCCTGTAATTCTTGAATGAGCATAGCTGAAATGAAGTGAGTATTTTGCTGAAGCAGAAGTTTTGAGCAGATTTCAATGCTTAGAACCCTTAGTGATGTAGAAAAGTCTTGAAAAGGCTGATATGGCGGCAGTCTCAATGA
>ERZ1066124.346-NODE-346-length-34464-cov-22.364323_pt1 | contig 34464 bp, 32 predicted proteins | sample MGYA00382771_ERZ1066124 | MGnify/ENA primary metagenome ERZ1066124 (study PRJEB33369, sample SAMEA5778354) | biofilm metagenome | biome: Industrial cooling water; feature: Water cooling tower basin; material: Biofilm | place: United Arab Emirates | collected... | reverse complement strand
TGGCTCAACTGGAGCAGAAATTACTCCAGCGAACTTTGCCGCCCTAGTTTTTTTCGGCAGAACTGTCAGATGAAAGTAGCCCGCCTGAGATATGGAGTTGCCCAGTAGAAAGCTGTGCAACCATTTCTGCACGCGATGAAACTTCAAGCTTGCGAAACATTCGCTTTAAAGCTTGCTTAACTGAGTTTTCGGTAATCCAAAGTTCAGTTCCAATCTGGGCATTGGTTCGCCCTAAAGCAACTAAATTAGCAATTTGCAATTCACGCGGCGTAAGTCGATCGACGCTAGAGCGTTGAAGCTGAGATTCCAAAGTTGCACTCCGTGGAAAATGCAGGGTTGCAGTCCAGACGGATAGATGCAAACAAATTGCACTGAGATCCGCTAGATTTTGGTGATTAAAGGCAGGCATTGATTTGTCACGAGTACAGCCCACTGCTCCCGCAATTTGAGCACGATCGAGAATCGGTCCTGCCATAACATGCCAGTGATCTGGACGAGGACAGATCAATCTCCAAGCTTTGGGTGTTGTCACCAGTTCTTCGTGAATTGGCGCGTGTCGCTCTGCAACATAACGCGCCACAGGATTACGTTCAACAGATAGAGCGATGTTAAGCACAGTTTGAAACCTTCGCTCGGCAAACAATTGATGAAAGAAAAAGACTGCCGATCGTTTCGCTGCAAAATACTCGCCGAGCTTTGGAGCCAAGCGCGATCGTAAATCGTCTTCGTTCTTTGCCTGATGGATCTCGTCAAATAGAAGCTGCAAGGCGATGGTCATAATCGTGAAAAGAGTCCTCGATCGAGGACTAGGCGTAGTAAATCGACACTTCTTATTCCCACGCGATGTGCAACGAGTGCATTAAGAGCGTTGAGAATGGCTAATATACGGGCATTTGAGAATTGAGCAAGCCTTGGAGAGATGCCAAAAAGCTGCTCTTTCCAGCTTACCGCTTTAGACTGAAATTGGTTCCGCTTTAAGCGTCGCTCCCAACTCGGTTGGCGATGAGAGCGCTGATAGCGAGTAAACAGTCGAGTTGATGAAGCTTTGGCTCTACTTTCAGTTGAGATCACTTCAATTGCAATTTGATTGCGTTCTAAATTGCATTCAACCTATGACAAAATTGCGTAGCAGGGATATTTGTCCAAATAATCGCATGAGAGCTAATTCTGAGTGTAGAAAGGCTCTGTTTTACAATGATATCGGGAACTTCTTTAAGCGCAGGTGGTGTGGACAGTTTGGGACGAGTGACTAAGAAGCGACGACCCCGCATGTTGGTCGAGCGGTCTGCATAGTAATGTTGAATCACCGGGCAGGCACGACAATGGCGAACTTGAGGTTGAGCTTCAGACTGCCAACCTGCTTGAATTCGCCAGTTCCACACCCATTGGTTCAAGATTTGCCAACAGCTCTGTCCATCAGGTTGCTAGCTACACCAGCAGTCACAGTCTTGCTCAGTATCTTCTTCAGACAAGGTTTGTTCAAATCCACCACGCCCGTTGTAGAGACTCAGAACATCAACCGCACTAAAGCTTGAAACAGGTAACGAGGTCAGGAATAGCTCATAAAGATACTTGCCCTCACACTTGCCAACACTGGGCTTCTGCTTTGAGAATCGGATCAATCGCACGACTATCAATCGCATCGGTTCAAGATAGCCTCGACGAGTCGCATCTAAACAGTTAATATCCAACCAGTCGCGTAATGCTTCGACCGCATCGTTAGCAACATCGGCTAAAAATCGGCTCAAGCTCGAAGCAACGGGGCAATGTTCCCTGTCTCACACTGCCATCAAGACTGGAGCAACATGGCTCAATTGCTCAAAAAAGGCTTGTAAACTCTTCAAACCGCTCACCGCATAACTCAGCAGTAACAACACAAAGTCACATACCTCATACTTTCCCATCTGTCCTCGATTCACATGAACCTGTCGCTGTAACCGCTCCAGCAATCCAGAGCTTTGCCAGCATTGTCCAAGGAGTAAAGCTTCTGCCAGCCAAACTGGAGTCGCAGGGTTTGATTGCTCGGTTGTGGTGATTTCTAAACCTGCTACAGTAAGACTAACATTCTTTTGGGACATCGTTGCCTGCCTCCATGCAGTGCAGTTGATGTCTTTTTCTATCGCATATATTGATCCCTGAAAATACTGTTATACCTGGCTCTTAGCTTTTCTTAATGCACTCGTTTCACATCGCGTGGGCATACTCGTTCAAAGGTCTAGAACATCACCCAGAAAATTAAGCATATCAATGTGCAAATAGATTCTCAAATCAAAACGATTTCTACATGCGGCTACACTAACAAAGCTCGTATAGCCGCACATTTCGGCTTTTCCTATACACGGTGAAAATAGGTTCCGTATTGCAATCCAGGGAAGAAATAATTTAGTTCAATGAACAGGATCGCAATCAGAACGATCGCAATCGTCGCCATCACAGGTGCAGTTGTCAGATATTTGAGAAAATATTTCATCAGGGTTTCTCCTTATCGAGGCGATACTGAGAGATCAGAAGTCTTCGCAGTCAGTTCACCCGTTGCGAATTCTTTCAGTGCAAACACAAACCACAACAATCCTTGAAGTAAGGCTGGAATTGCGATCGCTAAATTGATAAAAATCTCTTGTTCTTCAGGCTTGCTGCTTTGATTCGATGCGATCAAATAAGCCCTCCCTGACCATCCAATAAAGCCTGCAATGTAAAAGAACAAAGCAAATGGAATGACGATATCAATTGCTCGATCGAGCCGAAGCTGTAAGTGCGGTAATCCATCATCTTTACCACACATTAGCTCAGATCCATAAGCTTGAAAGGGTTTGTCGTAGTAGTAGTTATTGGGTGCATTCTGTTGCCGCTCTTGGAATGCCTGAGATTGGTTGCAGGGAACTAACAATTCACTCTCAGCCGATGCCGATGGATGAAAGCTGAAAAGGATAGAAAAAGCGATCGCACAAACAATCAAAAGTCGTTTCATGAGGTTTCCTCCGGGTCTTCACGCTCGATCCACAGAAAAATGATGGCAAACACAGGGAACGGCAAGATATAGAAGATTAATGGAATCATCAGCCACGGCAACCAAGGAAGGGCATAATGTCCAGTCAATTGGGTTAAATCTGCCATTGTTTAAGCTCCTTAAAATAGATAGCTCACATTCACGCCACCGCGTAGCATCGAATCGAGATCGACAAAGTTTTCCAGCAATAGATAAGCGAATACGGCTCCACCCATTGCACCGAGAAAAACTCCGCCATTGAGTTGAAACCAATCTTCTTTCTTTCGGAGTGGTCGGAGTTGATCTTGAGAGTGAACATTGTACGAACCGCGTGGATTGCCTTGGAACATTGCTAGAGCAAAGATAGAAATCCCAAGACACGCAGAAGCAGTAATGTAGACGGCAGTGATCAAGCCGCTAAGATTCGCTCCATGTGCCGTTTCGCGTAAAGGTCCAACCACAACTTCGGGACCCACGAGAAAGTAACCATGCGCCATCCCAATTTCTAAACCGCGCATGAATGGGGTTAAGCCTGGACGATAGGCGGGAAGATTGCGAATGAAAGCACGAGCGATCGGAGAATCATTGATCGGAGTAGAAAGATTGCCCCACCAAGGATCACCATTGTAGGGTTTGATCCAATCGTCACCGAGTTCAGTAATAGGATTCGTGGATTGAGGATTTGACATGATCATTCACTAGAAATAAGTGGAGAAAAAGTCCCGATCGATTAGCCCGGAGATCGGGACTTCCTGAGACGAGAGGAGAGTGGTCTCAAGCTTTGTTATCCAAATTTGCCAGCCGTTGCACCGATGAGGAAGGCGGCATAGGTAAAGATATAGCCAACTGTGAAATGGGTTAGACCGACTAATCGACCTTGTACGATCGACAATGCGACAGGTTTGTCTTTGGGATAGCCAAATGACAGCGGCGTATGTTCATGTGCCCACATCAAGGTTTCGATCAGTTCTTGCCAGTAACCGCGCCAAGTGATCAAGAACATGAAGCTCACTGCCCAAGCTAAATGACCAAAGAGAAACATCCAAGCCCAAACCGCTAAATTGCTAGTTCCATAGGGATTGTAACCATTGATCAAAGGTGCAGAATACTGCCAAAGATAGTCTCGGAACCATCCCATCAGATAAGTTGAACTCTCATTGAACTGTGCAACGTTACCCGACCAGATTGCCAAATGCTTCCAATGCCAGTAGAACGTCACCCAACCGAGAGTGTTCAACATCCAGAACGTTGCGAGATAGAACGAATCCCAGGCAGAGATGTCGCAAGTTCCACCCCGACCCGGACCATCACAGGGGAACGCATAGCCAAAGTCTTTTTTATCGGGCATCAGTTTCGAGCCACGCGCATCGAGCGCACCTTTAACCAGAATCAGCGTCGTGACGTGCAAGCCTAACGCGATCGCATGATGCACTAGAAAATCACCGGGACCGATCGTCAGAAACAATGAATTCGTACCATTGTTAATCGCTTCTAACCAACCTGGAAGCCAGACATTTGCATGATTCGGATAGGCGGTGAAAGCGACACTATCAGAATTCGACAGCAATGTATTCATGCCGTAGACTAACTTACCATGTGCCGCTTGAATAAATTGAGCAAACACAGGCTCAACCAAAATTTGCTTCTCTGGACTTCCAAATGCGACTTCTACATCATTGTGAACATACAGTCCTAATGTGTGGAAGCCCAAAAACAGCGAAACCCAACTGAGATGAGAAATGATCGCTTCTTTGTGGTCTAACATTCGGGCAAGAACATTGTCTCGATTGAGTTCTGGATCGTAGTCCCGCACAAAGAAGATAGCACCATGAGCAAATGCTCCCACCATCAAGAATCCAGCAATGTACTGGTGATGGGTATAGAGTGCGGATTGTGTGGTGAAATCTTTGGCTAAGAACGCATACGGCGGCATCGAATACATATGTTGCGCTACCAGAGAGCAGACAACTCCTAAACTAGCAAGATGCCATCCGAGTTGGAAATGCAGCGATTCATTGTAGTCTTCAAAGATGCCTAAATGTCCGCGTCCGGTTTTGGGAGCAATAAAGAAGCCTTTCGCTCCGGGTCCGTGGAGTGCATCGAGCATTTCTTTGATACTGTGACCGATGCCGAAATTTGTGCGATACATATGTCCGGCAACAATGAACAGAACTGCGATCGCTAAATGATGATGCGCCATATCCGTTAGCCAAAGCGATTCGGTTTGCGGATGAAACCCACCTAAGAAGGTTAAAATCGCTGTTCCCGCACCTTCAGATGTACCAAAGATATGCTGTGGTGTATCTGGATTTTGAGCATAAACCGCCCAATTTCCAGTAAAGAATGGCATCAATCCGGCTGCATGAGGTCGCACAAACAGGAAGTTATCCCAACCGACGTGCTGACCACGAGATTCAGGAAGGGCAACATGAATCAAGTGACCTGCCCAAGCGAGAGAACTCACCCCGAACAGTCCAGCTAAGTGATGATTCAATCTCGATTCAGCATTTTTGAACCAGGCAAGACTCGGACGATATCTAGGTTTGAGATGCAGCCAACCTGCAAACAAGAACGTTGCTGCAATCAGAATCAGGAAGATTGAACCTGCGAATAAATCATTTGTGGTTCGCATCCCGATCGTATACCACCAGTGATAGACACCCGAATAACAAATATCTACCGGATTCAGTGCGCCTGCTTGGGTGTAAGCCTCGATCGCAGGAGGACCAAACTGAGCATCCCAAATCGCATGAGCGATCGGACGAACATGAATCGGATCTTTAATCCATTGTTCAAAGTTACCTTGCCAAGCTACATGAAACAGGATTCCAGAGATCCACAGAAAGATGATCGCTAAATGTCCGAAATGGGTGGCGAAGATTTTTTGATAGAGTTTTTCTTCGGTCATCCCGTCATGACTTTCAAAATCATGCGCGGTCGCCATTGCGTACCAAATGCGTCGAGTTGTTGGATCTTGGGCTAAATCCTGGCTAAACTTCGGAAATTTAGTCGCCATAAGCCAAAGTGTAAGTTAAGTGAATAAAGCGGAGAAGCGCGTTCCCAGGCTGAATTTTGATTCGTTATCCAAATGCGATCGTTCTTGCTAAGAAGAACGCCCAAGTCGTGACAATTCCACCTAATAGATAGTGAGCAACACCCACTGCACGTCCTTGGATAATGCTCAATGCGCGTGGTTGAATCGTCGGCGTGATTCTCAGCTTGCTATGTGCCCAGATGATTGATTCGATCAATTCTTGCCAATAGCCGCGACCACTAAACAAGAACATTAGACTAAAGCCGAAGACAAAATGACCACCCAGGAACAATAAACCATAAGCAGACAGCGCAGACCCATACGAGCCGATCACCTGACTCGCTTGTGCCCAAAGGAAGTCTCTCAGCCAGCCATTATTGGTAATCGATGAAGTTGCAAAGTTACCGCCTGTAATATGTTCGATCGTGCCATTACTATCGATCGTGCCCCAGACATCCGATTGCATCTTCCAGAAGAAGTGGAAAATCACCATCGATAGTGAGTTATACATCCAGAACAATCCCAAAAAGACATGATCCCATCCAGAAACTTGGCAAGTACCACCCCGACCGGGACCATCGCAGGGGAATCTAAACCCTAAGTTTGCTTTGTCTGGAATTAAGCGAGAACTGCGAGAGAATAACACCCCTTTCAGCAGTACTAACACCGTTACATGGATGGTAAAAGCATGAATGTGATGGATCATGAAATCCGCCGTTCCTAAAGTCATCGGCATCATTGCAATTTTTCCACCCACTGCGACTACGCCACCCCCGAACACATAGCTCACAGGCTCATTCAGTCCGGGTGCAGTGGTTCCAACACCCGTTAAAGCAATGTTTTTCAAACCTCCGAATACATTGCCTAACGGTTGAGCCGCATTCAAAGCTGGATTCCCGATCGCCATTGTGTGAATGTGCTGAACCCATTGAGCAAAGATCGGCTGAAGCTGAATTCCCGTATCTGAGAACATATCCTGCGGTCGCCCGAATGCTCTCATTGTATCGTTGTGAATGTACAGCCCAAAGCTATGGAAACCGAGGAACTGACACGCCCAAACTAAGTGGGAAATGATCGCATCTCGGTGACGCAAAGTACGATCGAGAACATTGTTAAAGTTCACAACTGGATCGTAGTCTCGCACCATAAAAATCGCTGCATGAGCGGCTGCACCCACGATTAAAAAGCCACCAATCCAGACGTGATGCGTAAACAATGAAAGAACCGTCGCGTAATCTGTTGCAAGGTAGGGATAAGGTGGCATTGCATACATATGATGCGCCACAATAATGCTGAGCGATCCGAGCATTGCTAAGTTAATCGATAACTGAGCGTGCCATGAAGTTGTCAGTGTTTCAAACAGTCCTTCATGTCCCACAGGACCAATAAAGCTCAGAAACGGCAGCATCTTCGGCGTTTTGGCATCGTCTAGCATTTCTTTAAGACTATGACCGATTCCCCAATTGGTACGGTACATATGACCTGCAATGATAAACAGCACTGCTAAAGCTAAATGATGATGTGCTGTATCAGTGAGCCATAGTCCGCCCGTAACCGGATTTAAGCCACCTTTGAACGTGAGAAAATCAGTGTATTCCCCCCAGTTCAGTGTAAAGAAGGGCAAAAGACCTTTCGAGAAACTGGGATAGATATCTGCCATCAATTGCGGATTGAGAATGAACTCATGCGGCAACGGAATACGATCGACAACTACACCCGCATCCAGCAACTGATTAATCGGTAGAGCGACATGAATTTGATGTCCTGCCCAACCTAAACAGCCCAAACCGAGTAAGCCCGCTAAGTGATGATTCAGCATCGCTTCCACGTTTTGGAACCATTCCAGCTTAGGAGCGCGTTTATGGTAGTGGAACCATCCCGCAAACAGCATCAAACCTGCCATTACTAAAGCACCGATCGCAGTGCAATAAAGCTGAAATGTGTTGGTAATTCCAGCCGATCGCCACCATTGGAACAATCCAGAAGTGATTTGAATGCCGTGAAAGCCACCACCGACATCGGCATTTAGAATGTCCTGTCCAAAGATGTTCCAAACCACTTGGGCACTGGGTTTTACATGAATAGGATCATCCATCCATGCTGAGAAATTCGAGAATCGTGCCCCATGAAAGTACATTCCACTGAGCCAGATAAAGATCACAGCAAGATGTCCAAAGTGAGCAGAGAAAATCTTGCGTGAAATATCTTCTAAGTCGCTCGTATGGCTATCAAAATCATGAGCATTGGCATGAAGATTCCAAATCCAAGTCGTCGTTTTGGGACCTTTTGCGAGTGTGCGATCGAAGTGTCCCGGTTCCGCCCACTTTTGAAAAGTCGTGGGAACTGGATCGCGATCGCTAATCACTCGAACAGGTTGCCTTTGCTCTGGAGGATTTGTGGTCATAGGTTCTCCTCATTGCAAATAAAACAGTTATCCGGTGGGTTCAAGCTCTGAAAACTCTAAAGTGTCTGGAAAGGTTTGGCTCTGATAGTTCCTTGTTGCTGCAATTCCCATTTCTGCAAGCGCGATCGAGTCTGCCCAAGTTGGGATTTTTCGATGCTCTGCCAGAATCGTTCTCGCAGGCTGAAAGTTCAACGCATCAAAGTTAAAGGCAGCAATATCAATCCCGATCGCGGCTGACCAAATCCCAGCAACGGGCAAGGCAGCTAAAAAGAAATGTACCGATCGAGAATTGGGAAAACAGAAGCCTTTCCAGAATAGTTTTTGCTGATAAATCTGAGTCTTGGTAAAGCTATAAGTCTGTTCTCGCTGACCGAAGACATAGCCATGATTGATCGATTCATCTTCATCAGTCTTTTTGAACAATGAGGATGTGACCAGTGAGCCATGAACCGCTGCGAGAAATGCACCTCCAAATACACCAACCACACCCATTTGATGGAGTGGACTCATCAAAATGTGATGATCAGCCTGAAATTGCATCATGAAATGGAATGTTCCTGAGATTCCCAACGGCATTCCAGACGAAAAGCTGCCTTGTGCAACTGGGTAGACGATGAGTACGGATACCGTTGCTGCAACTGGAGCTGTAAATGCTAGAGAAATCCAAGGACGCATCCCTAATCGATAGCTTAACTCCCATTCGCGATCTTGATAACAAATAATTCCAATGATAAAGTGCAAAACAATCAATTGATAAGCACCGCCATTGGTTAACCATTCTTGCACTGTAGCTGCTTCCCAGATTGGATAGAAATGCAGCCCGATCGCGGCAGAAGTCGGAACCACCGCAGCCGTAATAATGTTATTACCATCGAGCAATGATCCAGAGATCATCGTATTCATGCCATCACTATCCACCGGAGGAGCGGCGATCATAGCAAGTAAAAATACGATCGCTGCTGTAGACATGACTGGAATCATGATCACACCAAACCAACCGATATAGATTCGATTGTTGGTGCTTGTCACCCAGTTACAGAAACGATTCCAAAGCGCAGAAAATGTTACTTCTCTAGAATCTTCAGGTTTTGGATCAGTTCGCTGCTGAGTAGAAGATTGATCGAATTGGGTCAGCATTGTGGCTAAAACTCCTTCAGATCAAGAAACAACAACAGCTAGTTAGCCAGGATCAACAGAACTGACGCGGAGCATTAGAGGATGTTTGAGAAGTATCGATTATGACATTCACCCGCCCGTGACTGGAAGTCCGGGCTAACCGTGCGAAGTCCTTTGAAAAGGACTGAAGACTTGATTCGCATTAGCTTTTAGTCCCCTTCAGTGGACTTCGTTCTGTTAGCCCCGAATTCATTCTGGGGCGGGTGAGTGCAATGAACGACACTTTTCAAACGTCCTCTTAGACTCCTAACTGTTGTTGTCTATGCCAGATTGAGATCACTCTCATACTGTTGAAGAGTAGAGCCAGAAAATGAAGAACTACTGAAGACGATCGCCCTATTCATGTTTCGTCACAATCTTCACGCTTCTAAAATTGCTGCTATTTGATCTGCTAAGGTTAACGGATCATAGGGTTTAGTAATCACAGCCGCGATCGCGAATTGGCAAAATTGACGACGATCGGAAGCTTGAGCTTTTGCAGTTAAGAGAATTACTGGAATGTTATGAGTTGCGGGATTAGCTTGGAGTCGTTCAAACGTTGCTAATCCATCCATATCCGGCATCATCACATCAAGCAGCACTGCATCAGGTTGCTCGATCGCGGCTTTTTGCAATCCTTCTGCACTTGATCCAGCCGTTAATACTTCCCAACCGCGTGCAATTTCTAAGCATAGTTGCGTTGCTTCTCGAATGTCCGGCTCATCATCAATAATTAGAATTCGTTTCGTCATACTTATCCACCTGAAAACACTGGAATTGTGAAATAGAATGCACTTCCTGCCCCAAATCGACTTTCAACCCAAATCTGTCCACCATGCTGTTGAACAATCTCGCGACAAATGGTTAATCCTAACCCTGTTCCGCCTTGTTGCCGAGAGTTCGACGCATCCACTTGCTGAAAGCGATCGAAGATGACATCTAGCTTATCTTCAGGAATTCCAATGCCTTGATCTTTGACACAAAACCGCACATAAGCACCGCTCGATCGAACTCGTTTACGCTTGCGATGTGAATCAGCAAATTCGGCAGTCAGCCAAACCGTTGAACCTGCTGGAGAAAACTTAATTGCATTGCTTAATAGATTTGTAAGCGTTTGAATAATGCGATCGGGATCTCCCCAAAGTTCTGCCGCGATCGAGGTCAGAGATAGCTTAATTCCTTCACGTTCTGCCATTGCTCTCATGGCATCGGTCGATTGCACCATCAATTCCGCAGCATTACATCGGCGTTTCTCCATTGCGACTTTGCCGAACTTAATCCGTTCAATGTCTAGGATATCGCTGATTAATCGTACTAATCGATTCGTGTTCGAGTAAGCAATCTCGATCATTCGCTTGCTTTTATCAGGTCGATCGTCGATTAGTCCACTCGATAGCAATCCCAGTGTGCTACGAATCGAAGTCAACGGTGTTCTAAGTTCATGAGACACGATCGACACAAATTCATCTTTCATTTGCTCTACCGCTTGACGTTCGGTGATGTCTTTAAAAACAATAACCGCGCCAACAATACGATCGCATTCTCGAATCGGACTGCTCACGTACTCAACTGGAAAGGTTGAACCATCCCGATGCTGAAATAAATCACCGCTTCGATGTTCGACGGTTCCTTGCCGAATCGTTGTATGAATCGGACTATCTGCTAATAGATACGGAATTCCATCAGATTTAGAATGCTTCAAATAAGTGTGCATCCATTGACCGATTAGATCATCCACTTCATAGCCCAACATCTTTGCAGCCGTCGAATTCACAAAAGTAATCAAGCCTTGAGCATCAATGCCATAGATACCATCACCCGCAGAATTGAGAATCAGTTCATTTTGATGGCTTAACCGCTCGATCGAGGCTTCTGCGCGTTGGCGTTCTTCAATAATTAATTCTCGCTGCTCAATTTGTTTAATCAGTTCCTCATTCGTGCGCTGAAGCTGCATTGTTCTTTGTAAAACACAGCGCTCTAAGTTCGAGTTCAAAGTCGCAAGTTCGATTTCTACTTTCTTGCGACGTTTGACATCCCGTTTTAGATGAGCATTCAGCGATCGTACTCTTTGGAACAATCCCCGCTGATGGAGCGCGACTGCAAACAAGTTACTTAAAGTATGGGCAAGTTCTCGATCGAAAGCTGTCCACGGTTTTGCCTGCCCAGTTTTTAGCTCTTTCCAGCTTTCAAACGATCGTTTTGGTAAAGATTGTCTTGGGTCATCTTGATCAGGCTTTCCTGCCCAAATTCGCTCGATATCAATCTCCGATCGAAATACACTCAGATGCCCTAAAACTTGCTGGCGATACTGAATCGGAATCACTAAAACACTCCGAATCTTTGCACTCAGCAGCGGAGTGACTAATTCTTCAGGCATTTCAGAAAGTTCAATGTTATCAACTAGCCATCCTCCTTCAGCGCAGGGTTCTAAGTCTAACCAGGTCTGCCATAGAGGATGATGTTCTAAAACGGGCGGTGAAGACCGTTGATCGAGTCCATTCGTAGCAGCAGAAAGTACAGGCTGTCTTCCTTCTACGAAAAACTGAGAAGGCTGATGAATGCCCTGAGACGCAATGTAGAGCCGTCCGCTCATTCCTTGAAATGCTTGTACAACTTGTCTTAGAGCTTGCTGAAGCTGCATTTCGGGGAGCGCGTGAAGCAGAGACGTAATTTGGTTGATCGTGGCTTCTTGAGCAGCATAGCGGCGAGTTTCTTCAAGAATATTCGATTGTGCGATCGCAATTGAAACCTGATCCGAAATCAACTGCATAATCTGGAGTTCGGCTGAAGTGAATCGACGCGGTTCGCTATGATGTGACACTAACAAGCCCCAGAGTTCTCCTTGAGCTACAATCGGCACAACTAAAGACGATCGCACTCCCATTGCAGTCAAGTACTCAATATGACACGGATCAACAGTGCGAAAAGCTAAATCTCCCTCGATCACGGCTCCATTCGAGCCTTCGATCAATGGACTTGTCCCAATTTCTTGAGTTGAAACATCAACAATCGATCGCTGTCGAACTTTAAGAAACAGTTCTCTTGCTTCAGGTGGAATATCATCTGCTGGAAACCAGTGATCGAGCAATGAAGGTAATCGACTATCCTGAATCGATTCCGCTACGACTTCACCGCTTCCATCTGCATCAAAGCGGTAGATCTTGACCCGATCGGTTTGTAAAAAGGCACGAACTTCCGCAACGGTCGCATTTAAAATCGCGGGTAATTCTAGAGAGTGTCGAATTTGATTGATCATTCGATGCAACAGCACTGCGAATGCTGTTTGTTGAGCTTCTGATAGAGTGGCATCGTGTGGGGTGGAAAACATAGCCGTTTCAATCTATGGAGAACAGGAAGCCAGGGTTTGAACAATCCGCGATCGCTCTAATTGGCTCAAAACGCACTGCACCACTTGAGAAGCAGAGTTCGATTTGTCTAACAATCGATTGGCTCCGACTGCGATCGCTTGTTCTAAGGTTTCAAGATTGTTGTGGATTGTGAACAGGACGATCGGGATCTGGCTCCATTCTGGGGCGCTCCGAACGACTTGGCAAAGTTCAAATCCGGTGAAGTGCGGCATATCGATATCAAGAATCACCAAATCAGGCTCACAGTTCGTTAACGCATCCCAGAACTGGGGCGCAGCTTGTAGCGTTGTCAGTTGAACTCCCCAAGGTTCAAGCAGATTTCGCATTCCACTTAAGACTTGAGGATCATCATCGACGAGCAAAATTCGAGAGGTCAATGGCTCAACTTGAGTGTGAAATCGCTTGATCAGTTCGAGAATGGCTGAAGCATCTAGGCTTGGAAAGACCGCATGAACATTGATTTGAGCGAGTCGAACTCGAAGCGGTAGATGAATTCGATCGCTAAACACCATCACCGAAACAGGTGGAATTTGCTCTGTCCAAGTTTGTAATCGCGCTAAACTTTCCTCGATCGCATCAATCACTGGAAGACTGAGAATCCAAGCATCAGGATTCGCTGATTCTCCGACTTGCTGAATGTCTAGATTTTGAGATCGAGAGAGTTCAATGACTCGATCGACTAATTCAGGATTGTCATCAATCACAATCAATGGACGCTGCCAATTGCCCAAATCAGTTTCTCCAGCTTCGGGCGGATCAAGCTCTAACACTGCGGCAAGCTGACTTACCCAAGTAGATAACTGCTGTAAGTCTGTTGGAGTGGGGATTGATTGTCTCGATCGTAACCAGGCTTCGATATTCAATGCCAATCGGGAACCTTCATGCAAATCATAGATGCCCAATGTTCCCGCAAGCTTATGAGCGGTTAAAATCGCTTGTTCTTCTAGCTCTCGCTGAAACTCTCCAGTTTCTAACGCACGAATCGATCGTTGTAGAATTTGAATTCGTTCTTGGTTTTGCTGTCGAAATGTTTTCCAGAGCTTTTTTAGTGCAGTTTTGATTGCTTGGTTTTTCTCGATCGCAGTATTAATTTTGAACTTTGCTGGAGCCTTTGTTTTCTTTGTTGTCTCTAGCTCATCTAACTGTCTGAGACGATAGCCCAATCCATACACTGTCTCAATTAAATTGGTCGGTGCGCCTGCTTGTTTGAGCTTCTGACGCAATCCTTTGATATGGGCTGTTACGGTATCTTCACCCGGATTTTCTTCACAACCCCAGAGATGCTCTAAGATTCTGCTGCGACTAAAAGCTTGCTTAGGATGCCGCAAGAATAGTTCTAACAATCGGTATTCTTTGGGTGTGAAATGCAGAAGCTGATTACGATACGTCACTTCACAAGAAGTTGGATCAAGTCGTAATTGCTCCCATACCAATTCTGTGATTACTGCCGACTGCGATCGCCGAAGTAGCACCCGAATCCGCGCTAACAATTCCGCAAATTCAAACGGTTTTGTCATATAGTCATCGGCTCCCGCATCCAAGCCACTGACGCGATCGTGACTCGAATTCTGTGCGGTGATCAACAGTACCGGAGTTGCGTAATGATGCGATCGTAATCTTCGGCAAAGTGCAATGCCATCGAGTTGAGGCAATACAATATCGAGCAAGATCAAATCATAATTAAAGGTTTCAATATATCGCCAACCTGCTTCCCCGCTGGTTGCAATATCGATCGCGTAGTTCTCGCGAGTCAACACGGTTTCGAGCGTTTGAGCAATGCAATCATCGTCCTCAACAAGCAGAATTCTCATAGACGAAACCTCTTCCGCCGATTCCAGCATTGATGTCAGGCTTCATAACTTTACTTGCCATTATCAACATAAGTCGTAATTTAAGTCATATCTATTCATAGAACTTTTTCTTTGTAGATATTTCTTGATAATTTATGAGTTGTTACTCTAACTAAACGTGAATTCGACAAGTTCTCTCGCTTCGTTGCCCGTCCGCCCCGGAATGAATTCGGGGCTAATGTGGGAAAGTCCACTAAAGGGGACTAAAAGGCGGTTTTAGTCCTGAAGGGACTTCGTTCGATTAGCCCCGAATTCTATTCCGGGGCGGGACTGCATCGAAGCAAACTCATGAAATTCACGTTAACTAGGAAAGGTGTAGTAGCGATTCCATCGATCGCTACTACATCCTGCTCTACACTACGCAGCCACTTGCCGACGAGTTCGCTTATCTCCGACTTTTTGGAACACGCCAAACTCAACTTGCTCTTCATCTAAATCTGGATCAATGCCAGCAAAGACATCTCGGAAAATGGTTCGAGTACCATGCCACAAATGCCCGAAGAACCAGAGCAAGCCCCAAACCGTATGAGCAAAAGCAAACCAAGCTCTCGGACTAGCGCGGAAAATACCATCCGATCGATAAGTTTGTCGATCGAATTCAAACGGTTCTCCCAATTGCGCTAATCTGGCATAGCTCCGAACAGTTGGCGGATCAGTGTACTTCTGACCGTCCAAGCTACCTCCAAGAAATTCAACTGTTACCCCTGTTTGCTCAAAGCTATATTTTGCTTCAGTGCGACGAAATGGAATATCAGCGCGAACAATGCCATCTGTATCAGTCAGAACAACCGGAAAGTTCTCGAAAAAGTTCGGTAAGCGGCGGACTGTTAATTCTCGATTTTCGCGATCGCGAAATACCGGATGCCCTAACCAACCCATCGCAACCCCATCTCCTTTATTCATCGCACCGACGCGGAACAATCCACCTTTTGCAGGACTATTCCCCACATAATCATAGAACGCCAATCTTTGAGGAATTCTTGCCCAAGCTTCAGAACGCGATCGACCATCAGCTAGAGCCATTTGAACTCGTCGATCGATTTCCTGCTGAAAATAATTACTATCCCATTGATAGCGAGTGGGACCAAATAGCTCGATCGGTGTCGTTGCACTGCCATACCACATTGTTCCTGAAACGACGAAAGCTGCAAAGAAAAACGTCGCTAAAGCGCTCGCGAGAACGGTTTCAATGTTTCCCATTCTGAGCGATCGATAAAGATTTTCAGATGGACGAACAATAATATGGAACAATCCACCCACAATCCCAACAATCCCTGCTGCAATGTGATGTGCGACGACACCACCGGGATTAAACGGATTAAAGCCACTTGCTCCCCAATCGGGCTGCACTCCTTGAATATGTCCAGTCAGTCCGTAAGCATCTGAAACCCACATTCCCGGACCAAATGCGCCTGTGAGATGAAATGCTCCAAATCCAAAACAAAGCAATCCGGCTGAGAATAGATGCAATCCAAAGATTTTCGGCAAATCTAAAGCAGGCTCTTTCGTGATGGGATTCTGGAAAATCTCTAAGTCCCAGTACACCCAATGCCAGCAAGCCGCGAGAAACAATAACCCTGCAAGAACAATATGTGCGATCGCAACCGTTTCAAATGTCCATAATCCAGGCTGCGAAACCGTTTCACCCGATACATTCCATCCTTGCCAAGAGTTAACCACTCCCAATCGTGCCATGAACGGTAACACATACATTCCCTGTCGCCACATGGGATTGAGATCTGGATCACCTGGAGTGAACAAAGCTAACTCATACAGTGCCATTGAGCCTGCCCATCCTGCGGTCAATGCGGTGTGCATTAAGTGGACTGCGATTAATCGACCTGGATCATTGAGAACAACGGTATGAACGCGATACCAAGGAAGTCCCATTAGTGCTGCTCCTTGCTTGCTGTGGAAAGAATCAAAATCGAATCAGTGATTTCTTGATAGTCTGAACAATCGATCGCTTGCTCTGTAAATGCGATCGACGGATGAACGGTACATTTCAATGTGTAGTCACCTGTGAAATACTGACAAGTCGAACATGGGATTTTATGAAGTGTTTGAACCCGATCGATCGCTTGTCGAAGTCCGATGAGCAGTTCGATCGCGCCAAAGATGACGAAGCCCCAAGCGATCGCAGCATAAACGAATTTAGGTAGAGTTTGATACCAAGCAGTAGCAAAAAATAGCATTGTTTTATGTTCATTTGATCAATAAGAAAGATGGATAGCAGCATTGACTATCCATCCCACACGACGAACAGCTTTAATCGAGATAAGGCATCGATTTGACAGGTTCAGTTTCTCGATCGAGTCCCCGCTCAAATCCGGCAACAGTAGCGCGTGCCCGTCCTGCGTGCCAAAGATGCCCAACCAAAAAGAGAAATGCAAAGACAAAATGTGCTGCGGCTAACCAGGCACGAGGACCCACAAAGTTAAACGAATTGAGTTCTGTCGAAAGCCCACCCACCGAATTCAGCGAACCCACAGGCGCATGAGTCATATATTCTGCTGCTTTGCGGATCTGCCACGGTTGAATATCGTGTTTTAGCTTATCAATGTCCAATCCGTTTGTACCGCGTAACGGTTCAATCCACGGAGCGCGAACATCCCAAAATCGCATTGCTTCCCCACCAAAGATAATCTCTCCCGATGGCGATCGCTGAAGATATTTGCCGAGTCCGGTTGGTCCTTGTGCCGAAACGACACTCGCTCCTAAGTTCTGATCGCGAATCAAAAAATTCAGAGCTTGAGCATTCGAGGATTCTGCGATCGTAGGTCCATAAAACTCACTCGGATAAGCCGTATTGTTAAACCAAATAAACGCAGTCGCAATAAAAGCCTGTCCACAAATGTTCCCCAAGCTTTGAGCGAGGTAAGTTTCACCTGTCCAAGTAAAAATTCCATGCGTCCACTTAAACGGTGTTGTAACAATGTGCCAAATTCCGCCCAGAATGAGCATGACCCCAACATAGATATGCCCGCCGATAATGTCTTCTAAGTTATTAACACTAACAATCCAACCTGCTTCACCATACGGCGATCGCACTAAATACCCAAAAATTCTCAACGGATTCAAAGTCGGCTGTGTCACTAACCGAACGCCACCACCCCCAGGCAGCCAAGTATCATAGATACCGCCCCAGAACATTGCTTTTCCAACCAGTAAAAACGCACCCAATCCTAGAAAAATTAAGTTAATCCCCAAGATTGTGGTGATCTTATCTTTGTCATTCCAGTCGAAATCAAAAAAGCCTGGAAGCTTGTCAGGACCTTTGATCGCGTGATAGATTCCACCAACTCCAAGCACCGCAGAACCAATCAAGTGAGCAACTGCGATCGCAAAAAACGGAAAGATATCAGTCACTTGTCCACCCTGACCTACACCAATTCCCAGCGTTGCAATGTGCGGCATCAAGATAGCACCTTGCTCATACATCGGGCGATTGATATCAAAATGTGCAACTTCAAATAACAGCATTCCACCCGCCCAGAATGCCATCACACCCGCATGAGCAACATGAGCGCCGAGGAACTTACCGGAAAGATTGATAAACCGAGCATTTCCCGCCCACCAAGCATATCCAGTCGAAGCTTCATCTCGTCCTTCACGGGCAGAGGTAATCACCGTTTCGGTTGGGGTTTTTCGGGTTGTGATTGATTGTCGATCGAAGAGTGTGGTCACAGTTCTCCTCCAAATTTATAGAGCATTGCCGCGTGGTAGCACTTCATCAGGGAACACAAAATGTTCATGAGGTTGATCTGTTTCTGCCATCCAAGCGCGTAAACCTTCATTCAGCAGAATATTCTTGGTGTAGAACGTTTCAAATTCTGGGTCTTCAGCGGCTCGAAGTTCTTGAGAGATAAAGTCATAAGCGCGAAGATTAAATGCGAGTCCTGCCATCCCGATCGCACTCATCCAAAGCCCCGTCACAGGCACAAACAACATAAAGAAATGCAGCCATCGCTTGTTTGAGAAAGCAACTCCGAAAATCTGCGACCAAAAGCGATTTGCAGTGAGAAACGAGTAAGTTTCTTCTTGCTGAGTTGGCGAGAATGCTCCGAATGTGTTGTAGCCTGAACCATCCCGAAACAAGGTATTTTCAACCGTTGCGCCATGAATCGCACAAAGCAATGCACCTCCTAATACGCCAGCAACCCCCATCATGTGAAATGGATTGAGCGTATAGTTATGGAAGCCTTGAACAAACAATAAAAATCGGAAAATTGCAGCAACTCCAAAGCTAGGTGCAAAAAACCAACTGGATTGACCAAGCGGATAAATCAGGAATGTTGCCACGTAGACCGCGATCGGGGCTGAAAATGCGATCGCATTATAAGGACGAATTCCCACTAATCGGGCAATTTCCATCTGTCTCAGACAAAATCCAATCAATGCAAATGCGCCATGAAACGCCACAAAGTTCCATAGTCCGCCTAGTTGAATCCAGCGAGTGAAATCGCCTTGTGCTTCAGGTCCCCAAAGCAATAACAATGAGTGACCTAAACTATCAGCAGGAGTGGACACTGCAACCGTTAAAAAGTTACAGCCTTCTAGATAGGAACTCGCTAAACCATGTGTGTACCACGAAGAAACGAATGTTGTTCCAGTCAACCAAGCTCCCAAAGCTAAGTAAGCACAAGGAAACAACAACAATCCTGACCAACCGATGAAAACAAAGCGATCGCGTTTTAACCAGTCATCTAAACTGCGAAAATAATCCCCCCAATTCGAGGGGCGCTCTAATACAAGAGTCATTGCTCCACCTCAATAAGCTAAGGTTCCGTTGTGCATGAAGTACGGCGCACCAGGATAAGACAAGACTTGAATGATGTGATCAAAATAGGGGGTCACTTCGGGGGCATCTTCTCCGAGCAGCACGATCGCTTCTTCTTTAAGGCATTTCACTGCTTCGACCCAATTCGCGATCGGGATTCCTAGCGATCGATACATTTCTTTCATTCCAAGCGTTCCAATCTCTGCCAGCGGTTGCTCACTTCCTGCTAACACGCAGTAAGCAATCAATCGAATGTACCAACCTTGATCGCGCTGGCAAGAAGCTGTTTTACGAGGATTTCCACTATTGCTAGGCGTTCTAGGGCAGCGTTGCCAAAATCGCTGGCAGCCCAATTGCACTAAACGTTGCTCGTTCTTAGCAAGTAGTGATGCAATTCGGATTCTCTTTTCCCCAGTTTTGCAGAAATTCTGAATCATCCGAATCTCGTTGGGATAAGGATATCGCAGTTCTTCATCTGCGGTTTGAATCACTTGAGTGACTAAGCTCATGATGATCTTGCTCGTGTAATGATATGAACGCCACCAAACCAACAGATCGAGATCCGATCGCTGAATAAGTCCATAAGATTCAGGAATGTCATCGCGTCACGGGTGCGAACTTTAGATTTATCTTCTAGCATTGCTTAAACCTCCATGCTTTCAGGCTGAACAATCTCAACTTCAGGTACAATCAAAAGCTCTATCTGAGGTCGATCGACATTCGCTTTTCCATTCATTGAATGATTCTGCACGATCGCTTTCATCCAAGTTCCATCCGCAACACGGCTTCCATTCACTGGATTTCCTGCCGATTCATGCAACTGAGGCAAGCTTCCTGCTCGTCCTTGAACTCGCATTTGATAGCCTTGCGGAGTTATCGATCGCTCATAAGGAACAGTATCTTGTCCAAATGCTTGAGTGTATTCATGACTATCAACCAATTGATCAATCAGTGCATAAAAGCCCCGACGCGCACAGGTGTCATAGTATTGTGCAATCTCTTGCCGAGTCTGAGTTGGACGACCGAGAATTCTCCGATGGATTGCCTCGATCGCTTTTGTTACATACAACTCTTCCCAATAGATTTGGCGGAACACTTTCGATTTTGCGACCTGTCGAACGAGTTCTTTCACTGCGATTTCGCCGCTCTTGAGTTTTGCTTCTGCAAGATGCGATCGCTGTTCTGCATAGATCTGTCGCCCAAAAAGCTGCTGATACACTCCTTCGATCACAGCATTCACAGCAATGCTACCGTTCACTGTTGCTTGAGAATGTACGATCGGATTCAGCTTCAGAACCTTCAAATGATTTGCACCCGGAATCTTTGCCCAATGTTCTAACGGATTATTGTTAGTATCAATCAGAATGCGGCGGTGATTCGGATTGAACTCTCCCACTTGTCCAAGATGCTTCCATTCTGGTTTTGGAAAGACTGCACCAAACTGGGTTTCTAGCAGATCATGTCCTACTCCATAAGGATGCTGATTGGGTAGAGTTTGCTGATAGTGACCAAACACGGTGAGAAACTGTGGTGCTTTATGCACCGAAGCACTGAACTTAAATAGCTCATGTTGTGCGCCCCAGTTACGGCATTCTTGTGCTTCTTGTCCCAGTCCTCGAAGATAAGGAACTGTTTCTTCCCCGAAGTAATCTGCATATTCGGTCGAATCAATCAACGCATCAACCAAAGCTGCAAATCCCTTATTAGTAATGATTTCAAAGTAAGATTGAAACTCTCCGATCGAGTAAATCCCCCGTCCCAAAAAATGTCTCACCGATAGTTCAACAATCCGACTAATCGTAAATGGCTCGTAAAATAGCTTGCGATACGATCGAGATTTTCCCAACTGTCGAATAAACTCTTTCGTCGAAAGTTGTCCTTCTTTCCAGCGCGATTCAAGCTCTGACAATGCAACGCCATATTCGTGAGTGATGTCTCGTTCAAAAACCTGGCGATATGCAGCCTTCACCACACTGTTTTGCTCTGTCACCGATAGATTCGGCTTCATCACAAACTTCTGACGGATTGTTGCTGAAAGTGCATAGCTCTCTGGAAGTTGTAAACCTTGCTGCTCGTTGGAAACACCTTGGCGCACTCGCACAGTCGGCTTTTGAACGATATACTCTGCCACTAATTGATCAAACTCTTGTCGAATCAATTCCTGTGCTTCTGAATCCGTTTTGAAGTAGCTTAAAGCTTTCCACTTCATATCCTGAATTGCAATCACAGTCGCTTCTGTGACATCTTCAGGAATCACACCCCGCAAGCCTCGAACATTCACAGTAACAATGCTCGAATCACCCGCGACGATCGCATAAGTGACATAGCGCAGAAACCAACCCAAATCGCGCATCGATCGCCGCATTCGCACTTCACCATATCGCCAAATCGGAATTGGTCGAAACCCATTCGGTAAAGGCTCTCGGTCTTCAAACTGGACTTGCACAAACCGTACAGCTTCCTTGAGATAGTTCGATCGAATCGTAGATTGAACTTTCAGACGCTCTTTAGCAGCTTCGACAGGCTTTGGGAAAGGGGCATATCCAGGAAGATGCTCACGATTCGCAGGCGGATCAAGATATGCGATCGCAGTTCCACCAAAAAAGATCCGTTCTGCTCCAGCCGTTACAATCTCGGTTGAATGTTGCGCGATCGTTTCTGCAATCTGCGATCGCTTCAATCCCGATGTAAAAAAAGCAAGCAATCCTTTCAATTCCGTTTGAGATAATGCTCGATCGTGCTGTTCTGCATGAGCAATCAACCGCATCGGAAGAGTTTGAAACTGCTGAGGTTGAACAACGGGGCTACCACTACCTGTATGAACGGTCATTGTTCTTCCTCCTAAGATTGTAGTCCTTGAATTAGATAGTCAAAGTAAGGTGCAACACTCTGACCATCCTCGATCGACAATAAGTCGATTGATACTTCCTTGAGACAGCGCATACATTCGATCACATTCTGAATCGGTACGCCCAAAGAGTCATACATCGTCCTTGCGCCTTTCGTTCCGATCACGCGAATTGGCTCCACATCATCCGCGACGATCGCATAAGTGACCAGCCGCAAATACCAAGCCTGATCGCGCATACAAGAAGCCCGAAACCTTGGAATTCCACTATTACTCGGTGTCACTCGGCAGCGTTCCCAAAACCGTAAACTTGCGTGATCGACAATGTATGATTCTTTCTCAGTCAGAATCATGGCAATTTGCAGTCGATGTTGTCCCGTTGCAAAAAAATCTTTGATTGCTTGCAGTTCGCCCAAACTTAAATAGCGAGCTTCTCGATCGGCAGCCGCGATCGATTGTGTCACAATGCTCATAATCCCTCTAACCTCATAGAAAAGAGCATTCGCCGCAAAGCCTCCAGAACGAATGCTCTCTGTGAGTTAACTCAACCCAGCACAGATATGGTCGAAGTACCGTCCCATCTCTTTTCCAGCATCTGCACCTACTAAATCAGCAGTGACTTCTTTAAGAGACTGTACGGCTCGAATCGTTGCACTAATCGGCACACCCAAAGAATTATAAGTTTCCCGCAGTCCATTCAAAATCCGCTCATCCAGAATCGACACATCCCCTGCTAACATTGCATAGGTTGCATAGCGCAGAAAATAGTCCATATCACGAATACAAGCTGCATACCGACGGCAGGTATACATATTGCCACCAGGAGCAGTAATGTCCGTGTACATCAGCGATTTTGCCACTGCTTGAGTCACTAAAGTGTTTGCATTTGCACTGATAGACAATGCCGATCGCGCTCTCAATTCTCCACTATGAAAGTAAGCGGTCAGCCGTTCTAGCCCAGAATCATCGAGATACCGACCTTGAACATCGGATGTATTGATCAAAGAAGTAATTGCATCTTGCATGATAGTGACCTCCTAAGACAAAGCGCGGATAATGTAGTCAAAGTACGGAGCAACCTCGATCGCATCTTCAGGCGCAAGAACAGCGATCGATTCTTCTTTGACGCATTTCATACACTCCACAATGTTCCGCAGCGGAATTTCCAGCGAAGTATACATCTCCTTGATGCCCAAAGTACCAATCTCGACTAACGGCTGTTCACTGCCTGCCAAGATGCAATAAGCCACTAACCGAACATACCAACCTTGATCGCGTTGACAAGATGCAGTTTTACGAGGATTGCCGCTGTTACTGGGTGTAACGGGGCATCGCTCCCAGAACCTTGCACTTGCGGTTTGAACAATGTTTTGTTCATTTTGAGCTAACACGGAAGCAATCCGAATGCGTTGCTCTCCCGATTTGAGAAAGTCTTGGAAGATGCGTAACTCTTTGGGGGCAGGATAGCGAGATTCACTATCCGCATTCAGAATCAACTCTGTCACAAGGCTCATACTGTTCTCCAAAGTGTTTTAAGAAAAACTCCCCATGACCCAGGTATTGCAATATCATGGGGATTAGGCGTGAGTAGCGCTGTTGCTAATGTAAATAAGATAGGTGAAAAATCTGAAGAACCAATGAAGATCATGGAGGTTCAGAAAAAGGCTTGAACAGTTCACGATCAAGCCCAATTCGAGTCATCACTAACTGATTGAAGGCGATCGTAAAACAGTTACCTCAAATGGCTCTCCCATTGCTAAATCCAGCGGAAAATTATGAGCATTCCGCTCGTGCATCACTTCAAATCCTAGATTCGCACGATTGATCAAATCTGCCCAGGTATTCACCACTTTCCCTTGAGAATCAAGCACTGAATGATTAAAGTTAAACCCATTCAGATTAAACGCCATTGTGCTAATTCCCAAAGCCGTACACCAGATGCAAATCACTGGAAATGCAGCTAAGAAAAAATGCAGCGATCGACTATTCGTAAAGCTAGCATACTGAAAGATCAGTCGCCCAAAGTAGCCATGCGCCGCAACAATGTTATAAGTTTCGCCTTCTTGTCCGAACTTATAGCCATTGTTCTGAGATTCAATCTCGGTCGTTTCTCGAACCAAGCTAGAAGTGACTAAACTGCCGTGCATCGCGCAAAAGAGCGACCCGCCAAACACTCCAGCCACTCCTAACATGTGAAACGGGTGCATCAGAATATTATGTTCAGCCTGAAACACAAACATAAAGTTAAACGTTCCGCTGATCCCCATCGGCAGTCCATCCGAAAAGCTTCCTTGTCCGATCGGATAAATCAAAAACACTGAAGCAGTCGCCGCCAAAGGAGCCGAATACGCGACAGCAATCCAAGGACGCATTCCCAAACGATAGCTCAGTTCCCATTCCCGTCCCATGTAGCAGCACAATGCAGGAATATAATGCGCTGCAATCATTTGATAGGGTCCGCCATTGTACAGCCATTCATCCATACTGGCAGCTTCCCAAATCGGATAAAAATGAAGCCCGATCGCATTAGAAGAAGGAACCACAGCGGCAGTAATAATGTTATTGCCATACAGCAACGAACCCGCGATCGGTTCTCGAATGCCATCAATATCCACTGGAGGTGCGGCAATAAATGCGATCGTAAACACCGTGGCAGAAATCGACAGCAAGGGAATCATCAAAACTCCGAACCAACCGATATAGAGCCGATTTTCTGTACTGGTCACCCAATTACAGAACTGCTCCCAGCGATCGCGGAGTTCTTCTCGACGTTGTAAAGTTGTAGTCATGGTAATCAACGCTAAGTCAAATGATTACAATGACCCAACCCTACTGCTAAACTCTAAAGAACTGATGAAGACTCAGCGAGATTTGATTGAGCCGTGAAATGAACTCACAAAGACAGAATTGTGACCAGTCTGAACGATGCCTGCTCTCATCCCAATTGCAACCTTTTTCATCGGCTGTAGGCATTGATTTAGATCGAGATCCGGATCTATGTCGATCTACAGTTTCTGGAAGCCTTACTACAAGCCGTTCTCAAAACCGCTCAATTACAAAATTTCTAAGCGCCATTGGCTGAAACCTCGATAGGACAGGCGTTTCACAGGACGAGATCGAGGTAGATCGAGAACCGGAGCTATGTCGTTGCCTTTGGCTCACGCGAAGCGTGTCCGAACTCTATCTTCCATTTTGCTCCAATAGACTTGCCACAGCTCTTTATCCCATCTGCTTTTCTGTGTGTCGGGATCGATTTAAATCGAGATCCAGATCTATTTCGTTGCCTCACCCAATCGGTTCTTCGCAAAGTAGTAGATCTCTTGGTATCCAGACTCTACACTGAACGAAGCTGCATGATTAGGAGAAAGAATTGTGAGTTCACACACATCATCTGAAGATAAGCTGCTCAAAATCGGCGAAGTTGCTGAACGAACAGGCTTAGGAGTTGGAACCATTCGGTATTACGAAAGTCTGGGACTTGTTGCTCCAACACAACGTAGTGAAAGTAACTATCGCTCTACAATCCAGATGTCATCGATCGACTGCAATTCATTAAAAAAGCACAATCCCTTCAATTCTCACTATCTGATATTCAGCAAATCCTGAATGTACGACAGCACGGCGATTCGGCTTGTCCGCTTGTCCGCGACTTGTTGGATACTAAGATCACTGAAATTAAGAATCAGATTGCTCAAATGACGATCCTGAAAGACCAGCTAGAACAGTATCGAAATCGTTGGGCGGATAAACCACTTGATGATCCTCGTAGTCAAGAGCTATGCAGTTTAATTGCAGAGATAGCACCTGCCAGCACAATCCAATGAAATTAGCATGAAATCAGTCTATACCTTGTGCTAGAAATTTTTCCCTATCAAAAGCATGACGCGATCGACAATTTCATTCCCTATGTTAAATGCTGAGAGAACTCTCATGTATATCACGTATTGAACTAGAGGTGAATACTCTATGACTGCTCATCAAATCATGCTGTCTCAAGTTAGCCAAGATATGGCTGAATGTATTCAGAACTGCCTTGATTGCCATAGCATTTGTCTCAATACGATCAGCTATTGTTTGCAAAAAGGTGGACACCATGCCGAGCCATCACACATCAAAATGCTGATGGACTGTGCCCAAATTTGCCAAACCGCCGCAGATTTTATGCTGAGAGGCTCTGAGTTACATCACGAAGTCTGTGGAGTCTGTGCGGATGCAAATGAACGTTGTGCAGACGATTGTGAACGTCATGCTGATGGCGGCAAAGATGCTCAAATGCAAGCGTGTGCTGAAGTGTGTCGCCGTTGTTTACAGTCTTGCCGTCAAATGGCATTGATGACCTCAATGGGATAACCTGATCACGCTCTACTCGATTAGTGAATTCCTGTGAGAACCGCTTACAGTTGCTCGACTTTCAACTTGATTTCTGTAACCTACTAAACATTAGGAGACGCTACAATGCCTCATCAACCCGCTCAATCGGTAATCGACGCTGCAACCCATTGCGCTTACGAATGTGAACACTGTGCTGCGGAATGTTTAGGAAGTATGCCAGAGTGCGCCCGTGTCTGTATGGATTGCGCTCAACTTTGCTGGACTGCCGCGTCGTACATCAGCCGAGCTTCTCGCTTTATTCCCCAAGTCGTTCGTGCCTGCATCGAAATTTGCGAAGCTTGTGCGATCGAGTGTGAGAAACACGATAACCCACACTGTCAGAAATGTGCTGAAGCTTGCCGCCAAGCAAAAGCAGAATACGAGAAAATCGTCAGCGTTGCAGGCATCGCCTAAGTCATTTGAATTTACACACTCAGGGCTGTCTTTCTCTGAATGGAGCGAGGACAGCCCTGTTTCTTTCTAAAGCTGTAATCTTTGTGAAACCCCTTGACTCTCTAGCTGACTAGAAGGTTCAAGATAAAGATATCAAACGCTTCAACTAGGAAATTGAATCATGACACTTCAACTCACGGTTCCGAACATGGCTTGTTCTGCTTGCAGTACAACCATTACCAATGCGATTAAAACGATCGACCCCAACGCAGATGTCAAAGCTGATTCGAAAACGAAACTCGTTTCCGTCGAAACGCAGGCTTCAGAGGCAGCGGTTAAAACCGCCATTGTAGAAGCAGGATACACCGTCGCTTAACTGTTCTCAGGTCTACTATGGAAACTACAACAATTAAACTTCAGGGGATGAGTTGCGCTTCCTGTGCGAGAAACGTTGAAGACGCAATTCGAGCTGTTCCGGGTGTAAGTGAATCAAATGTGAACTTTGGAGCAGAACAAGCCACGATTATCTACGATGCGAAGCGCACGAACATCGAGCAGATTCAGCACGCGATCGTTGATGCGGGCTATTCTTCATACTCGCTGCAAGATTCAGAATTTACAACAGGCGAGGATGAAGCTGAGAAAACTCGAAGACTGCGAGAATTTCGACATCTGCGTCGCAAAGTCATTGTGGCTGGAATCATCAGCACGATTCTCATTATTGGTTCGTTACCAATGATGACCGGACTTAGGATTCCATTCATTCCGCTGTGGATGCACAATGCTTGGTTTCAGTTGGTGTTATCGATTCCGGTTCTATTTTGGTGCGGAACTGAGTTTTATATCAATGCCTGGAAATCCGTGAAACGTCACACTGCCACAATGGATACGCTGGTCGCTTTAGGAACTGGAGCCGCTTATCTGTATTCATTTGTCGCAACCCTTTTTCCTGGCTTCTTCCTTGCTCAAGGATTGATGCCAGATGTGTATTACGAAGCCGCGAATGTGATTATCACGCTGATTCTCTTGGGACGATTGCTAGAGATGCGAGCGAGAGGGCAAACCTCAGAAGCAATTCGGGCATTGATTGGCTTACAAGCTCGTGATGCCCGCATTATTCGCAATGGTCGCGAGATGGAAGTCCCGATTCAGGAGGTGCAAATCGGGGATGTTGTGATTGTGCGTCCAGGGGAAAAAGTTCCGGTCGATGGCGAAGTGGTGGAGGGAAGTTCTCAGGTTGATGAATCGATGGTGACGGGAGAAAGCGTTCCCGTGAAAAAGCAACCCGGCGATGAAGTGATTGGAGCCACGATTAATAAAACGGGCAGTTTCAGATTTCGGGCGACTCGTGTGGGGAAAGACACCGTTTTGGCGCAGATTGTAAAGCTGGTGCAGCAAGCCCAAGGATCAAAAGCACCGATTCAACGATTGGCGGATCAGGTTACAGGCTGGTTTGTGCCTGTGGTGATTGCGATCGCAATTCTCACGTTTCTCATCTGGTTCAATGTCATGGGCAACGTCACTCTGGCATTAATCACCACGGTTGGAGTCTTAATCATTGCTTGTCCTTGTGCTTTGGGATTAGCGACCCCAACTTCTGTGATGGTCGGAACCGGAAAAGGAGCCGAGAATGGCATTCTAATCAAAGGAGCCGAAAGCTTAGAACTGGCGCACCAGATTGAAACGATCGTTCTGGATAAGACCGGAACTATCACGGAGGGTAAACCGACCGTCACAGATTTTGTCACCCATGTTGGTTCCGCGAATGAGTTAAAGCTATTGAAGTTAGCCGCTTCGATCGAGCGAAACTCTGAGCATCCACTCGCTGAAGCCGTTGTGCGATATGCTCAAGCTCAAGAAATAAGCTTAGCTGACGTGCAAGAGTTTGAAGCGATCGCAGGAAGTGGAGTTCAAGGCAGAGTGTCTGATCGAGTTGTCCAGATCGGAACACAGCGCTGGCTCACTGAACTTGGGATTGAAACGCGATCGATTCAATCCGAAAAAGATCGATTAGAGTCGCTGGGAAAAACTGTGATTCTGATTGCAGTAGACGGGCAACTTCAGGGTTTAATGGGCATTTCTGATGCGCTAAAACCGTCGTCTGTACAAGCGGTTCGTGCTTTACAACGATTAGGATTGGAAGTGGTGATGCTGACCGGAGATAACCAACAAACAGCAAACGCGATCGCGCAAGAAGTCGGCATTCAAAACGTAATTGCAGAAGTTCGCCCGGATCAAAAAGCGGCTGTCGTGGAATCGCTGCAAAGCGGCAAACTCGGCAAACAAACAGTAACTCATACTCAATCTCGTCGCCATGTGAAATCGAAGATTGTTGCAATGGTCGGAGACGGTATTAATGATGCGCCTGCTTTGGCTCAAGCTGACGTGGGAATCGCGATCGGAACAGGAACCGATGTTGCGATCGCGGCGAGTGATATCACCCTGATTTCAGGCGATTTACAAGGCATTGTCACAGCGATTCAACTCTCTCGCGCGACGATTCGGAATATTCGCCAAAATCTCTTTTTCGCCTTCATCTACAACACGCTAGGCATCCCGATCGCCGCAGGAATTCTATTTCCGTTCTTCGGATGGTTGCTCAGTCCGATCATTGCAGGTGGAGCAATGGCATTTAGTTCGGTGTCAGTGCTGACGAATGCACTTCGATTACGCAATTTTCGCCCCAGAGCGATCGTTTAAATATCTTTGGATGAATCATGATGCTAAAGAAAATACTCGTTGGAAATCTGGCTGGATTAGGACTCTTATTCGGAGCAACAGCGGCGGTTGCCCAAATGCCAATGGAATCACCACAACAAACCACTCAGTTTCGCCGCATTGATCAACCGATCGGTCTAAAAATCGGGGTAACAGCGGGTGGACTGGCATTAATCGGACTCGAACTGTGGTGGTTTCTGTACAGCAAAAAGAAAGTACAGAAAGCAGACACAACCGATCAAGGAATTCAGGAAGTTACGGTCACTGTCGATGGTGGTTACGAGCCGAATCAAGTCGTCGTGAATGCAGGACAACCTGTACGCTTGAACTTCGATCGTCGAGATCCGAGCAGTTGTCTGGAGCAAGTTCGATTTCCTGATTTTGGCATCGCTCAGGATTTGAAGTTGAATCAAGTCACCTCGATCGAATTTACGCCTCAAGTTCCAGGGCAATATTCATTTACCTGCGGCATGAATATGTTTCGCGGCACGCTAGAGGTACAACCTGCTGCAACTGCACAATCTACGAATGCCGAATCTGTTCAAGCACAACCATTAGCAAGCCGTTCAACCCTTCGTTAGAAGGAACAGACATGAGCAACTCTAAACATTTATCTCGCCTAAATCGTCGAAATTTTTTACGCATTACGGGACTGACCGGAGGTGCGCTTTTAAGCAGTGGAGTTCACGGTCTACTGTCTAGCTGTTCTGCTCAATCCAGGATGAATCAAGGTCAATCAACGATTCGTGCTGCAACTGCATCTTTTACGCCAGATCTCGAAATTGATCTTCAAGCTACGCCAAAAGCAGTGCAAATTCGATCCGGGCAGCCAACTCAGGTCTGGACTTACGACGCGAAGCTAGTAAAAGGTGATCCGAATAATGTGCGATCGCTGCCTGATAGCTTTCTAGGACCTGTTATTCGAGCGCGTCAAGGTCAGCGAGTGCGCGTCAATTTTCAGAATAATCTTCCCGCGGGGCAACCGAGCGTGGTTCACTGGCATGGACTAATGTTGCCAGAGGATGTGGATGGTCATCCTCGATATGCAATTCAACCAGGACAGCGCTATGTCCATGAGTTTGAAGTAATGAATTCGGCTGGAACAAACTGGTTTCATCCTCATCCCGATCGACTTACCGGGTCAATACGTAAAGCCCCCCGCGTTTCAACCCTACTGTGTACACACATCTCTTTCTCACTTCGTTTCTACCAGATCGTGCCCCCTAAATCCCCCAATTCTGGGGGACTTCAACCCAAGATTCCGACTTCAAAGTCCCCCAAGTTTGGGGGATTTAGGGGCATTAGCCGATTCAACCGAAGCGAAAACAATTTGTGTGTACACAGTAGGGTTGAAACGCAGCGGCTTTACGCATTGACCCGGTAAAATAATGCAAATGTATCTAATCTGATCCAAGAAGCGAAACCCTCCAATTTCCAAAACGATCAAGTTCTCCGATTGGTAACTCATGAACTCTGGCGAATCGATTTTGATGAATGTCCCTAGCATCAATGATCTCTACTGGGATTTGGCTTGAAGGTAGCCAAGTTGATTTCGCTAAATCTCCCCAGTATCCTAGAAGAATAACTTGTCGCCGATCGAGTGGAGTGTTTTGATCGATGAGTTCGTTAGTAATTGCGCCAAAGGCATGACTATTGTAAGAGTCTAGTCCTATAAATGTGCATCTAGGTTGAGCCATGATCAAATACGAAGCAATTAGTTTGCTCTCAGTTTCTGCTAAATAAACAATCCTCTCGCGCACTTGCGATTTAAGCAGATGAACCGTTTTTGAATTGATATTTGAGCCTGGATCAACGAATGCGAAAACCGCTTCTCTGCCTAACTGATTGGCTTCATGAATGACTTGTTCAATTAATCTGCTTGTTTTTTCAAAATCTAATCTCTTAAAGGGATGAGATGACGCATCTCCAATGATGAATAAGCAATGGTTGTGATTGTTTGAGTCATATCCTTTCTGCTTTAAGAAAAGGGTGCTTTGCTCGATTTCAATTGGATTGATTCTGAATTTAGGAATTAAGTACTGCCCGTTTCTTGTTAAATCATCTGCTCTTAACCGGAGTGTGAGTTGTGTCTGAAGATAAGCCAAAACGAGATTAGCATTATTGTTCACAATCTCTTTCGAGATTGATGTCTCTGCAATTCTATTCACAGCATACCAATCAAAAAAACCGATGAACGTTTTTATACTTGAATGTGTACAAAGCGCTGCTTCAAGTCCATAAAGCAATTCACTTGTTTTTGAACCATAGTTAGAAGGCACGATGATAGCATCATGCCCAGGCAAATACCTCTTGAATATCTCTTGATCGATTGCGATCGTGTTGTTGTCTGTGTGGTCTTCGTTCTCTACTAAAATGATTTTAGATTTTCCAGAATTCAATCGCTTCTCATCAATGATTCTGCTTAAAATTTCACTCTTCATTCCATCAAAGCCACTATCAGTAATGATGGTGATGCTTTGGTGAACTTTAGCTAATTCATTAAATGCGGCAGCAGCGATTACTGTATCACCGAGAGCAAACTGATTACCGAACCAGGGAATTAGAATTTTGCTATTAGAAGAGATGGTTTTAGTTGCAGCCTTCCTGATGTTGGGAAAATCGAAATAACTCGCATTGATGGTAGCTACATATTGATATAGGACTCGGATCGCAATGTTGAACGCTAGAGAGGCAACATTGTTCCCAATCACTTTATCTGTTTTAAGTGTATAGATCGGACCTGGATTCGCAGAGTTTAACTCTAGAGAAAGCAGGTCAGAGTTAAGGATGTTGGCTGCAAATTGAATGATAGGATTCAGAATTTGTCTGGAAAGCTTGAGGAAATAAAATGTTGGGATCGTAGGCAAGTGAACCTCGTTGAGCCGAACACCAATGATTGTTTTATCTCGTGCGATCGCCTCGATCTCCTTAAGTATGGATGCGATGTCATTATCTACCATGATTGGAGCCGATCAAATAGATTTCTTTTCTATTTACGCTAGTATAAATGACAATCCAGAGATCTCATCAGTATAGTGTACGGCGGCATCAGCATAAGTGTAAGTATTTTTATAAACCTGGCTTCTCTTCTCGCTTAACTCATTCAAGACAATCTTCGCTGCTTCTGTGGGATAGTCAGGGTCGATCGCAATCACAGAGTCCCCGCCCGATTCCCGTGACGCTTGATTCATTTTGCTCACAATCACTCGTCGATCGAAAGAAGCGGCTTCAGCTACCGGACTTCCAAATCCCTCATGCTCGGAGAGAAACACGACAGCCGTTGAATGAATATACCAAGCTGCAAGTTCTGGATCGCTCATATAACCGCGACAATGTACCCAAGGAATTGACTTCACTGATTCTAAGAACTGTTCTCCCGCCTGCTGAGTTGACGCGTTCATGCCCCCTGCAAGATGCAACTCCCACGGCTTTCCGCTGGCTTCTCTCAAAGCTCTGACCAATTCAACAGCTTCCGGCAAGCGCTTCCCAATGGGATCAATTCGACCTACAGAAAGCAGAAAGGGTGCTTTCGGAGCGTTGATCTCAGCCGGAACTAATCCAGCAAGCGGAGAATCTACCCCATTCGGAATCGTGCGAACTTTCTTCCAAAGCTCAGGCTCAGGTCGAAAATGAAGTAAATCTGCTTCAGTTGCTTTACTTACTAGAATGATTTGACGAGCAAATTGAATCGAAGCATCGAGGTAAATCAAAGAACGTAAGCTTGTTTTGAGACGAGAACCGTACTTATCTTTTGCTTTCCATTCATTCACATCATGAATGACTGCGATCGAGGGTGGATGCCAAGGTAGAACAATCGGATTTGACAACCACATGACCTGATCAATGTTGCGCTCACGACAGTATGGAGCGAATTTCGTACACATCCAACCATAGCGCTTTAATGGAGAAGCATCCAAAGCAGGCAAAATTTCAACGATCGAGTGATGGTTTTGTAGAGCCGGGGTATTCTCAAACGCATTCGGAGAGCTGATGATCTTCACATCAATTCCTCGTGCTTCAAGCTGCTTGACAAGCGGAGGAACTAAGCGATCGATATACACGCCGATCCCCATCTTCGGTCCTATATAATGAGCAACGAGAGCAATGGTCATCACAAACTCCTCAGATCAGAACAGGACGAGAGACAACGTTGGGCAAGTCTTTAACCGAATCAATGACACAATTCGCTTGTGTGTGTTTCTCATCGATCGGATGTCCCGATCGCACCAGCACTGTGCATCCAATTTGAGCCATTCGCCCAGCTTGAATATCACTCTCTTTATCTCCAACGAGAATCGATCTCGATAAATCAATGCCCCAATCCTGCTGCGCCCGAAGTAACATACCCGGCTTTGGTTTTCGATCCGGGCAGTCTAGCTGATAGTTGCCGATTCCATGGACTGGATGATTGGGAGAATAGTACGTCTTGGTGATCTGTATGCCGCGATCGTGAAACTGCTGCACCATCCAATCGTTCAAACAATGAAAATCTGCTTCAGTATAGGGCTTTGTTGCATGAATCGAGAAAGTGACTGTTCTGGGATTGCGGGAAGTCGA